>Ga0316205_10002149_pt1 | contig 21435 bp, 21 predicted proteins | sample 3monthpyrite_MG_FD_204941 | JGI IMG/M metagenome (GOLD analysis project Ga0316205, IMG submission 204941) | Microbial mat bacterial communities from mineral coupon in-situ incubated in ocean water Damariscotta River, Maine, United States -... | ecosystem: Environmental > Aquatic > Marine >... | reverse complement strand
ACTTTATCGCACTGATTCAACAGGCGGCCAAGATCATTAGAAATATGTAAGTCGCCCTCAGCGCCTTCAACCTTTGAGATCTTATCTAAGGCATCGCCAAGCTTTGAGCGCAGCAAGTTTACATTGACGCCCGACTGCGTGAGCAAATGACGCGCAGTACCGCCCTCTTGATCCAGCAAGGCAGTCATCATATGTAAGGGTTCAATAAACTGGTGATCGCGGCCCACAGCCATGCTTTGCGCATCAGCTAGCGCAAGTTGGAATTTACTGGTTAACTTGTCCATCCGCATTTGAATATTCTCCACAAAAATTTAGAATCTATATAACAAATGGGGTAACGAGACGCCTATTTCAAGAGTAGTCCATATAGAAAGAGATTACAGGGGTAGTTTTTCGCAGCCTAGCAACTGTTGATAGTCGGCTTTTTGTTCTGCCGTGGCATGCTCATCAAATTGCTGTTTTAGTCGAGCCAACTTATTCATGCGCAGCAATTTGTCATACCGTGTTAATTCCCGCTCAATCGCCAACTTCTCGTCGGTTATTTCCCTATAACGCTTATAACCAGTCACCATTTTTGGCCAATCATCATGCTCTATAATAAATGCTCTCACAGCATCCGCTTCATTATGTATAAGCTGCTGGTAATTGTCAGTGCGACTTTTGGCGGCTTCAGGCCAGCGTTGTTCCAGCTCATAACGAATATTAAAACGAACATCCGTCATTGCAATCCGTAATTGAGCACCTTCTTGATTGAGCTTCTTTTTACGCCGATCCAAACGCCGGCGTTTTTTACTGATCACGCTACGTTGCACTGATTGGTCTGTTGGTATGCGAAGTTCTCTCGCAATGTCGTTAGCTAATTTTGCATAGACGTTACCATGACCTTCACCGGCAAAGAACCAGCGTAAATACCAAGGCTGCCAACGTTCCAGATAGACCTCGCTGGTTGAACGAGGTAAATCCGTACTATCCGCTTGAGCGAGTGTATACAGGTGAGCCTCATATAAACCCACTTCACCGTCTTTATTGCGATCAGGATCGACAGGTAAGGCCTCACCCTTGCGAGTCTTGCCACTCAGTGCGGCAAAAAAATAAGTGCTGTAATCGCGATAATCATCAATATTAATGCCTGATGAACAACCTTCAGCTTTTCTATCCGCCGCTTCTGCAAAAAAACCACAGCGCGGCGCATTCACCAACGTATTTGTATCATTTGAATTGGGATGAATTGAACGCTCAAAACCGCCCGAGTAGCACTGCGTAAAGATAAAACGCATTGGCACTGTGTTATCAACTTTATTTAATAAATTTGAAAAATCATTCACACTTAACTTGGTGCGATCCCACAACCAGATTTTATTATTGGCTGTATTGGTTTTGTCATAACTGCCATGGCCATTAAAAACAAATAAGCCGCGATCACCTTGCTTAAGCTCAGAAAAACTTTGGCTCAGCGCAAGCTCTAATTCGCCGCGTATCGTAGAACCTTTTACCTTTTTTATTTTATGGTTACGGTATTCAATCCCATTCTCGTAGCCTGCATCGTAAATTATTGCTAATGGTTGCAAGAGTGATTCTGATTCATCTACGGGCCGCCATATTTTGACGTCTTTAGCCGGATCATCGCCATCACTAAAGAAAATATTAATTTCACGCGGACCATTTTTGCTCGGCGCATTTTTAATGGCATCCGTCGCCCAAATAACATTTTTCTCGATTTGTGCTTGTGAGCTTTTTAAGTCATAGCCGCCACCCACTATCCAGATGACATCCTTTGCCATGACAGAAAATGATGAGAACAATCCTAAAATAAAAATTATTTTTTTTATCACATTCATTCTTGTTTTAATCGCCCTTCAATGCGCTTAGCAATTGATTCTAAACAATCGTTACTTTTCGATGACTCACAAATAATTGGATCAAACATTTCTATGTTCACACGGCTACGCATTAACACTGACAATAAAGTGTGGCCTTCACCACGGACACCCGTTAAACGAGCAGGAATAACCTGTGCATTAGTTTGGCTTGCTAACCAAGCAACTCCTTTTTTAAGTTTTCTCGGCGGATCAGTATCTAAATGCATCCTACCATGTGGAAATATTGCCAACACCTCACCCGCTTGCAGCGTGCGTAAAGCTTCACGTAATGCTAATTCTGGTCGTCCTGAACGCTCTACTGGAATACAACCAACACCACGGAACAGCCACTGCAAACCAAAACGCTCATATTCTTCTCTTGCAATCATAAAGCGTAATGGTCGCCGCGCTGCCGCAATTAAAACTAACGGATCAAGTCCTGAAACATGGTTACAGGCAAGGATGCAGCCACCCTTGGTAGGTAAATTGATGTGCGCCGGCTGTAAGCGATGAAAACGTAAACAAAGATAACGATTTAATCCATCAATAAGACCAAACCAACGACTACCCCAATCGACTTCGTTATGTTTTACCGATACACGGTACAGCCACCATAAAAACAAAACCGTTAAAACAAAAAATACAACCGCGATAGTTTCTAAGCAAGTCATGTTGGCAGCTATTTTTTATAGACTTTTCGTTCAAACAAATCGTTTCGACGACTCACCAACCGATCTAAAAACAATAAACCATCTAAGTGATCAATTTCGTGTTGCACTGCACGGGCTTCAAAACCTTCACATTCATAACGTTGCAACGCACCTTCAGCATCCTGTGCTTCAACCACTATCGAGGTGGCTCGCATAACGTTACCGGTGTAATCAGGCACGGACAGGCAACCTTCTCGTCCTTTTTTATAACCTTCCCACTCGATAATTTCAGGGTTGACCAATACCATATAGCCGTTGCTCTTATGCTTTGGATTACCCGACACATCAACTAATGCAACGCGTTGGAAACGTCCTACTTGTGGCGCAGCAATGCCAACACAACCCGGTGCACTAAGACGGGTTTCATCCAGATCAGCAATAAACTGTTGGAATTCAGCATTGAAGTCCGTCACCGACTCACTCGCTTGCTTAAGTATGGGATCAGGGAAAACTAAAATATCAAGAATAGCCACGTTTGATTCAGACCTTAACCTATCAAGGTATCAATTTCTTCAAGGCTGGTTTCGATACCTCGATCTTGCATCAGACTCAGTGCTGCCCGCAGGCTATCAACACCTTCAGCGGCATGACCTTCGATATGCATTATGTAAAGGGGGGACTCTGAACTACCGGCAACATCAGATTCTAAATCAAGAATATGTAAACCTGATTCAGCCAATGCCCCTGTAACCTCTGAAACAATACCCGTTCTATCTGCCCCGTAAACACTAATGCGTACATCAGGATCTAAGTGTGTGTGCAAGGCTGCAGTAATTTCATCAACGTGTAAATGTAGATCAAGGGATTCACTGACAGGACGAACAACATCGTTAAGCGCTTTTGCTTTACCGTCAAATCCCACCATTAACATGATGGTGAAATTACCACCTAAGCGCATCATTGAGGCTTCGCCCAAATTACAACCTGCTTCAAATAACGCGTGCGTTAGCTTGGCAACAATTCCTTGGCGGTCTTTCCCTACCAAGGTCAACATGAACCATTTAGGCATGCCTTGTTTCTCCGTTATGACTGAAAATCGACAGATCTCCAGCATAGCGAGTGTAAGGCAGAACTCCAAATGCTATTTATAACAGGGTGTTATTTAATGCAGTGTTGAATGGGCTAAATAGATAGTGATAACGCCTGCAGCAATCAACATCATTTGCTGTGCTGTAACGCTTGCCTCAGTACGTTCATGCAAGCCAGGAATAAGATCAGCGACCGCAATATAGATAAAACTTGCTGCAGCAATGGCCAGTACGTAAGGCACAAATTGCTCTGCACTCTGCAGACTATAATAAGCAGCAACGCCGCCAATAACGGTTGTCAGGCTTGCCGCTATATTCATCAACAACGCTTTGCTACGGCTGTAGCCACTGTGTAATAAGATCGAGAAATCACCCAGCTCTTGAGGTATTTCATGGGTCGCAACCGCAATACTGGTGACGACACCAAGATGAATATCGGTTAAAAATGCCGCCCCGATCAATACGCCATCAACCAGATTATGCATACCATCGCCAATCACGATCATACTGCCACGGGCCTGCCCATGCGCATGATGTTTGTCTTCTTCACCATGAATTTCACAGTCATGCGCATGACAATGCCGCCATAAAACCAATTTTTCTAATAGGAAGAAAGCAAGGATCCCGACTAATACGGTCAATGTGACATCGTGCAAGTCACTCACAGCAGGATGTCCAAGCGCATGCGGAAGTAACGCTAAAAAGGCAGCACCAAGCAACGCACCAATGGCATAGCTCACCATATGAGGCAGAAGCTTTTTACGGAATGAGTCGGATAACAGCAAGAAAGTGGCCGCAGCGAGCACGCTCAGCAAACCACCGACCAAGCAAAAGATAATGATCCAGCTAAGTAAACTCATATTTGTATGGAATAATCCGCGTCAAAAGAAACAGCGCGCATCATAACTGAAATGACCTGCTACGCCTATCCATCACTATTCATCTTGCAACCAAATCAAACTGGCCATGCGGCCACACTGACCATCTCGCCGGTAAGAAAAGAAATGCTCTTCATCACTGTAAGTGCAAAATTGGCCACCGCTGATTTCATTCACGCCGGCTGCCTTTAGCCTTTCACGTGCGACCGCATAAATATCCATTAGCCAATGCTGGGGTCGTGTTTCACTAAAGACTGACGCGACATCATGCTGTGAAATGAATGCTTCTCGCACTTCATTACCGACTTCAAAGGCTGTTGGCCCTATCGCGGGTCCCATCCACGCCATCACATCACTGCTAGAACAGGCCAACTCACTGCAAAGGCGCTTCAATGTTGATTCCAATACCCCCTCGGCTAAACCTCGCCAACCGGCATGTGCAGCAGCAACACCTTTGCCCTGCTTATCGCAAAACAATACCGGCAAACAATCCGCAGTCATCACGACACAAGTCGTATTGGTCATTGTCGTAAAACTGGCATCGGCCTTCACTATAGCTTCTGCCTGAGCAGCATTAATAACTGTATTGCCATGCACTTGTTCTAGCCACGCCGGCTCACCACCGTAACCCGCCAAACGCTTCAAGATTGCACGATTTGCCCTTACAGCTTCTTTATTGTCATCAACATGCTGCGCTAAATTTAAACTGTCATAGGGGCTTAAACTCTGCCCACCTACGCGTGTGGTGCTGACGGCATGCACCCTTGCTGGTGCCGACCAATCAGGAATAATCATCGTATTCATCTTGATGATGTCGGGTGTCTTCTTTTAAGACTTGCAGCAGTCGTTGCATATCCTCAGGTAGTGGTGCCGACCATTCTACTTCTTGCTGTGTTAACGGGTGTACAAAACCAAGTCGCGCAGCGTGTAAGGCCTGACGCGGAAAAGTGCGCAGGCTATCAATTAATTCATCACTGCTTTTAGGTGGTAAACGTAGCCGCCCACCATAAGCAGGATCACCGACTAAAGGATGGCGGATGTGTGCCATGTGCACCCGAATTTGGTGAGTACGGCCTGTTTCTAGATTAACCTGAACATGCGTATGGGCACGAAAGCGTTCTTTAATCCGGTAGTGGGTAACCGCTGTTTTTCCGCCACTCACCAATACGGCCATGCGGGTACGCTGCGTAGGGTGCCGTCCCATCGGTTCATCGACTGTGCCGCCTGCCGTCATCGTGCCTATAGCAACGGCCTCATATTCACGCTTAACATCGTGTACCTGTAACCGCTCAACGAGTTGCGTATGGGCGGCCATGGTGCGAGCGACCACTAATAAACCAGTCGTGTCTTTGTCCAACCGGTGCACAATTCCCGAACGCGGCACTTCAATGAGCTTGGCGTCATGGTGCAACAAGCCGTTTACCAGCGTACCGGAATTATTTCCCGTGCCAGGGTGCACAACCAGGCCAGCAGGCTTGTTAATAATGATAATTGCCTCGTCTTCATAGACGATATCAATGGGTAGCTCTTCCGCCTCCCAACTGGTCTGAGGCTCATGTTCAACGTCGATAGATATCTGCTCATTGCCACGTAACTTTTCGCGAGGACGGCTAATTTCGCCATCGACCTTAATACGGCCATCTTTGATCCATTGTTGCAGGCGGGAACGAGAATAGTCCGGCACCAGCTCAGCAAGCGCCTGGTCCAGCCGCTGCCCAGCTAGATGGGGGGGAATAACTAATTGAAGTAACTCAGATTCGCTCATGATTTTGTTTTGTGCTGCTAAATGGCGCACAATATACACCGTTAGCGTACTTTATATACAGGAAACATATTTACCATGCGTAATTTTGGCCTCATTATCATTGCCAGCCTGATACTCTCTGGCTGTTCATTGATCCCTAAACAGGTAGACACCACCAAAGACTGGTCGGCAAGCAAGTTCTATTCAGAAGCTAAAAAATCCCTTTCTGAAGGCGATTTTGAAGAAGCTATTAAGTTTTACGAACAACTTGAAGCCCGTTTTCCCTTTGGTAAATACGCGCAACAAGCACAAGTAGAAATTGCTTATGCCTACTACAAATATGATGAGCCAGAATCAGCGCTGATTGCGGCCGATCGCTTTATTAAGCTGCATCCTCGACATCCAAATGTCGATTACCTTTATTATCTTAAAGGACTGGTTAATTTTAATGCGGGTAAAGATTTGATCTCGAAATACATCCCACAAGATCCAACCCAACGTGATCCAGGGGCTGCCCGAGCTTCGTTTGATGATTTTTCAGTGCTCGTACGTAAGTACCCAGCTAGTAAGTACTCAGAAGATGCGCGACAACGTATGTTATATCTCCGCAATAACCTTGCCGAATATGAGATCCATGTGGCACGTTATTACATGAAGCGTGAGGCTTATCTTGCCGCCAGTAATCGTGCTAAATACGTGATCGAGAATTACCAAAAAACCACCGCTATACCCAAAGCATTGAATATTATGGCTAAAGCCTATCAAGCAATTGGTTTGGATGATTTGTCGAAGGACGCAATGCGCGTATTAGAAAAGAACTACCCAGGTTATCAGGATAAAGGCACAGTAACGAAAGTGGAAGAAAGTAGTTGGATTCCTTGGAAACCTTAACCTCTTCAGGTTAGAAAAACTTAAAGATTAAAAAAGAGGCGTAACTTAGTTACGCCTCTTTTTTTTAAATCGCGTCTCGACCTGTCTCGCCAGTACGAATACGTACAACTTGTTCAACACTGGTGACGAAAATTTTACCATCGCCAATCTTGCCCGTTTTAGCTGCGTTTGTAATTGTTTCGATACAACGCTCAACATCCGCTTCGCTAACAACAATTTCCAGTTTTACTTTAGGTAAGAAATCAACGACATATTCAGCACCGCGGTACAATTCAGTGTGTCCTTTCTGTCTGCCAAATCCTTTAACTTCAATCGCAGTAATGCCACTAATACCAATTTCTGACAACGCTTCACGCACGTCATCAAGTTTGAACGGCTTGATGATAGCTTCAACTTTTTTCATTCTTATATCCCCATTTTCAATGGCTATGTCTTAGTCTGAGTATAGTGATCTAGCGAAGTAGCTACAAGCCACTATCCACACTTCCCGCTACGATATTGTGATGTGATGGGGTAACGCCGATCGCGCCCAAAAGCCTTTTGTGTAATCCGCACACCAGGCGCTGCCTGACGACGCTTATATTCATTTCTATCAACTAAACCAATCACTCTGGCAACCATTGCTTCATCAAACCCTTCGGCAACAATTTCTTCAAGCGTTTTATCTTGCTCAACATAAAGCGCCAGAACAGGATCAAGAATCTCGTAATCCGGCAAGCTATCCGCATCTTTCTGATCGGGGGCCAGTTCTGCCGATGGCGCGCGGGTAATCGCCCTTTCAGGGATCGCCTTGGACAAGCTGTTGCGGTATTTTGATAATCGGTACACCAATAATTTTGGCACATCCTTGAGCACATCAAAACCGCCAGCCATATCACCATATAAAGTAGCGTAGCCAACCGCCATTTCACTTTTATTACCCGTCGTCAGCACAATGCGGTGCTTTTTATTTGCGATCGCCATCAACAATACGCCACGACAGCGAGCTTGCAGGTTTTGCTCGGTCATATCCCCTGGTGCGGAATCAACATCTGAAAATTCATCTTCAAGACTATCAAGGAAGGCATTAAAGGTTTTCTCAATCGGAATAATTTTGCAGTCCACCCCAAGCGTTTTGGCTTCTTCCAGTGCATCATCCACGCTCATGTCTGCGGTGTAGCGAGATGGCATCGAAACGGCTTCAACACGCGCTGCACCTAAGGCATCGACAGCAATTGCCAAGGTGAGTGCTGAATCAATGCCACCTGACAAGCCCAACACAACCCCTTGAAAACCATTCTTAGTTACGTAATCACGTACACCTAAAACTAACGCCTGATAGACATTAGCATCATGACTAGGGCTAGCTGATATCTCTGCTTCAACCGGTGTCACACTGCCGTCGTCATGCACAGTAAAGTCCGCATTGAATAAACCTGTTTCAAATGAAGTCACGCGCTGGCAAATTTCGCCCGCGGCATTCACCACCATCGAGCCACCATCAAACACCAGTTCATCTTGACCACCCACTAAATTCACATAAACAATCGGCAAACTGGTTTCAGTTGAACGTGCGTACAAAATCGCTTCGCGCTCTTCCTGTTTGTTTATATGAAATGGCGATGCGTTCAAGTTAAGCATTAACTTGGCACCAGCATCAGCAGCCTGCTGCATCGGTGAGGGTAACCAAATATCTTCACAAATACTCAGCGCAACGGGCACGCCTTTAACATCCACAACACATGCATCTTGGCCTGCAACAAAATAGCGTTTTTCATCAAACACGCTGTAGTTGGGAAGATGCTGTTTGTGATAACGGCCAATGATCTTGCCATCACGTATCAGCGCTGCTGTGTTGTAGAGCCCACCGCTTTCTTGAATTGGATAACCGACCACCACGTCGATACCCGTGATGGCTTGTTTGATTTTTTCAAGCCCGCGTAATGCAGCCATGGTAAAGCCTGGGCGCAACAATAAATCTTCAGGGGGATAGCCGGTGATGGTTAGCTCTGGGAAAACGATCACATCAGCTTGTAGCTGGTCGCGTGCTTTTGTCGCCGCCTTAATAATTTGCGCGACGTTACCATCGATATCACCGACCGACATATTCAGCTGAGCCATGGTAATACGCAAAGTCGTCGTCATGCTCATTATCCGGCTTTAACCACCTCAAGCATACGGTCGCCCATTTCTGCTGGCGAACGTGCAATACCAACGCCGGCAGCTTCAAGCGCCGCAAACTTCTCATCTGCTGTGCCTTTGCCACCTGCGATAATCGCACCTGCATGCCCCATACGCTTACCCGCAGGCGCGGTAACGCCTGCAATGTATGCAACCACAGGTTTACTGACATGCGCTTGAATATATTCTGCGGCGGCTTCTTCGGCGCTGCCACCGATCTCACCCACCATCACGATACCTTGCGTTTGTGGGTCTTGTTCAAAACGTTCCAAACAATCAATGAAGTCCATGCCGTGTATCGGATCGCCACCAATACCAATACAAGTGCTCTGGCCTAAGCCATTTTGCGTGGTTTGGTGAACAGCCTCATAAGTGAGCGTACCCGAGCGCGACACAATACCTATTTTGCCTTGCTGATGAATGAAACCAGGCATGATGCCAATCTTACATTCACCCGGCGTAATCAGACCGGGACAATTCGGCCCAATTAATTGCGCGTCGTAATGTTCTAATGCGGCTTTTACACGCAACATATCCAACACCGGAATACCTTCAGTAATACAGGCAATCACTTTAATACCGGCATCGGCAGCTTCGAGAATTGCATCGGCAGCAAATGCAGCCGGCACATAGATCATGGTTGCATCTGCACCGGTGTTGTCCACTGCATCACGCACAGTGTTAAACACTGGCAAATCTAAATGTTGCTGACCACCTTTACCCGGCGTAACACCACCGACCATTTGTGTGCCGTATTCAATCGCCTGTTCAGAATGGAAAGTGCCTTGCTTACCCGTAAAGCCCTGACAAATTACTTTTGTCTCGCGGTTAATTAGAATGCTCATTGACCGCCTCCCTTTACCGCTTCAACCACTTTCTTAGCTGCATCAGTGAGGCTATCGCCTGTAATAATGGCCACATCACTTTGTTGTAAAATCGCACGGCCTTCTTCGACATTCGTGCCTTCAAGGCGCACGACCACAGGAATATTGATTCCAACTTCTTTGACGGCTTTAATAATGCCTTCGGCGATTAAATCGCAGCGCACAATGCCGCCAAAAATATTGACTAAAATGGCTTTCACTTTTTCATCTGACAAAATCAATTTAAATGCTTCCGCAACTTTCTCGGCACTCGTACCACCGCCAACATCGAGGAAGTTTGCAGGGGCGCCACCATGCAACTTAATTAAATCCATTGTCGCCATTGCAAGTCCGGCACCATTCACCATACAACCAATATTGCCATCTAAACTTATATAGTTAAGACCAAACTGCTGGGCGTGATGCTCTTTTTCATCATCCTGGCTCGCATCAAGTAGTGCGGTAATGTCTGGGTGACGGTACAAGGCATTATCATCAAAGGTGATTTTGGCATCGAGCGCCATCAACTCACCGCTGCTGGTTGTGATTAAAGGATTGATTTCAATTAAGGAGCAGTCTTTGTCTCGGTACAACAAGTACAAGGCGCGCATAATTTTACCCAAGGCTTTAATTTGCTCGCCGGTTAAACCCAAGCCAAAGCCCAGCTCGCGCACCTGATACCCTTGCAGACCTGCTACAGGGTTCACTGCAATGGTCAAAATCTTTTCTGGCGTGTTAGCCGCGACTTCTTCAATATCCATTCCGCCTTCGGTCGAAGCCATCATCACGACGCGTTTGGTCGCGCGATCCACCAACATACCGAAATACATTTCACGTTCAATGCTGCTGGTCGCTTCAATCAGCAAGGTATTAACCGGTTGGCCTTCAGCCGTAGTTTGATGTGTCACCAGATGGGTACCCAACAACCGACCGCTAATCTGCTCGATCTCTTCAACATTACTGGCGCGCTTAACACCGCCGGCTTTGCCCCGCCCACCCGCGTGAACCTGCGCCTTCACCATCCAGCCATCACTGTCTATCCCGCGCGCAACGGCAACCGCCTCTGTCACTGTCGTAGCGGGAGAACCTGCGGGCACAGCAATACCGTAATCCCGAAATAACTGTTTTGCCTGAAATTCATGTATGTTCATTGTTGACTCTTATATATATTCATAATGGGTATCCCACATTTACCGATACCTTTGCGGTCAGTATTGTCTTCCCAACGCATTGGTGCAGCGCAGCGAACCCCTAAGGAGGGAAGACAATACTGACCGCAAAGTCCCCCTGACAACTTTCAACATTCACCTGATGATGAGAGAAAATTTAGCCATATTCTCTAGCAAATGGCACTAAGACGCAAAGCAGGATATCATTCTGGCAATCATACCGACTTTATCGAGCTTATGAACTTATTACGCCTAATTATTATCACCTTTGTGATCTGGATTGCCTTTCGCATCTGGCAAAACTATCGTGCCAAAGCTAAAAAAATGCCGCCCAAGTCCAAAAAACCGCAAGCCATCCCCGATATGGTGGCCTGTGAAGTCTGTAAAATGCATATTCCAGAGAATGAAGCCTTAAGAAAAGGCGAAAAATACTATTGCTCTCAACAACACCTCGAAAACGATAATTAGGTATTGGCCAATTCCGCTCAATCTAAGCTAGTATGAGCACATGACAAGCAAAGTCAGCCAGAATAACAACGCTTCAACTGCCATAGACGGTGCCGCTATAAATTGGCGCCCTTTGCGCCTGTTTAATTTCTATCGCCTGACACTTTCTGGTTTATTTCTTACTCTTTTCCTGACTGCCCAAAATTTCAAATTATTGGGAGGCGAATACCCTGCATTATTCCGTTATGCCATTCTGGGTTATTTGAGCCTTAGCATTCTTTACAGCTTTTCAATCAGTCAACGCTGGTTGCCTTTTTACTCCCAACTCAACATTCATGTTGTCACCGATATCATCGCCATCACCTTACTCATGCATGCCAGCGGTGGTGTCAGCAGCGGTCTTGGCACATTATTGTTAATCAGCGTGGGTGCAGGGAGCCTGCTGACGTCGCGGCGATTCGCATTGCTCTATGGCAGTCTCGCCACCATATTAGTCCTTGCAGCAGAGAGTTACCGCTTATTATACGTCGAGGATGCAACCAGCTATTACACCCAAACAGGTATTCTCGGCGCGACCCTGATTACTGCTGCGATCGCGACCAATTTCCTTGCCCGTCGTAGTGTAGAGAGTGAAGCGCTTGCTAAACAACGTAGTCTTGATCTCGCTAACTTGGAGCAACTCAACGACTACATTATTCAGCATATGCAAACAGGTATTGTCGTCGTCGATGAAAGCAATCAAGTCAGGTTAATCAATGAATCTGCTCGTCGCTTACTTAACATCACTTCGCAGTCTGCGTCATTGTCGCTATCAGATGTTTCACTCGTACTACAAGATCAATTAGAGGTATGGAAAGAATCTACAAACACACAATCGATTACTTTTCGTTCTTCAAAAACATCACCCGAAATACAGCCTAAATTCGCACGACTTGGTAACAGAAATACGGCCGGGTTTTTAATTTTTCTTGAAGATACTTCTGCAATGGCGCAACGCGCTCAACAATTAAAACTCGCTTCCTTAGGTCGGTTAACCGCCAGTATTGCACATGAAATTCGCAACCCACTTGGCGCGATTAGCCATGCTAGCCAATTACTGGGTGAGTCACAGAATCTTGATAGCGGCGATATTCGACTCACACAAATCATCGGTGACCACACCCAACGCGTCAATGGCATTATCGAAAATGTCATGCGTCTTAGCCGCCGCGATCGTGCTGAGCCGGTACTTTTTAACCTTCTCGAATGGCTAGATAGTTTTGCCGATGACTTCTTTCGCAGCGAACAAATAGACACCGCTGACCTTGAAATAGATCCTAATAGCGAAGCACTGGAAGTTCGCATGGATCCAAGTCAATTACATCAAGTTGTGTGGAACCTTGTTCGCAATGGCTTAAGGCATAGCAGTGACTACGAGGGGCAACCCAAGGTAATCTTAAGAACCGGCATACCAGGCAACGAGAAAAAACCTTTTCTCGACATTATTGATCATGGGTCAGGCATTAGTGCCGAGCAATCACTGCATATTTTTGAACCTTTCTACACAACAGAAACCTCCGGTGTTGGTTTAGGCCTTTATATTGCGCGTGAGCTTTGTGAGGGTAATCAGGCTAGACTAGACTATATAAAGGTACTAGACGAAGATGATGGCGGCAGCTGTTTTAGAATTACATTTGCCGACCCAAGACGAAAACAACAACAAATAGAATAAAAATGGAACGTTACCTCGCATTAATCATTGATGATGAACCCGACATTCTCGAACTACTCGAGATGACGTTGGGCCGTATGGACATCGATTGCCAAAGCGCTGCCAACCTCACTGACGCTTATACATTACTTGAACAGCATGACTTTGATCTTTGTCTCACCGATATGCGTTTACCCGATGGCGATGGCATTGATTTGGTCAGCCATATGCAACAGCAGTATGCCAGTATCCCTGTCGCGGTGATTACAGCTCATGGCAATATGGAACTTGCTATTACTGCGCTTAAAGCCGGTGCTTTTGATTTTGTTTCCAAGCCTGTCGACTTAACGGTACTTCGTAATCTGGTCAGCACCGCATTAAAACTTTCGCATAAAACAGCGGCTGGCACATCATCCGTGAAAACAGAAGTAAAACCTGAACAAGATGCGCCCATCCCTAATGGCGATGAAAAGTTACTTGGTCAGTCTGCCATCATGGCCAAAACACGCGCGACCATAAAAAAATTGGCTCGGAGTCAGGCGCCCATCTATGTCAGTGGTGAATCCGGTAGTGGTAAAGAACTGGTTGCACGTTTAATTCATGAGCAAGGCCCTCGTGCAGAACAAGCCTTTGTTCCTGTTAACTGCGGCGCTATTCCACAAGATCTCATGGAAAGTGAGTTCTTTGGCCATAAGAAAGGCAGTTTCACTGGTGCGGTTGCCGACAAGGCCGGTTTATTTCAAGCCGCTGAAGGTGGCACACTGTTCCTTGATGAAGTCGCTGAACTCCCCTTACACATGCAAGTTAAGTTGCTCCGCGCTATTCAGGAAAAATCGGTTCGGCCAGTGGGTGGCCAGCAAGAGTTAGCGATTGATGTCCGCGTGCTCAGCGCCACCCATAAAGATCTCGCCAAACTCGTTGCCGAAGGTGATTTTCGTCAGGATCTCTTTTATCGCATCAATGTTATCGAGCTTAATGTCCCTAGCTTGCGGCAACGCACCGACGACATCCCCATTTTAGCCGAGCATATACTAAAGAAGCTGGGTGATATCTCCGGCATGCAAGCGACGCTTGGCGATGATGCCCTCTTAGCCTTGCAGCAATATTCTTTTCCCGGCAATGTACGTGAGCTAGAAAACATCCTTGAACGCGCCATGACCCTCTGTGAAAGCGACACTATCGCAGCAGATGATTTGCATCTTCCCGAAAATGCCAATATCCCAGAACCGCTGGCGGCGAATACTCTCAATCCAGCCCAAGCACCGAACATTGATGTTGATACCGAGCTACCGCTTGAAGACTTTCTGGGGAACATAGAAAAAGATGCCATCATGCAGGCATTAGAAAAAACCCGCTATAACAAGACGGCTGCTGCAAAGTTGCTCGGCATTACTTTCCGTGCCCTGCGCTACAAACTCAAAAAACTCGATCTAGAATAACCTCTGTTTCATCAAGAAGTGACGCTCTGCGTCAGATCCTGACTTGATCAGCAAGATTAATTAGACTGGAATTTTAAATGGTTAAAAATATTATTATTTTCTAATGTAGATAGAAAACCTATATTTATCAGCTAACTAACTTTAGTTCAAATCAAAATCTCCGTAACCCAGCCATTTGGCACAGCAATTGCTCCTATACTTTGCAAGGAATGAACTCAGCCACAACGGGCTGTGAACTATTCAGTCCGCTGTTAAGCACTTACACAACTTACATTTGTACATTTGGAGAACATTATGAAGATGAAATCGATTAAAAAATCCATTCAAAAGGGTTTCACCCTGATTGAATTAATGATCGTTGTTGCGATCATCGGTATTCTTGCTGCTATCGCAATCCCTGCCTACCAAGATTACATTGCTCGTGCGCAAGTTTCTGAAGGCATGGCAACAGCTGGTGCAATCAAAACAGGTATCACTGAGTTCTATCAAGCTCAAGGCGCCTTCCCAGCTGCAAACGTTTATGATGTAACAGCAGTTCCTGCTGGTCGTTACACAAACACTGCTACACATGATGGTGCTGGTGTCATTACAGTTACACTTCTTGGTGCTGCCCCTGTAAGTAACTCTGTACAAGGTTTTGCTTTCACACTTTCACCAGGTCTTTCTGGTACTGACATCGTACGCTGGACTTGCGCAACAGGTGGTCTAGTCAAATATCTACCATCTGGTTGTCAGAACTAATTAGTAGATAAAAACGTTATACAAAAAGCCCCGGTCATCCGGGGCTTTTTTCTCAAAGCCCTGTCTTAAATAAAATTCAATATTAAAAATAAGGAGCATCAGAATGAAATGGCAACGTGGATTTACTCTGATAGAACTTATGATAGTCGTGGCTATTATCGGTATTTTAGCAGCCATTGCGATACCAGCCTATCAAGACTATATTGCCCGAGCACAAGTATCGGAAGGGATGGCGCGTGCAGCGAGCCTTAAAAATGCTATTACAGAATTTTATGATTCACAAAGCGCTTTTCCTCCAGCTAATCGCTACGATGACTTAAGCGGTGGTCGCTATACACTAACTGCAACACATAATGCTAACGGTGTTATCTCCGTACTGCTTCGAAATGTCCCACCTGTTAGCAATCCTGTAAGAGGTTATGCATTTACTCTCACCCCTCAATCTGCCCCGGGCATCGCTACGGTTGCCGGCACATCAATCGTACGCTGGAGTTGCGTTAACACAAACGGATTGCTTAAATACTTACCAGCAGGTTGCCAAAACTAATTTAGACTCGTTTCTAAACTTAACTAATAATATCTTTATATCATTAAAAATCAGCAACTTAAGAAGTTCACTTAAAATAATACCCATTTATATCGCTAACATGTTGTAAATACTGATCTTTATCACTAATATTAAGTGGTACTCTAGTATCTTGAACAGGTTCACACCTGTTAACAATAATAAGGCATATAATGACTAGTACTAATGGCAACTAATACTCAACAAGTTACTCTCAGCGGCCTTGCTCGGCGGCTCGTCAATGATGGCAGCCTCTCAGAGGCTGATGCTACGCTTGCGCATGACCAAGCATTAAAAAATAAAATCCCGTTTGTTACTCATTTAGTGCAAAAAAAATTACTCGATTCTCTCATTATTGCCAATGCTGCTTCACATGAATTTGGGGTGCCACTGTTCGATATAAGCACCATGGACATGGAGGTAGCTGATACCAAACTGGTTGATGAAAAGCTAGTACGCCAACATCATGCACTGCCGTTATTTAAACGTGGTAACCGTCTTTTTGTCGCTGTATCTGATCCTACCAATTTGCAAGGCTTGGATGAAATTAAATTCCATGTTGGCGCTAACACCGAAGCTATTTTGGTTGAAGAAGATAAACTAACTGAAGCCATTGATCGTGCAATGGATGCTCAGGACACCAGCTTATCTGACCTTGATGACAGCGACCTTGATGACCTAGAAATTACCGGTGGCGATGAAACCCCAACTGACGATAATGGAGACCCTGATGTTGATGACACTCCAGTCGTTCGGTTTGTTAATAAAGTATTGCTTGATGCCATTAATAAAGGCGCATCTGATATTCATTTTGAACCTTATGAAAAATCCTATCGGGTTCGTTTACGCATGGATGGCGTTTTAATTGAAGTTGCTTCACCGCCTGTGAACCTTGGTAGCCGGTTAGCCGCTCGTTTAAAGGTCATGTCACGACTTGATATCTCGGAACGACGCATTCCACAAGATGGCCGGATGAAAATGACTCTATCGAAAAATCGTTCTATCGATTTTCGTGTTAATACATGCCCTACTCTCTTTGGTGAAAAAATCGTTATGCGTATCCTCGATTCCAGTAGTGCAAAACTGGGTATTGAAGCGCTTGGCTACGAAGACGAACAGCGTGCGCTCTATGAAGAAAACTTGCTCAAGCCCTACGGTATGATTTTAGTAACAGGTCCAACCGGTAGTGGTAAAACAGTTTCTCTCTATACAGGGCTTAATATTCTTAATACCGAAGATAGAAATATATCCACCGCAGAAGATCCTGTTGAAATAAACTTAACCGGTGTAAACCAAGTCAATGTAAACAATAAAGTTGGTTTCACCTTTGCCAGCGCGCTACGCGCCTTTTTACGACAAGATCCGGATATCATCATGGTCGGTGAAATACGTGATCTAGAGACAGCTGAAATTGCAATTAAAGCAGCCCAAACTGGTCACTTGGTTTTATCTACTTTACATACCAATGACGCGCCCCAAACTTTAACCCGTTTAGCCAATATGGGCGTACCGGCTTACAATATTGCATCTTCCGTGTCCCTTATTATAGCGCAACGCTTGGCACGTCGACTTTGTCCTCAATGCAAAAAAGCTCATGACATCCCAAATGAAGCTTTACTTGAAGAAGGTTTTACTGAGGAAGAGATCAAGAACGGCCTCAAAATTTTTGGCCCTGTAGGTTGTGATCAGTGTAGCAATGGTTACAAAGGCCGCGTAGGTATCTATCAAGTGATGGGTATCTCCGAAGACATGGGGCGTATCATAATGGAAGGTGGGAATGCTATACAGCTAGCGGATCAAGCCAGCAAAGAAGGCATTGCCGATCTACGTAAATCAGGTCTCAAAAAAGTTAAAGATGGCACAACCAGTATTGAAGAAATTAACCGCGTGACAAAGGATTAGAACGATGGCAACAAAAACAGCTAACGATATTTTTATCTGGGAAGGCTCTGACAGAAAGGGAGCCAAAATTAAAGGTGAATCTAACGGTAATAGCACAGCCTTAGTCAAAGCTGAACTACGCCGCCAAGGTATTAAACCGACTAAGGTTCGCAAGAAACCTAAACCTTTATTTGGTGGCGCAACTGGGAAACCAATCAAGCCAGCTGATATTGCTGTTTTCGCGCGCCAGCTCTCAACAATGATGTCTGCTGGTGTACCGTTAGTTCAGTCCTTCGAAATTGCTGGTCGAGGCCACGAAAACCCTCGAATGCAAGAATTGTTACTTGCTGTCAAATCCGACATAGAAAGCGGCTCAACGCTAGCTGAGTCATTAGCAAAACATCCTATATACTTTGATGAATTGTTTTGTAACCTAGTACAGGCTGGTGAGCATGCTGGTATCCTTGAAGATTTACTTGATAAAATTGCCACTTACAAAGAAAAAGTTGAAGCCATTAAAGGTAAAATTAAAAAGGCGCTGTTTTATCCTGCCGCAATTGTTGTTGTCTCATTAATCATTACTGCTATTTTATTAGTATTCGTTATTCCTGAATTTGCGGCACTTTTCAGGAACTTTGGTGCGGACCTACCCGCATTAACTCAATTCGTGGTCAACGCCTCCGACTTTTTTATAGAATATTGGTATCTTGTCTTTGGTGGTGTGTTCGGCACCGTTTTCACATTTATCCAACTAAAAAAACGCTCTGTGCGGTTTAATCATTTTATGGATCGAATATCGTTGAAAGTGCCTATTTTTGGCCCTTTACTAGAGAAGGCTGCTATTGCTCGTTTTGCGCGTACTTTGTCTACTATGTTTGCTGCAGGTGTGCCTCTTGTAGAAGCAATGAATTCAGTTGCTGGTGCAACAGGTAATATTGTTTTTTCTACGGCTGTATTAAAGATGCGTGATGAAGTCTCGACAGGGCAACAATTAAATATATCAATGCGCACCAGTGGGCTTTTTCCTAACATGGTTGTCCAAATGGTAGCTATTGGTGAAGAAGCAGGCTCTGTTGATGCCATGCTATCAAAAGTCGCTGACATATATGAACAAGAAGTTGACGATGCCGTTGATGCTCTCAGTAGCTTAATGGAACCAATTATCATGGTCGTACTTGGTACGCTAATTGGTGGTATGGTTGTTGCGATGTATCTTCCAATCTTCAAAATTGGCGATGTTGTTTAATTTACTTTGTCACTAATTGTAGCCAACTAAAATAGCATTCATGGAAATTATTAATTTACTGGAATCTCAGCCGGTTACTTTTATTACCACTGCGCTAATTCTTGGTCTACTGGTTGGTAGTTTTCTCAATGTCGTGATCTACCGTTTGCCGGTAATGATGAATAAGGATTGGCAACAACAGTGCCAAGAATTATTACACCCAGAAGACACTAGTACTGAAGCAACTAAAAAAACCGAGGCATTTAATCTCTATACACCGCGTTCTCGTTGCCCCAAGTGTAATCATAAGATCACCGCGCTAGAGAACATCCCTATTTTTAGTTATTTATTTCTAAAAGGTAAATGTTCATCCTGCGCTGAACCTATTTCTCCACGTTATGCCTTAATTGAGCTATTAACAGGTGTTCTTACAGCCGTTGTTGCATGGCATTTTGGTTTTAGCTGGCAAGCGGGTGCGGCAATGCTATTAACCTGGGCGCTCATTGCGATGAGCTTTATTGATATTGATCACCAATTATTGCCTGATGACATTACCCTACCCTGGCTTTGGCTCGGTTTAATACTTAGTCTGTTTCCTGTCTTCATCGATACGCACACCAGCATCATTGGTGCAGCAGCCGGTTATTTATCGCTATGGGGGATTTTCTGGCTCTTCAAGTTGCTTACTGGAAAAGAAGGCATGGGTTACGGTGATTTTAAATTACTCGCCCTGCTGGGTGCTTGGATGGGTTGGCAACTATTGCCTGTGATTGTCTTGCTCTCATCCATTGTTGGCGCCGTAATTGGTATTGCCATGATCGTCACACTTGGCAGAGACAGAAATATTCCTATTCCCTTTGGCCCCTATCTTGCCGCTGCTGGCTGGATTGCAATGCTTTGGGGACATGACATCACTGATGCTTATCTCTCTTACAGCAATCTCTAGCCGCTAATTAAACCCATTAGTTCTACTGCTATTTCTAATACGTTATAATGACAGCATGATGATTGTCGGACTAACAGGTGGCATTGGTAGCGGTAAGTCCACCGTAGCTAATCTGTTTGCGAAAATGGGTGTGCCTGTTATTGATACCGACATTATTGCCAAAGAGTTAGTCGACATCGACAAACCGGCCTACCTCGATATTATTAAACAGTTTGGTGATGGTATTTTATTACCTAATCGTGAACTTGACCGGGCTTCATTAAAACAACACATTATCAATAGTAGCGATGAGCGTATCGCGCTTGAAAACATACTTCATCCACTCATCCAACAAAAAGTAAAAGAAGAAGTGAATGTGGCAACAGGGAAATATTGTGTTGTTGTTATTCCATTACTGGTCGAAAAAGCTAATTATCCCATGCTCGATCGGATTCTAGTTGTCGACACAAGCACTGAACACCAAATAGGGCGAGCCAGCCAACGTGATGGTCTAGAACAAGCCGATATCGAAAAACTAATCACCATTCAAGCGACACGTGAGCAGCGACTGGCGGCCGCAAATGATGTCATCGACAATTCACAGGGACTTGCTGAATTAGCCATCGCAACACAACAAATGCACGATAAATACCTAAAACTATGATATAAATCGCTTTTCAGTGGTTTTAACAAGGATGGTTGCCAGACTAAAAAGATTCAGACCCAAGGCTCAATGTCGATTATAATGGTGTGAATTCACTAACTAGTGCAACAATAAAAACTGTGTCCACATATATTCATTACGAACAACCATTAAACGAACGGATACGAATGCTCCTTAGACTCGAGCATCTATTCGCGCAAATGGATGTCTGGATGAATAGTACAGACACGAGTGCTTGGCAAAGCCGCGCTGTACTCGACACGTTATTTGAAATCCAAAGCGTACTGGGGCGTTCAGACATCAGTAAGGATTTGCTCAAAGAATTAGATCGGCAAGCCGCTAATCTTTCACTGTTAAATAATAACCCTAATGTCGACCACGCGATGCTCACCAATGTACTCGACCAACTAGACATCCTTGCAGACCGACTACATGCCATCCATGGACAACCAGGGCAGAAAATCCGTGATAATGAATTTCTAAACACCATTCAGCAACGCAGTACCATTGCAGGTGGTAACTGTGACTTTGATCTGCCTGTTTACCATCAATGGTT
>Ga0316205_10002148_pt1 | contig 21442 bp, 20 predicted proteins | sample 3monthpyrite_MG_FD_204941 | JGI IMG/M metagenome (GOLD analysis project Ga0316205, IMG submission 204941) | Microbial mat bacterial communities from mineral coupon in-situ incubated in ocean water Damariscotta River, Maine, United States -... | ecosystem: Environmental > Aquatic > Marine >... | reverse complement strand
AAATCGATTTTTTTTGGCTTTTGCGCTTGCAAAAATCCCAGTAGCGTTCACAATTATTGCACCAGATAGAGATGTAATATAAGATATCTCTTATATAGTATTTAGGAGTTGTTCATGTTTACGTTTCACAATTTTCCTCTGGTAATAATAATATCGCTCGTAGCTATCAGTTGGCTGTCATTTTTGTCGGTTGTACTGTTCTAAGATACGCGTAAGTATTATTTGCTCACTAAGGCCCCTTCACAGGGGCCTTTATTTTTGGCCATGGATGGCCTTATGTCGCGAGAGCACACGGAAGTGCGAAGCGACGTCTTGCCATCCTTATCGTAGACGATTTTCAAGCTAGCTTAAATTACCCAGTGAACAATGTCTGATGGCCTTATGTCGCGAGAGCACACGGAAGTGATTACAATTAATTTTCAGTTCTTTTATTGTTAACTGCTTCAATTGCATTGTCAGCATTGAGTGAAAAATTTTCAATAAATTGTTTGTTTTTTAGTACGGTAAAGTCAGAGTCACTACGTCTGTTGTTTGGGCCTTTTGTCTCTTTGGAAGTGAGTAACATGGAGAGCGTCATACGCTTATGGTCTTGCGCATGTTTTAAAGCGGTAATGAGTGCAATGCCATTTAAAATAGGTGCCTCAGCATTCGTAATGAGTAAATCGTAGTGTTCGATGAGGAGTATTTTTAGTGCTTCGTAGCCATCATGACATAAAGTTATTTTTACAGGGTAATCTGCAAACACCTGTTCGGCTATATTAATAATGGTTTTAGATGTTTCAATCATGAGTATTTTTATAACTGCATTATTATCAGATGTGGTTAGTTGGGCCAGATTTTTTTCAACAAGTGAAAAGTCATTCTCATTATTGATAATCAGACCTGTTGCCTGATTTAGTAGGTCAGTATATTGAAGCAGATTATCTATTTGGGTTGAAGTTGCCGAATCCAGTGTACCAATAGGCGTGAGTTGGTTTTCAAAATAATGAGATATAGTGCTTAAAATGTGCAGGTTATGCATGCCGGCACTACCTTTCAGGCTATGAACTGTTCGAAATAGCTCCTCGAAAAGTGATTGAAATTTATCAGGATCAGATAGCTGGAGTATCAGCGATTCTATTGTTTCAATACGTAAAGGGATCTCAGCAATGTATTGCTGACGAATCTGCCCAAGGAGATTGCTAATGTCTTGCATAGCGTATAGCTGTTGCCGTTTATATTGTTATAAATCTTATAACGGCTATAACGAGAGGGGCTTTAGATGAAAATGACTAAACTCCCCCTGGACTTGTTGCAAGGCCAGGGGAGAGCAGTTTAAGACAGGCTTTGTCTTAGCTTTTTGAGTGCATTTTGTTCAAGTTGTCGAATACGTTCAGCTGACACGTTGAATTTGGCAGCCAGAACATGCAGTGTTTGCTTATCATCTTGCAACCAACGCGCGTTAAGTATTTCTTGACTTCTTTCATCCAGGTTAGCAAGGGCTGACCGTAACCGTTTCGTGTTATGAGATGACCAGTCATAAGCTTCCAATTCAGTTGCAGGGTCAGCACTATCGTGTTGCAGATAAGCTGCAGGTGTATGGTAGTCTTTTTCATCATCGTCATCGGAGTAACCATCAAAGCCAATATCCTGACCACTGAGTCGAGATTCCATTTCCAGAACGGTTTCTGGTTTTACGCCTAGATCGCTAGCAACTTGTTTAACTTCTGCATGATTTAACCAGCCGAGGCGTGTTTTAGAGCTGCGTAGGTTAAAAAATAATTTACGTTGGGCTTTTGTGGTTGCAACTTTAACGATGCGCCAGTTACGTAGTATGAATTCATGTATTTCAGCGCGGATCCAATGCACTGCAAACGATACGAGGCGGACACCGCGGTCGGCATCAAAGCGTTTGATAGCTTTTAATAGACCAATATTACCTTCCTGAATCAAGTCAGCTAATGGCAGGCCATAACCGTTGTAGCCGCGTGCAACATAAACAACAAAACGTAAGTGAGGCAGCACGAGTTTACGTGCAGCTTGAAGATCGTTGTCCTGCTGTAATTGAATAGCTAACTCGCGCTCTTCCTCAGCTGTAAGGACAGGGATCGCGTTAACTGATTGTATGTACGCGTTAATATTACCCGTCAGTACATTCATCGTTTTATCGAAAGTATTGATGCTTAGAGCTTTGCTCATTGGTTTACCATCCTCTCTATCTTGATCTATGGTTTATTTTAGCACTCATTACATGAGAGTGCTAATTATTAGAGAGGCATTCTTGAAGAAAGTTCAGAGGTGGCGGTTAATTTAATTATCATTAAATTCAATTAGTTATGTTATTTTGGTATCACCCTGATTGAGAAAATCGAAAATACCAGAGTCCATATCAGGTATTACCATGTTCTCAACACAGTTTGCAGAATGCAGGCAAATACGGTTTCTACCCCCTTCTTTTGCAGCATACAGGGCTTTATCAGCGAGTTGGAGCAAATGATTGAGGTCGATCGTAGGATGGTCAATAGTCGAAGCTATACCGAGACTAATGGTAATAGGTACATTAACTGGGTTGAGCCTTTCGATTTTACGACGAATAGCCTCTGCTTTAAGTTTGGCCGTTTCAATACTGACATTGGGTAGAATAATGGCAAATTCTTCTCCACCGAAGCGAACGATGACTGAGTCATTGGAGAAACTTTCATTGAGTAGTTCACCTAAGCCTGCCAGCACATGGTCACCGGTTATATGCCCCATGTTGTCATTAATAGCTTTGAAGTGATCGATATCGATAAGAAAGACAGCAGCAGGATGGTTACTTGTGTCAGTGATAAACTTGTCGCCATTATCAAGTAAGTAACGTTTGCTTTTGACGCCGGTAAGGCTATCAGTCGCGGCAATTAAGCGCATTTCTTCAGCTTGTCGGCGCAAAGCATTAAATTGTTGCTTGATGAGCAATAATGAATAAATGCGAGCTAACAAAATTTCTTCAATGATGGGTTTGGAAACGAAGTCATTGGCCCCTGCATGAAACAATTCAGCTTGTTTTTCCGAGCTGTCAGACACGGTTACGATTAATACAGGCATTTCCTGATGTGAGTAATGCAGCCGGGTACGCACCGCATGTAACAGGTCGCCACCTGTCATTTTACCCTGTAGGTAGAAGTCTGAGATGATAATATCGAAACCGCTGTCACCATCAGTAGATTGATTGGCGGCACTTTCGAGTAATTCCAGAGCATGTTCGGCATTGGTTGTATGGGTGATCTTTAGCCCGTGTTTTTCCATGATATGGCGGGTTACCATTGCAGCTGTTTTACTGTCTTCAATATAGAGGACGCGACCAACCAGCCCTGCACTACGACGCGTGATATTCTTAATAAAATCGACGAACTTGTTATAACCCAGTGCTTTATCAAAGTAATCAGTTACGCCTGCTTCAAAGCCTTCGCGTAAAAGCCGGTTATCAGCATCACCCGATACAACAACAATGGGTGTGTAGTGGTGCGTTTCAGACTGGCGAGCAGAGCGAGCCAGGTCTAACCCATCCATGTCAGGCAGCATCAGCGAGGTTGTGATCAGGTCATATTGTTCAATAGCGAGATGCGCGAGTGCTTCTTCACCGTTTCCACAGGTAATGATGCTGATATTGGGCATTTCAGCTTTAAGTATCCTGGAGATAATAGTTCGGGAGACTTCAGAGCCATCGACAACCATGATACTGACATTTTTTTTAATTATAGAATGTGGCATTAGTTCGTTATATTTATGTTTGCCTGGGTTTGTGAGACAAGTTACTACCTATAGTAATGAGTGTTGTAATGGTTAGCGATCAATTTATGGTTTTGTTTAGTAAAATAGACATAATTTGCGTGTTAGGTATTAAAATAATTAGAAAAACTTAATCATTGTTTTTTATGTGCTTATTATTAAGCTGGCTCAATTTCATGCAGATGGCGGCTAACAGCAATCCAGGAACCGCATAATCCAAGTGCTAAACTACACGTTATTAATATCAGTGTGTTTAACAGGTTCATTGACGTCAGTGTAAAGCTGCTGCCATATAATCCTGCTAATTGCTCTACTGGGCCTGCTAGCAGGCCCAGTGAAATTTCAATCATGAGCCATGAAAAAACCCCGCCAAGCAGGCCATACCAAAATCCTGTATATAAAAAGGGTCGCCTGATAAATGCATTGGTAGCACCGATGAGTTTTACGATGACAATTTCATCACGTCGACTTTGAATATCAAGGCGGATGGTATTACCAATGGTTAACAATACCGCCAGTGCAAGTAAGGCTGCGATAACGAGAATGCCACGTTCACCTATTTCCATAATGGTATAGAGTCGTTTAACCCATTGTAAATCGAGTTGCGCGATATCAATTTCTGGTAGTGAGCGTAATTTTTCAACCAGTAATGCAACTTGAGCTGGTGTGCTATGGAATGTTGTTGGTCGTATGATCAACACGGCAGGCAATGGGTTGCTTTCAAGTACATCTAACGCCTCGCCAAAACCGGATAGCGAGCGAAATTCTTGCATAGCCTCTTCACGAGATAAAACATGAAGTGACTCAATTTCAGGCATTAATCGTAACCGTTGGCCAACTTCTGAAGCTTTCTCGTCATTAATGTTTAACTTGGTGAATAAAGATATTTGAGTTGCGCCATTCCAACCACCGCTAACGGTTTGTATGTTTTGCAGTAATACCATCATGCCCATGGGGAAGGCCAGAGCAATGCCAATGACAGCAATCGTCATCAGGTTGGATAAGGGTGCGCGGTAGAGTTTACCCAGACTGGAAATGAATACCTGGGCATGATTAATCATGTACGCAGTTAAGCGTGATGCTGGTTGGCTGGCATCAGCTGCGCCGCGCGGGGACCCGGTATGAGAAGACTGGTTCATTCACCAAGTTCCTGTGCTGTTTTTTCTGATAACTGGCCATGGTTTAAACAAAGTACACGGTGGTCCATTTTTTTTATGAGGCCAATATCATGCGATGCGATCATGACAGAAACACCCACTTGGTTAAAACTTTCAAACAGTTGCATGATCTCCCAGGATAATTCAGGATCCAGATTACCCGTGGGCTCATCGGCTAATAATAAGGGTGGTTTATTGACCACGGCGCGAGCAATGCCTACACGCTGTTGTTCGCCACCTGATAAAGTAACCGGGTTTTGTTTTTCTTTGCCGAGCAAGCCAACTTTATCAAGTGCGGCACGTACGCGACTGCCGATTTCCTGATGGCGGTAACCTGCGATAATAAGCGGTAAAGCAACATTGTCGAACACAGTGCGATCAAATAATAATTGATGGTCCTGGAAAATGATGCCGATGTTTCGACGCATGAACGGTATGCGTCTTCGGCTTACTCGAGCAAGATTGACATTGTTGAGTAAGGCTTGTCCGCGTGTTGGTTTTTCAATAAGCGATATAATTTTTAGTAATGTACTTTTACCCGCGCCAGAATGACCAGTGAGAAAAGCCATTTCCCCATCGTCAAGATCAAAACATATATCTGACAGAGCATCATGCCCACCAGGATAACGTTTAAAAAGATTTTGAAAACTGATCATATGTTTAATTTATTATTTTAATATTACGCACCATTCTAAGTGAATTTTTACCATGATGGTATGATTGATTGCTGTTTTTAATAATATTAAGTAATACAAAATACATGCACTGCATAGCGATTATAAATAAGCGAGAGTGTAAAGTAGGATTGCGTTGGCAGAGATAGTGTAACTATTTGTTTTTAAGTAAGAAGCACGTTTAATGTATCAGGGAAGCTTAATTATAAAGTCAGTTATGTTTTTTCGAATAAGGCTTGAATAAAGTCATCTGCATTAAAAACACGAAGATCGTCTATGGATTCGCCAACGCCAATGAATCTAATGGGTGTTTCCAGATTATTAGCAATTGCAAAAATGATTCCGCCTTTTGCTGTGCCGTCCAGTTTTGTCAAACTAATGCCCGTTAGTCCTACTGCCTGATCAAACTGTTTAGCTTGAGATAAAGCATTTTGCCCAGTACCTGCATCGACTACCAGCATAACTTCATGAGGAGCGTTAGCGTTGTGTTTACCGAGTACACGTTTTATTTTTTTCAGTTCTTCCATCAGGTGATCTTGGGTGTGTAAACGACCGGCCGTATCAGCAATCAGGACATCAATGTTTTTTGCGCGAGCCGATTCGACTGCATCAAAAATGACTGATGCTGAATCAGCACCTGTATGTTGAGCAACGACAGAGATATCATTACGTTCGCCCCATGTTTGTAGTTGCTCAACGGCTGCTGCACGAAAAGTATCACCCGCTGCCAACATAACAGAGTGTCCTTGTTGCTGTAGGCGTTTTGCCATTTTACCGATAGTGGTTGTTTTGCCTGCGCCATTTATACCAACAACCAGAATGACGTATGGCATTTGTTGGGTATCAATTTCCAGCGGTAAGCTGACAGGTGTGAGAATATCCAACATCTTTTGTTGCAGAGCGTCCATAAGGGCGTCGCCATCAGCTAACAGGTTACGAGAAACTTGCTGGGTAAGGTCGGCTATGATTTTCTGGGTGACTTCAACGCCAACATCAGCCGTGAGCAGTTGAGTCTCAAGCTCTTCGAGTAAATCATCATCAATTTGCTTACTTGAACCGACAAGATCAGCCAAACCATCGGTAAGATTTGAGCGGGTGCGGGACAAACCGCCTTTCAGGCGAGCGAGTAACCCCTTTTTTTCGGTGTTATCAGAGCTTTTTTTAGATTTGTCTTTATTGAAACCAAACATAATGTAAACGGTCATAGTAAAATATCATGTTATATTCTACCACTTCTTAAATAAGGAAGCTGATTTTATGCAAAGATTTAACAGGGCAATGGTCTTATGTACCGGATTGCTAGCCAGCCTGACTGTTTCTGCGACAGCAACTGAGTATCAGTTGGATAATGGTTTGAAGTTGGTTGTACAGGAAGATCACCGTGCACCCGTCGTGATTTCACAGGTTTGGTATAAGGTGGGATCCAGCTACGAGACAAATGGAATTACCGGCGTATCTCATGTGCTTGAGCATATGATGTTTAAGGGCACAAAAAAATTTGCTCCGGGTGAATTTTCAAGAATCATTTCGGCCAATGGTGGCAGGGAAAATGCATTTACTAGTAGAGATTATACCGCCTACTTTCAACGACTTGAGAAATCTCGTTTGAAAGTCAGTTTTGAGATGGAGGCTGATCGTATGCGAGGCTTGCAGCTTAGTGATAAAGAATTCCAGAAAGAAGTCAGAGTAGTGATGGAAGAAAGACGTCTACGCACTGAAGATAAGCCAGAGTCTGCAACCTATGAGCAATTTAACAGTGTTGCTTCAATGACAAGCCCATATAGAACACCAGTGATTGGCTGGATGAATGATTTGCAGAACATGAAGGTCGATGACCTGGCTGTGTGGTATCAGCGTTGGTATGCCCCGAACAATGCGACCGTTGTTGTAGCGGGTGATGTGAAAGCCGATGAAGTCTACCAACTGGCAAAAAAATATTTCGGGCCATTAAAACCGTCTAAACATTTACAGCCACCCAAACCTCAGATCGAACCAGAACAAAAAGGTCAGCGCCGTATCAAGGTAAAGATGCCTGCGCAATTGCCTTACCTGGTAATGGGCTATCCAGTACCTTCTCTAAACGTTGCAGAGCATGAATGGGAAGCGTATGCACTGGAAGTATTAGCCGGCATTATGGATGGCGGTACGAGTGCTCGGCTACCAACGCGTTTAGTACGAGAGCAAGGTATTTTAACAAGCACAGGTGCAGGTTATACATTGTCATCGCGCCTTAAAAGCATGTTTTTACTTGAAGGCGTACCAGCGCAAGGTCATACAGTAAAAGAAACCGAAGCGGCTTTGTTAAAAGAAATAAAACTACTGCAAACAGAAAAAGTATCCCAAGGCGAACTGGATAGAATTAAAGCACAAGTTGTCGCGAGTAATGTTTATGAAAGGGATTCCATTTTTTATCAGGCCATGCAAGTTGGTACGTATGAAACAGTCGGGCTTGGTTGGAAACGTCTTGATGATTATGTTGCTAAAGTTCAGGCGGTAACGGCTGAACAAGTGCAGCAAGTAGCTGTAAAATATTTAATTGAAGATAAGTTGACGGTCGCTGAATTGATGCCATTACCAATGGATAAAAAGTCTGTACGCAAGAAAACAGGAGGTTCGCATGGGCATCATTAAAATGAAGATGAGAAATTTTTTATTGATACTGGCATGTTTGCAGATTACTTCTGTACAGGCCGCGCCTGATATAAAACACTGGACAAGCAAGAAAGGTGCGCAAGTGTATTATGCGCATGCACCTGGATTGCCTATAGTTGATTTACAAATTTCTTTTAATGCAGGCAGTGCACGTGATGCTAAATTATCTGGGTTGTCATCACTGACTAATCACATGTTAGGCATGGGGGCAGGAGACCTGGATGCAACTAAAATAGCCCAACGTTTTGAAACGGTGGGCGCGCAGTTTAGCCATAGTGCTGATCGGGATCAGGCATGGGTAAAGTTGCGTAGTTTGTCACAAGAGAAATGGTTGGAGTCAGCACTTGATACGTTGGCGTTAGTGTTGGAAAAGCCTAACTTCACTCAAGCTGATTTTTTACGCGAACAAAAACGTTATTTGATAAGCATTAAAAGGGAGCAACAAAACCCGAGTAAAATTGCAGCACGTTCATTTTACAAGGCTGCATATGGTGACCATCCTTATGCGCAAATGACAAATGGTACCGAGAAGACCATTAAGGCGCTAACTACAGGAGATTTGAAAAAGTTTTATTCAAAGTATTATGTTGCTAGTAATGCAACCGTTGCTATTGTTGGCGATCTTGATCGCAAGGCAGCTGAGAAACTAATAGACAAAGTGTTAAATAAAATAGCGACTGGAAAGGCGGCAAAATCTTTGCCAGTAGTACCTGAGTTGAAAAAATCGAAAACAATTCGTATTTCTCATCCGTCAACACAAACACATGTGTATATGGGGCATCCTGGTAATTATCGTGGTGATCCGGATTATTTTGTGATGTACCTGGGTAATCATGCATTAGGTGGTGGCGGCTTAGTCTCGCGTTTGAGTGATGAGGTTCGTGAAAAACGAGGGTTGTCATATAGTGTTTATAGTTACTTTGGGCCGCTCGCACGAAAAGGTTTGTTCCAGGTTGGTATGCAAACTAAAAATGACCAGGTTGACCTAGGTATAAAAGTGTTGCGCCAAACTATTAAGGATTACCTTGATAAAGGTATGACAGAAAAAGAGCTGATTGCATCACGTAAAAATATTACAGGTGGCTTCCCGTTGCGTATCGATAGTAATAAAAAAATACTGGGTTACCTGTCAATGATTGGTTTTTATAAATTACCATTAACTTATCTGGATGATTTTAATAAAAAGATTAATGCGATTTCATTGAATCAAATTCATGAGACATTACGTCGACGTATTCATCCGGACAAGATGGTGACGGTGATTGTGGGTGGGGATAAATAAGGTGTGGCTAGTGGCTAGGGAAAATCTTGAATATAGTTTTTTAACGCAGAGGCGCCTCTGCGTTAGACCTTTTTAATAATTGAATATGAGCCCTGGCCATAAAAAAAACATATCAAACCAAATTCGCATTATCGGCGGTGAACACCGAGGCAGAAAATTAACTTTTCCTGACTCCCAAGGCCTGCGTCCTACTCCTGATCGTGTGCGTGAAACATTATTCAACTGGTTACAGGCTTATGTCCCCGGTGCAGTTTGTCTGGATTGGTTCGCAGGAACAGGAGTGCTTGGATTTGAGGCTTTGTCGCGAGGGGCTGACAAGGTTATTTTTGTCGAGCGTGAACTCAAGGTTTTTCAGTCATTAAAAAGTAATCTTGATTTGTTGAAGCTGGGTGACAAAACTGAATTAAATCATATGGATGCACTAAGTTTTATTGAAGGTATTTCGTCTGATTTTATCGACATTGTATTTTTAGACCCTCCTTATGGTAAGGGCTTGGTATCTGAGTGTTTAAAAAAACTGTATGATTGTCAGTGCCTTAAATCAAAAGGTCTGGTTTACCTGGAACAGGAAAGTCAGTTGGGTGACCCAGTCTTACCTGAGAATTGGACAATACTAAAAAATAAACAAGCCGGTCAGGTTAATTATTATCTGCTGCAGGCGAATTAGGTTTAACGAATGAGTAAAATAATTGCCATATATCCGGGTACGTTTGACCCCGTGACTAACGGACACACTGATCTAGTTTACCGTGCTGCGCGTTTGTTCGACGAGGTTATTGTGGCAGTGACGGCAAACACATCAAAAGCGACGACTTTTACGACAGAAGAAAGAGTCGAAATGGCTGAAGAAGTGTTTGCAGGTGTCGATAATGTAAAAGTATGTAGCTTTGATACCTTGTTGGTCGATTTTGTACAGAAACATGATGCTCAGGTGATATTGCGTGGCTTGCGAGCGGTGTCAGATTTTGAGTACGAATTCCAGTTAGCGGGCATGAATCGTCGTTTGGCACCTTCAGTTGAAACGATGTTTCTCACACCTGCAGAGCAATATAGTTATATTTCTTCGAGCCTGGTGAAAGAAGTAGCGGCATTAGGTGGTGATATTAGCGATTTTGTCCATGAAAAAGTCATGGCTGCATTAAATAGAAGAATGCGCTAATATACGCAGAGTGAAATATTTTCGAAACCCTAATCAGGTCAGGAGAGAACAATGGCATTAACTATTACCGACGAATGCATTAACTGCGATGTATGTGAGCCGGAATGCCCGAATGCTGCGATTTTTCAGGGCGATGAAATCTATGAGATTAATCCTGATTTATGCACTGAATGTGTAGGCCATTATGATACGCCGCAATGTGTTGATGTGTGCCCGGTCGATTGCATCCCGAAAGATCCTGAACGCGTAGAAAATCAGGATGAATTGATGGAGAAATATAAACAGTTGCAGGGTGAAGAAGTGGCCTGAATGACAATTGTTAGTTGAATATGTAAAAAGGCCCTTCGGGCCTTTTTTTGGTTAGCCTATCTTCATTTCATAAGCTATTATCAAGTGATCCGGAATAATTGGAAATGTCATGACAGATAGCCACGATAAGCTAGGTAGTTTAACTCCGCAGCAAGCCTGGGAACTTTTTGAGCAGGATCACCGTGCAGTGTTAGTGGATGTAAGATCATCCATGGAATTTTTGTTTGTTGGTCATGCCAAGGGTTCTGTGCATGTTGCCTGGATTGATGAGCCAGACTGGGTGATTAATCCCAATTTCGTGACTGATATTCGTCAGCTGATGTTAGGTGGTACGTCTTGTGAGCCGGGTGAATCCTGTGCGCCAATTATTTTGATTTGCCGTAGTGGTAAACGATCAAAAGAAGCCGGTTATAAACTTATCGAGGCAGGCATTGAGAATGTCTACAATGTTGATGAAGGTTTCGAAGGTGAGTTAGATGAACAGCATCAACGCAGCACTGTTGGTGGTTGGCGTTTTAGAGGGCTGCCCTGGGAGCAATGCTAGGTTTCTGTTTGTTTACTTAAGGTAATGAATGGCTTTTTTAATGCCCAGTTTTCGACTGCGCGCCTGTTGTGAAACGATTCCTCGAATGTTGTACTCATCTTCAATCAGTACCTCGGGGTAATTATCATTTAGCGCAACCAGGTAATGTTGTTCGCCTCTAACGATGAACTGTCGTAATGAAATTTCACCTTTGTAATCGATTACAACGTAGGCCTCATGATGTAAAGGCACGGCAGGGTCAACAATAATAACGGTTCCGTCTTTAAATTCCGGTTCCATGCTGTCACCTAAAACCTGTAATGCAAACGGTGCTTTTTCAGCACATGCGCTGATATCACCACCCATCATTTCCTTCATGTCCATGCTGCTATCTCACCTGAATTGAATTCGGCCGGTATCATAGCATTTTGATGTGGATTATGCTAACCACATGTTTTGTATGATAATAATATTCTAACGTTGGCACTTGGGGCAATAAAATGTGGAACGCTGACCTTGTGTTATCTTTTTTATGGGTCGTTCACAGCGATGACAGGCTTCATTTTCACGGCCGTATACATTAAGTGATTGAGCAAAGTAACCGGGTTTGCCATCGGCCTGAGTAAAGTCTTTTAACGTTGTTCCGCCTTGAGTGATGGCTTTACTGAGAACCATTTTGATAATGTCTACGAGTTTACTCAAACGCGCTTTTGATATTTTACCGGCGATCGTTGCCGGGTGTATGCCTGCCAGAAATAACGATTCACAAGCGTAGATATTACCGACGCCGACAACTATCTGGCTATTCATAATAAATGTTTTAATGTTTTGTTTTCGACCCCGACTTTTCAGGAATAAATATTCCGAAGAAAAAATATTGTCTAGCGGTTCTGGCCCTAACTTAAGTAATAGTTTGTGTTTTAGCGGGTCGGATTTCGTCCAGAAGAGGGAGCCAAAACGGCGTGGATCATGAAAACGTATGATTTTATGATTACTGAAAACAATATCGACATGATCATGTTTGATTGCAGGAGTGTCAGTTTTTAGTACACGCAAACTACCAGACATACCTAAATGTAAAATGATGCAGCCGTTAGTGGTATTGATGAGTAGATATTTTGAACGCCTTTCGACAGACAGTATTTGACTGCCGGGAGCCTGTTTATCGAATTGTTTGCTGATTGGCCAGCGTAAGCGCCTGTCTCGTACTACCACTGATTGAATAGTTTGGTTGAGAATGTGCGGCTCTATGCCGCGACGGGTGGTTTCAACTTCTGGCAATTCTGGCATATTATATTAAATAGCTATATGTTTAGTGTGTAATGAAATGATATTAGCAAATTCGAGGATATAAATATCAAGTTATGAGTGAGCGTTTTCCTTATTGCGAGGTGTTTGGATTCAATGATGCGGCCATTAAGGCGCGCTTGGGTTTAATGGATATGAGCGAAAAAGAAGTGTCATATGCCAAAATATTTCATGAAAATGTATTAAGCAGTAAGCAAGAACAAATAATTGATGGTTTTTATGAGCAAATGCAGAAGAAATCACATTTTTTGCAAATTATTGAACAAGGTCAGTTTGATTTAGCTGCTCTTAAAGTTACGCAGACACAGTACATTGAAACCATGGGTATTGATTTTGGATCGATGGGGTATTTTAATGACCGGTTAAGGATAGGCTGGATCCATTCGCAAGTAGGTGTCCCTTTAAGTTTATATCAAGCGGCTTATCGGGCTTTGCAAGAACTCATGATAAGTGCGGTATGTGAAACCTATGCCGATGATGCGGAACGTGCAAATTTAATTAATTATGTATTGAAGATCTCTAACCTGGATATGTCATTAGCAATTTCGGCTTATCATCATACACAGGTGAATGTGCTGCAAGAGTCGCTTGAAAATATGCAAACAGCACATACGCATTTAATGAAAAAAGCCTATACCGATTCGTTAACAGACCTGCCAACGAAAGAAACGATCAAGACGCAAGTCTCAAAAGACTTACTTGAGTTGTATGATCATCGGGGTTCAGTTTATTTGATTATGGCTGATCTGGACTTTTTTAAAAAAGTAAATGATGAATACGGTCATCTGACAGGTGACTATGTTCTTAAAGATGTTGCCAATCGTATTCGCCAATCTTTACGTGATGTAGACATGGTGGGTCGTTATGGCGGTGAAGAATTTATCATATTGTTAAAGCATAAAACATTGGAGCAAGCACAGTTGATTGCCGAGCGTATTCGTACTCATATTGGCTCCTCTCCAATTAATGCGAATGGGCATTCTATTCACGTAACCTTGAGCCAGGGTCTGGCTCAAGGTTATGCGGATGATAGCGCTGAGACGCTAATTGAAAGAGCTGATAAGGCATTGTATGAAGCCAAGGAATCTGGACGAAATTGCGTTGTTACTGCTGGGAGTTGATACTGGCGGAACCTTCACCGATTTTGTTTATTATGCCGATGGACAATTACGGCTGCATAAAGTTTTGTCTACACCGGACGCTCCCGAACGTGCTATTTTACAGGGCATAACTGACCTTTCAATTTCGTTGAATGGTTTACATATTACCCATGGATCGACAGTCGCTACGAATGCCGTATTGCAAGGAAAAGGCGTAAAAACAGTTTTTGTTACCAATCGCGGTTTTAAAGACATGTTAACGATTGGGCGTCAAGCAAGGCGACAGTTATATGAGTTGCAGCCTGCCTATATTGATCCGCCTGTTGCATCTGATTACTGTCTTGAGACCGGTGGACGATTGTCAGCTGAAGGTGAGCTGCTTGAGCCACTTGATGAAAATGATTTGGCGGACCTTGTTTCACAGATTGATAAAATCCAGCCCGAAGCTGTCGCAATAAATTTACTCTTTTCCTATCTTTGTCCTGAACTTGAAAAACGCATTACTGATGTGCTGCCAAAGCATCTGTTCGTCTCCTGCTCATCCAGTGTGCTACCTGAATACAAAGAATATGAACGTGGCATGGCGACCTGGTTAAACGCCTGGGTAGGCCCATTGGTTCAAGGTTATCTTGAGCGTCTGGAAAGTCATGTGTCACCTGCAAGCCTGGCGGTTATGCAAAGTTCAGCAGGAACAATTAGTGCAAAACAAGCCGGCAAGTTAGCGGTAAATATGCTGTTATCCGGGCCAGCAGGTGGGCTGAAAGCTGCGCAGTTTATCGGTAAGCAGATAGAGCAAGATAAATTGATTACCTTTGATATGGGGGGGACATCAACTGATGTGGCACTGATAAATCGTGATATTCGATTAACCACAGAGGGGCAGATTGCTGGATACCCTGTGGCAGTTCCGATGGTGGACATGCACACCATCGGTGCTGGCGGTGGCTCATTGGCATATGTTGATTCTGCGGGTTTGTTACATGCAGGTCCGGAATCGGCGGGAGCATCCCCTGGCCCTGCCTGTTATGGACTGGGTGGTAAACAATCGACAGTTACAGATGCTAATTTGATTCTTGGGCGAATACAGCCGGATGCTTTTCTTGGTGGCGCGATGACGCTTGACCCAGAAGCGGCTCTGCGAGCAATGCTCGGTATCGCAAAACAACTTGATTGCAGTATCAAAAAAGCCGCTGAAGGGATAGTGAATATAGCGAATGAACATATGGTGCGAGCCTTACGCGTAATCTCATTACAACGTGGAATTGATCCGCGGGATTATGTGTTGATGTCCTTTGGAGGGGCAGGAGGGCTGCATGTATGTGCACTGGCAGATGCTATGCAAATGAAGCAAGCTATTGTGCCTGTTTTTGGTGGTGTTTTATCTGCATTTGGCATGCTCGTAACGCCGCCTAGCCGTCAGCACTCACAAACAGTGATTGCGCTATTAAATAGGCTAACACATGAAAAAATAAAGGTTTTATTTGGGTCTTTGGTTAAGCGCGGTATGCAGGAATTACTTCAGGAAGGCATCAATCAGGCCGATATAGTGGTTAAGTATTCAATGGATTGCCGTTATTTTGGGCAGTCATATTATCTGAATGTAAGCTATGGAATGGATGATCATGATTTTTCCGCTTGTCAGCAGGCATTTCATGACAGTCATAAACAGACATATGGACATGATCTGAGCGAACCCATTGAGTTGGTTAATGTGCGTGTATCGGTGATGGGGCCTGTTGTAGAGATAAATCTAGCCCAACAGAGAGATTGCCTTGCCGAAGCGAAAGTGACCCCGGAATGGGTTAAAAATGATCAGGGTAATACGTTGGTGCAACGTAATGAAATGGTAGTGGGTGGGCGTTTAAAAGGCCCTTTATTAATTTTAGAGCCAGTTGCAACAACCTATATCGCGCCTGAATGGAGCTGCGAGTTAGATGCGATGGGTAACCTGATATTAAGTAAGTCTTGATTTATTGTATGACAGGCTCAATATTGATATATATCAAATAACCCATAAATAACATGTAAATATATGATTTTTATAAAAAATGTACATTATTGCGATATAACGGATACTGGACAAAGGTACCCCAACTACATTATAGTCGGCGCATAAAGATAATGCTCGAATCATGTATTCGTATGAAGATTAAATTTTAATAGAGAGTAGCATTTTATGTTAGACCAAATTCTTACATTTTTAGACCAGGGTTTACTGGGATTGAGTGGTTGGCAAACTGCGTTAGTCGTTCTTGTTTTGGTGCAAGTGACTATCGCCTGTGTCACCATTTATCTGCATCGCCATCAGGCCCACCGTGGTTTAGATATAAACCCAGTTCTTGCTCACATTTGCCGATTATGGCTTTGGATGAGTACAGGCATGTTAACGAAAGAGTGGGTCGCCATTCATCGTAAGCACCATGCAAAGTGTGAAACAAAAGATGACCCGCATAGCCCTATCATTGAAGGCATTAATAAAGTGTTGTGGGATGGCGTTTCTTTATACAAAGAAGAAGCACACAAACAAGAAACCTTGGATGACTTTGGTCACGGTACGCCGGATGACTGGGTTGAAAATAATGTTTATACCCGCTTTAAACAAGGCGGCATTTGGTTGAATCTTACATTAGATATTGCATTGTTTGGCGTTATTGGTATTGCTATCTGGGCAATACAAATGATCTGGATTCCTTTTCACGCCGCTGGTGTAATTAATGGTCTGGGACATTATTGGGGATACCGTAACTACGAAACTCAGGATGCAGCAACTAACTTGTGGCCATTAGGTATCTGGATTGGTGGTGAAGAATTACATAACAATCATCATGCGTTCCCTAGTTCTGCAAAATTCTCAATGAAGCCATGGGAGTTTGATATTGGCTGGTTGTATATTAAGGTTTTATCCACATTTGGTTTGGTAAAAGTGAAAAAAGTTGCACCAAAACCGCATCTGGATGCCAATAAAGATACGATCGACCTTGAAACAATCAAGGCAGTCTTTGCTAATCGCCTCCACGTAATGGCTAGCTACGCAAAACAGGTAACGCTTCCTGTATTGAGTCAGCAAAGCTGCGAAGATGGCACATGCAAGAAAGCATTACGAAAAGCGCGTGCGTTATTGGTACGTGAGCCAACACAAATGGATGACGCTTCAATTTCAGAACTGAAAGAAGTATTGAGTTCAAATCAGGAATTGGAAACGATTTATAAATTCCGTATGCAATTGCAGGAAGTTTGGGATCGTGCAGCTTCAAGTCATGAAACATTAGTGCAAGCGTTAAAAGACTGGTGCGCGCAGGCTGAAGAAACAGGTATCCAGGTACTTCAGGATTATGCCAAAAGCTTACGTAACTACCGCATGACAACTGCATAATTTATAAAGTATTCATGTTGATTGAAAAGCCGCCTATCAGGCGGCTTTTTTTATGCTTGTGCGCATGAGAAGCATAGCTGTCCTTTCGTAGAACCGGGTGTACAGATTAATTTTAGTCAGGAGCAGGTTTGTAAATTAGTTAAGTCCGGCCTTTGATAATAACGACCTCGGGCAAACGGCTTAATTCTAAGCGATAGTGTGTACCTATGTTCTTACCAATATATAAGGCAGAGCCTGACCCCGAAATATCATAAAAACATAAACATTTACATATCTATATATAATTATATTCTAATGTATGTACTCCATTATTTATTGCGCCATTAAAAACTATTGTTCAATTACTAGCAAAGTAGAACACTTTTGACTTGGCTATCGTAGTCCCTTGTTATAAACTGTCGCGGTTCAACCATGCTTGTAGGTGGCGCGACCCAATTTCTAACGTCTAACGGACAGGAAAGAGGTGATTTAGCGTTCATTCACCAAGGTGGTTAACGTCTTGAGTAAGGCTATCGGTGTGAAAACACGCTGCTCCCTGCTCTTTATGCTTATTAACAATAGAAATATAAATCGAGGATGTGTCGATATGTTCAACACCAACCCCTTTGCCGAGCTTTCGGCTTTAATATCATCTGATGTAATGCAGATGTATCTCATTGTGATGGTAGTGCTAGTTATTGGTGGCACCATACTAGACATGATGCATAAGAAAAGTGCTAAGTACTTTTTCGAAAATGCAGAAAAAGCAAAAGCGAGCGCTAAGCGTACAGTTAGTGGTGGCGAAAAAGTCGGCATGGCTGTTGCAACATTAACAAATGAAGTATTAACTTCTGGCGAATTCAGCAACACGAAACGTAGAATTTCTCATCTGTTGACTATGTACGGTTTCATTATCTTCGTTGCAACAACTGCAATCATGATTTTTGAATTGTCTTCAGCTGCTATCGTGGCACAGCTTTGGCACGTTGGTGCGATTATGCTTTGTCTTGGTGGTTACTGGTTCTGGTTCTCTATCCGCGTTGACGTAGCTGCAGAAGGTGCTAAGTGGTATAAATTAGTACGTGCAGATATCTTTATCGTTTCGCTTTTCACAACAGCAACATTCGCATTAATCTGGTCTTATTTACAATCTAAAGGCATGGCCGTTGCAGATATGGGTTGGGGAACAGCGTTCTTCGCATTATTCATCATTTCAAATACAACGCTTTTCGCTAGTGTTTTGTGGTCTAAGTTTGCACATATGTTCTTTAAGCCAGCTGCAGCATTCCAGAAACGTACAACAGTAGCAGATGGTTCAAGAGAGAATTTACCTGGTGATTTCGATCTAACTGATCCTGCTGTACAAGCAAAATTCCCGGATATCCCACAATATATGGGTAAAAATCCACCGAACATGGGTGCTGGTATCCGACGTGAGTCACCAAACCACTACTAAACATTAATATAATTATTTTTTAAAAGAGAGAATATTATGCCTACTTTTGTATATATGACTCGTTGTGATGGTTGTGGACAGTGCGTTGATATCTGCCCATCTGACATCATGCATATCGATAAAACACTACGACGTGCTTACAACATTGAACCTAACATGTGTTGGGAATGTTACTCATGCGTAAAAGCCTGCCCACATCACGCGATTGACGTACGTGGCTATGCCGATTTTGCTCCACTAGGTAGCTCAGTACGAGTGCACCGTGATGAAGAAAAAGGCACTATTGCATGGCGCATCAAGTTCCGTAACGGCCAAAAAGACATGGAGCTACTGGCTCCTATCACTACTAAGCCTTGGGGCGAATGCATTCCAAAATTAGCTAACGAATCAGCGCCAGCTAATGACATGGTCAACAGCGAGCTCTTATTTAATGAGCCTAAGTATGTTGCTATGAATGACAGTGCGTTACCTACGCTGCAATCTAACAAATTGTCACTTAAAGAAGGGGTTTACTACTAATGGCTTACAAGACAATTATTGAAGACGATATAGACGTCTTAGTCGTTGGTGCTGGTTTAGGTGGCACAGGTGCGGCATTCGAAGCAAGATATTGGGGCAAAGACAAGAAAATCGTTATCGCTGAAAAAGCAAACATCGATCGTTCTGGTGCGGTAGCTCAAGGTCTTTACGCTATCAACTGTTACATGGGTACTCGCTTCGGTGAAAATAATCCTGAAGATCACGTACGTTATGCGCGTATGGATTTAATGGGTATGGTTCGTGAAGATTTAGCCTTTGATATGGCTCGCCACGTGGATTCAGCTGTACATCAGTTTGAAGAATGGGGTCTGCCTATCATGAAAGATGTTAAGACAGGCACGTACCTGCGTGAAGGTCGTTGGCAGATCATGATTCACGGTGAATCATACAAGCCGATTGTTGCAGAAGCTGCCAAGAATTCAGCAGACAAAGTATTCAACCGTATCTGTGTTACTCATCTGTTAATGGATGACAGCAAAGATAACCGTATTGGTGGAGCTGTAGGTTTCAACGTACGTACTGGTAACTACCACGTATTTAAGTCTAAGACTGTTATCTGTGGTGCTGGTGGTGCTTCTAACATCTTTAAACCACGTTCTGTTGGTGAAGGCGCGGGTCGTGTTTGGTACGCACCATGGTCATCGGGTTCTGCATATGGTCTTATGATCGGCGCAGGCGCGAAAATGACGCAAATGGAAAATCGTATCGTACTGGCTCGATTCAAAGATGGTTACGGTCCTGTAGGCGCGTACTTCTTGCATCTTAAAACTTATACACAGAATTGCCTGGGTGAAGAGTATGAATCAAAATGGTTCCCAGCTCTGACTGAGATGGTTGGTAAAGAGTATCTTGATACAGAAAACCAGCATTTATCGCACAAGCCAATTCCGACTTGTTTACGTAACCACGCATTTATCAATGAAGTAAATGCAGGTCGCGGTCCAATTCACATGGTAACAATGGAAGCATTCCAGGATCCTCATTTAGAAGAAATTGGCTGGCATAACTTCTTAGGTATGACAGTTGGTCAAGCAGTCCTTTGGGCAGCAACTGACGTTGATCCTAAATACGAAAACCCTGAGTTAACAACTTCAGAGCCATATGTGATGGGTTCACACGCAACAGGTTGTGGCGCATGGTGTTCAGGACCTGAAGATGTATCACCAGATGAATATTTCTGGGGTTATAACCGTATGTCTACAGTTGAAGGTCTATTCGGTGCCGGTGATGCTGTTGGTGGTACTCCACACGCATTCTCATCAGGTTCTTTCACTGAAGGTCGTTTGGCTGCTAAAGCTGCTTGTAAATACATTGATGACGGTAAAGCTGCTGGTATCATGGTTTCTGATAAGCAAATTGCTGATCTTAAAGAAACTATCTACAAGCCAATGGAAACATACACAGTTGGCCGTAACGAAATCGTAGCGGGTTCTGTTAACCCTAACTACATCAACCCACGTCAGGGTCTTGATCGTCTACAGAAGATGATGGATGAGTACTGTGGTGGTTTCGGTGTTAACTACATGACTAATGAAAAGCTTCTTCAAATCGGTCTTAAGAAGATGGCGATTCTTGGTGAAGATCTGGAAAAAGTTGCTGCTGAAGATATCCATGAGCTATTACGTGCATGGGAATTAAAGCATCGTTTCCTTACTTCCGAAAGTGTATTCCAGCACACGTTGTTCCGTAAAGAAACACGCTGGCCTGGATACTACTACCGTGGTGACGCGATGAATCTAGATGATAAAGACTGGCATGTACTGACAGTTTCTCATCGTGATCGCGCAACAGGTCAGTACACAATGGAAAAAGCACCTCTTTACCATCTAGTAGATGATGAATAGGAATAAAATTTAGTTATTCGTAACTAACTTTTATTTAGCGTATAAAAAAGGCCGGCAACTTGTTTGTTGGTCTTTTTTTATGGTTTATAATATGCCTCTTTATGAGCGTAAATAACCATATAAATATCAGGCATTAAGAAGAGTAGAATGATGAATATTATTGAAAACACAGATGAAGAAATTTTAGAGCAGGCACATACAATGTGGGCTGATCTCGTCAAATACTCGAATGAAGGAAACTACGGTGCTTTCACCCGAAATTTCTCAGCATCTTTTCAAATGGGTGCCAATGAAATCGAAATGGGTAAGCAGTTTGCTAGAAGCGATTTGGCGAAAAAC
>Ga0316205_10002146_pt1 | contig 21453 bp, 19 predicted proteins | sample 3monthpyrite_MG_FD_204941 | JGI IMG/M metagenome (GOLD analysis project Ga0316205, IMG submission 204941) | Microbial mat bacterial communities from mineral coupon in-situ incubated in ocean water Damariscotta River, Maine, United States -... | ecosystem: Environmental > Aquatic > Marine >... | reverse complement strand
CTGCGGTTAGCGGCAAAACAATGCTCTTGGGCCAATGGCTTACCCCATCAGATATTGCAGACCCTTACCGCAAAAGCCGTGAGTTTCATGAGCTGGTATTTGAGCAGATCACCGAGGCCAGCGCCGCATGGGCCAAAAAGCTGGGGGGCAGATAATGGCCACCACTCAAGCCGAATCCGAAATTGACCTGCTGGAGCTGCTGCGGCTTTTCTATGCAAACAAATTCAAAATCGTTTTTATTACCTTTATTGCCGGGCTTGTCGGGCTGGCTATCGCGCTTTTTTCCACCCCGATTTACAAAGCCGATACCCTCATCCAGCTCGAAGAAAAAAGCAGCGGCGGCATGGCACTGTCGGCTGATCTTTCGGGCCTGTTCGCCGATACCCCGCAGTCGGTGGCCGAAATTGAAATTCTGAATTCCCGGATGATCCTTGGCGAGGTGATCGCGGCGCTTCGGCTTGATATTTCCGCCACACCCAAGCGTCTGCCAATTGTCGGAAATTTCCTCAGCCGCTACGCATTTCCCGAACCGGAGATCTCCTATTTGGCCCCCTATGCTTGGCATGAGGAGGCCATTGACATCAGCCTGCTTGACCTGCCCGAAGCCCTGCTCGGCCAACCAATTACACTGACATATCAAGGAGATGGCGCGTTTGAGATCACGCTTGGCAACGAGGTGATTGCGGGTAGGGTGCGCACCCCGTTACGGCGCGACGATCTTGGCTTTGCGCTGATGGTCGACGCGCTCACCGGTCAGCCGGGGCGCGAATATATATTAAAAAAACAGAGCTTTGCCAATGCATTAACCGATCTTCGCGCGGGTTATTCTATTGGCGAGCGCGGCAAGGGGTCGTCCATCCTGCAACTTTCCATGCTGAGCCCCGACCCGGCAACAGCAGCGCGCATTCTCCAAGAAATCGGCGATGTTTACCTGTTGCAAAACATCAACCGCAATGCCGCAGAGGCCGAAAAAAGCCTGACCTTTATTCAAGAACAACTGCCTGATGCCGAAGCTACCATGCGCGCGGCAGAAAGCGCGGTGAACGCTTACAAACTATCGCAAAACTCAATTGATCTGAGTTTTGAAACCCAGTCCCTGCTGGAGCAAGCAGTAGATATCGAGGCCCAGCTCAACGCCTTGGCGCTGGAAGAGCAGGAGCTGCAAAAGCGCTTTACCCAGGTCCACCCTGCCTATCAAACCCTGCTGGATAACCGCGCTCAACTCACCCTGCGGCTGGAAGAGATCAAGGCGCAATCGGTCAACCTGCCGGAAACCCAGCTCGAGATGTTGCGCCTGACCCAAGACCTTCAGGTGGCGCGGGAAATTTACCTGCAACTGGTTAACCGCGCGCAGGAATTGCAGGTGATCAAGGCCGGCACCATTGGCAATATCCGGGTGATAGATGCCCCGATGGCCTTCCCGCTGCCGGTAAAACCAGCCAAAGCCACGGTTTTGGCGGTATCGGTTCTGGTCGGTTTTGTGCTGGCGCTGGCGCTGGTTTTGCTTCGCGCCTACACCCAAAAGGGCATCGACGGGCAGGAGCAACTCGAAGCGCTCGGCCTTTCGGTTTACGGCGCGGTGCAAAAGGTGGGCAACGGCGATTTTGGCGGCGCGACCAGCCGGAAAAATCTCAATCCGGTGCTGGCAAAAACCGAGCCGACAAACCTGTCGGTCGAGGCTCTGCGCAGCCTGCGCACCAGTTTGCATTTTGGCATGCTGGATAGCAAATCGAACCTGCTTCTGGTCACCAGCTCTCGCCCCGGTGAGGGAAAATCTTTTTTGGCGGTTAATCTTGCTACGGTGATGGCGCAGGCAGGGCAAAATATTTGCCTAGTGGATGCCGATATTCGCCGCGGCTATCTGCGCCGATACTTTGGCATTGAAAAAGCCGCGCCGGGGCTGACTGATGTGCTGGCCGGGGATGCCAAAATCGAGGACGTAATCCGGGTTGACCCCGATACCGGCTTGCATTTTATACCTGCCGGCAAGTATCCGCCCAACCCGTCGGAACTGTTTATGCACCAAAATTTTGCCACTCTTTGCGCTTATCTTGATGAGCGTTTCGAGCTTACCCTGATGGATGCCCCGCCGCTATTGGCGGTAACAGACCCGGTGATCATCGGGAAATATGCGGGCATGATTCTCTTGGTGGTCCGGCACCTGTTTACCCAGATTGGCGAGGTCAATGCCTCGTTGCGCACGCTCGAAAACAACGGCTTGAAAGCCAGCGGTGCAGTGCTAAACGCCTACGCGCCCAAGGCCAGCAACAAGGGCGTGGGCGATTACAGCTACCAATACGCCTATAAAACCCGCGATTAAAGCGGGAAATCCTGCTCTCCGAGCCAATCAACCAGCGCCCGCCGCACCGATTGCTCACCCGTAACGCGGGCCTCGTCAATCACGCGCCGCACCTCGCTGAGATTAACCATCCGCAGCAGCCGCTTGACCGGCCCCACCGAGGCCGGGCGCATCGACAGAGTGCGCAAACCCATGGCGACGAGCGCCAATGCCTCGATCGGGCGGCCTGCATCTTCGCCGCAAAACGAAAGCGGGGTCGAAAGCCGTGTGCATCGCCGGGCAATTTGCTCGATAAAGGTCAGATAACTGACATTGAGCGTGTCATAGCGCTGACGTACCAACTCGTTTTCACGGTCCGCCGCAAAGAAAAACTGCTTGAGGTCATTGCCGCCAATCGAGATAAAATCTGCCAGTTCAAAAAACTGGTCGGGCGCGAAAGCAAGGCTCGGGGTTTCCAGCATCGCCCCTATCCGCACATTTGCCGGTAAAATATGCCCCTGCCGGGCTTCTCTTTCCAGTTCTGACAATAGCATTTCCCGTGCCCGCCGGAATTCCTCGAACTGCGCAATGAACGGAAACATCACATTCAGCCGCCGCCCGTTGGCCGCGCGGATAAGCGCCTGCAACTGCATCCGCATCACACCTGGCCTGTCCAGCCCGATGCGAATGGCCCGCCAGCCAAGCGCCGGGTTTGGCTCTTCGGGCCGCCGCATATAGGGCAGGGCTTTATCCGAACCAATATCAAGGGTGCGGAAAACCACAGGTTTTTCACCCGCCGAGTCCATCACTTTCGAATATATCGCGCGCAACTCGCCGCGCTGTGGCACCCGCGAGCGGATCAGGAACTGCAATTCGGTCCGGTAAAGCCCGACACCTTCAGCGCCCGATGGCCCGAGGCTGGGCAGGTCCACCATCAGCCCGCCATTCATGTGCAGCGCAATAGTAACCCCGTCCAGCGTGGTGGCAGGCATATCCCGCAGGCCCTTATAGGCCTCCTGCGCCTCGGCCTGCATGGCGATCTTTTCGCGAAAGGCGGTGGCCACCGTATCCTCCGGCCGCAAGTGCACATTACCGGTCTCGCCATCTACCAAAATCGGATCACCGCTCAAGGCCTCGCGGGTAATGCGTTTGGCATGGATCACCAGCGGGATGGCGAGAGACCGCGCCACCACTGCGGCATGTGACCCCACCGAGCCTTCTTCCAAAACCACGCCCTTGAGCTTGTTGCCATAATCGAGCAACTCCCCGGGGCCAATGCTACGGGCAACCAGAATCGCATTTTCGGGTATGCCGCGCTCCTCGGCATCTTCGCGCCCGGTGAGAATGCGCAGCAGCCGGTTGGCCAGATCGTCCAGATCATGCAGGCGCTCGCGCAAATAGGCGTCCTTCATCCGGGCCATGCGGGTGCGGGTTGAGCTTTGTTCTTTTTCAACGGCCACTTCGGCAGCCAGACCGGAGTCGATCGAGTCAAACATCCGGTTACGCCAGCCCTTATCCTGCGCAAAAAGCCGGTATGCGACCATCACATCGCGTTGCTCGCCGGTGTTGGCACCACGTTCAAGCATTTCATCTATCTCGGCCACCAGCATATCCAGCGCCTCCTGCATCCGCTTCGCTTCCACCAACGGGTCATCAGCCACCGGATTGGCGATCACAATATGCGGTTCGTGCAGGAGCACCACGCCTTCGGCAACCCCTTCCTGCCCGCGCAAGCCGCGCACAAAAAACGGCAAGCGGTGTTGGGCGGCAATCGACATTTTGTCGGGGCCGGTAAAGGCACCAAGCTCGGTCATTTCGGCGATCACCATCGCCACTACCTCAAGCCCGTAAATTTCATCGTCTGAATAGGAACGGGCAATTTTGCTTTGCACCACCAAAACCCCGAGCACCTCCCCCAGGCGCTGAATAGGCACGCCGACAAAGGATGAATAAACTTCCTCACCGGTTTCGGGCATATAACGAAATCCGCGCGCTGCTGGCGCATTGGCGCGGTTGAGAGGCACCGCGTTTTCGGCTACCCGCCCCACCAGCCCCTGCCCCATGCGCAGCTTGGTTTGGTGCACCGCTTCGGCCTTCAGCCCATAGGTTGCACACAATTCAAGCGTCGTTTCATCGCGCTTCAGGTAAATAGAACACACTTCGGAATCAAGCGAGAGGGCAATAAGATAGGTGATGCGGTCCAGCCGCTCTTGCCCTTCGCCGGCTTCCGCCAGCGCATCCCGCAATCTCTTCAACAAGGTTTGGGAATTTATCCCGGTGCGTTGGTCCATGGGGTCTCTGATGAGGGGCGCTTAGGGTGCGCGGTCTAGGTCAAAGGCATCATGCAACGATTGCACGGTGAGTTCCATATATTTCCGGTCCACCAACACAGAAACCTTGATTTCCGAGGTGGTGATCACTTTGATGTTCACCCCGTCATCCGCCAGATTTTTGAACATTTTCTGCGCCACACCGGCATGTGAGCGCATACCAACACCCACAATCGAAACCTTGGCAACGTTTACGTCTTTATCAAGCTCGCGATAGTTGAAATCCCCGCGTGCCTTGGCGGCTTCCAGCGCACGCTCGGCTTTGGCCACATCGCCCACCGGGCAGGAAAAGGTCATATCCGTGCGGCCTTCCTCGGCCATGTTTTGCACGATCATGTCAACGATGATACCGGCTTCCGCCAGCGGCGCAAAAATTGCGGCAGCCACGCCGGGCCTGTCAGCCACCGAAATAAGGGTGAGCTTGGCTTCATCGCGCGAGCAGGCAATGCCGGTTACTACATTAGATTCCATGATATCTTCCTCGTCACAAACCAGCGTTCCCGGCTCGTCGTTAAAACTGCTGAGCACCTGTAGGCGCACCTTGTAGCGCATCGCCAGCTCGACCGACCGGGTTTGCAAGACCTTTGCCCCTAGCGAGGCCATCTCCAGCATCTCCTCAAAAGCGATCTTTTCGAGTTTGCGGGCCTTTCCGGTGATGCGCGGGTCGGTGGTGTAAATACCGTCCACGTCAGTATAAATATCGCAACGCTCCGCGTCCAGCGCGGCGGCAAAGGCCACGGCGGTGGTATCAGAACCGCCACGGCCAAGGGTAGTGACACGCCCGTCCGGCCCCAGCCCCTGAAAGCCGGCCACCACCGCCACTTCCATGCCCTCGGCAAATTTTTGATCAAGGTTTTCGCGCGGAATGCCCTCAATCCGCGCCGCCCCATGCACTGACGTAGTGTTAACCGGCACCTGCCAGCCCTGCCAGCTCCGCGCCTGAATACCCATTTCCTGCAATACAATTGCCATCAGACCCGAGGTCACCAACTCACCGGATGCGACCACCGCATCATATTCGCGGGCATCATAAAACCCCGGAGTTTCGGCATCGGCACCACTGGCGGCATCGGCCACCAGCCCCACCAGCTTATTGGTTTCGCCCGACATCGCCGAGACGATCACAACCACCTGATAGCCGCGCGCCACTTCGCGCTTTACCTTTTGGGCAGCACTGCGAATGCGCATAAGATCGGCTACCGAGGTGCCCCCGAATTTCATTACCAGCAAAGCCATGGTCGAGGCTCCAAATCCACTTGTTTCGCGCGTGTCTTACCCGCGTTTAACGGCAACAACAAGCCCAACCAGCGTGCCATGCTCCCGGGGGAAGCCGGAAAACGCCAACGGATGGTCTTGATACCCGCGCCGGGCCATAGCCCGGTTATCGCTTATCGCGCTGGCGCGATTCCGATAGGGTAGTTAGCTGCCGGTATCGCCTCTATCAACGTCTGTAGCACGTCACCAATTTCGATGCGTTGTTGCATATCGGCAAAATCAATCGCGCCGCCATGCCGTGCGCGCACCTGCGCCAGCCCGGCCTCATAAGCCCGGAAAAACGGATTGCGGTTGATGGCGGCGATCAACATGCGGTTGGTTGGGTTAAAGGTGCCGTTCACCTCTTCGATCACCTTGGTATAGGTATCCTGGTCACGCGCTCTCAGGGCTTCCAGCGCGGCCTGCACCTGTCGCTGCTCGGCCCTGATGAGCGAAGCGGCATCCAGCGCGCCACCGGAAACCCGGTCCAGCAAGCGGCTCACCCCGCCCTGCCCGGCCTTTTGTGCCACCGCGTTTACCGTGGTTTCGGTTTGGCGGCTCAGCTCGGCCATGAAGTCCCACGTGCTTTTTGAATAGGCACGCCGCACCAGTGGCGCATAGGTGGCGGCAAGGCTGGCGGTGGTTGTGGCCGCCACGCCAAAATAGCTGGTTTGCCCGCCATATTGCCGGTTTAGCTCGATATAGCGCATGGAGCGCGCACAAAGGCCCAAGCGCTCATCTGCGGGAAATACCGGCAGCGCCGAAGTGCCATCAGCGGCGAAACTAACGGTTTCGTTGCAGACAATCTGCGCGCCATCCCATGCGGGCAGGCCCATAGACGGGGTTTCTGGCTGCGTGCCACCACCACATCCAGCTACAAAGGTAGATAATGCGAGTATAACCGGTGTAAATTTCATTATAGCGCCTTCTTGATGAGCCTGCCTAGGCGGTGAGACCATAGCCACCTCCCCCTGTCAACCAAAGCCAACCCCGTTGCGCGCGCCTCCGCTCAGTTGACCTGATCGGGCTTCCAGCCAATTGGCAGCACCGGCACGCCCTCGTCTATTAGGTCCTTCGCTTCCTCGAGCCTGGCCTGCCCGATAATGGGCCGATTGGGTGCTTCACCATAATGGATTCGCCGCGCCTCCTCCGGAAATTTGGCCCCGACATCATCCACCTTCGGCTTTTCGCGCAGATCCGGCGCTTTGGTTTCTTGCGCCACACGCGGGGCCATCACCGCCTTTGAAACCGCTGAACCGCCGCAGATAACGCAGGAAATCAAGCCGCGTTGCCGCAGCTTCTCATAATCTTCGTTTGAGCCGAACCACGAATCAAACCCGTGGCCTTGCGCGCATTTGAGGTTAAACTTGATCATTGCTGTACCGATGCTAAACTAGGTTCAGTATAGGTTTTTTTACGGTCGCGACGCAATGCTGCCCATTGTTGAAGAAAGATTTTTATTATGCCCAAAAACGCATATTTGGCCGCGACATTTTTCTTGTTGCTGTTTACCAGCCCCGCTTTGGCCGATTTTCGCCAATGCAGCCCCCGGCAGCAAGCCGACATTGAAAAGGCGCGGTTTAATGCGTTTGACGCGCTTTCCGCCGCAACCGTGCAAATAACCTCGCAAAATGGCGCTTACCGGACATGGTTTGGTCGTTGGGATGCGGTGCGCGCCAAATTAGTGCGCAGCACAATCTCGGCGCTCAAAAACCACATCCGCACCAGCAAAATCACCTATGTGTGCGAACGAAACGGCGTGGCATCTTGCGATGGAAGCACCTATGCCTTTGTTTACCCCAACGACCCGTCAACAATCTATCTTTGTAACCTGTATTTTGATCTGCCGAACCTGTCGGATGCGACCTTTCTGGAGGTCTTCAACTCGGGCACGCGAGCGGGCACGATTATTCATGAAATGTCGCATTATGATATTGTCGGCGGCACCAATGACAATTGCTACAACCGCGATGTATGCAGCGATTTTGCCCGAAGCTCACCCAATGGTGCCGCGCATAATGCCGATAGCTTCCAGTATTTCGCCGAAGATACCTACCTGAAAGCGCGCTAGCGGCTGGCGCGCCGGTCACGGCGGCTGCTCATCGGCTGGAACGCTACAGACACATGGGTTTCGCAATAGGGTTTGCCGGGCTCGACCGGATGGCCGCAAAACCAGAATTCCTCGGTTGCCGGGTCACCAATCGGCCATTTGCAGGTGCGCTCGGTGAGTTGCATCAGGTTCAGTTTGCGGGCCTTTTCCTCGATCTTTTTCACGTTGGCCAACGCTTCTTCCGAAACTTCGCTGGCCGAGCGCTGCGGCGGCAAAGGCTTGCCAGCGGTAATAATTGGCCGTGGGCGCGGAATAGGTTTTTGCACAACTGGCGCGGCAGGCTCTTCTTTTTTGGCTTCGACCTTGGGCTTTTTCGGCTTGGGGGCCGGTTTGGGGGCCTCGGCCTTGGCGGCGGTGGGTTTGGCCGATGTCGGGCGGTTGGACAGGCCGAGCCGATGCACCTTGCCGATCACGGCATTGCGGGTCACGCCACCGAGTTCGGTGGCGATCTGCGAGGCGCTTTTGCCCTCACCCCACATTTTTTTTAAAATATCGACGCGTTCATCCGTCCAAGCCATGCCCGACCTCCGCTAAATTCCGTAGCTTGTTATAATAGTTTTCCCGATAGGAAGTTACAATAGACCAATTGGCGTGGCGGTGGCGGCGCACGCATATCGCGCTGGTGATGATGCCGCATTTGCGCCGCCAATTAGCGCGGCATCGGGGTTGTGCCGTCTTTATAGGGCTGCCAATCGGTGATTTCTGGGTAATACATTTTGCGCCACGCCCGCACTTTGGGGTTCATCATCCGGCGAAAGGCACGCGGGTTGGCGGCAATGCAAGCCATGATCGGATAGCCATATGGCAGTTGCGGGGCTTCGGATTCATCATAGGTTTGCAATAGCGGAAAGCGGCGCGCCGGTTTGTAGTGGTGATCAGAATGGCGCTGGAGGTTAATCAGCAGCCAATTGGTAAATTTATGGTTTGAATTCCATGAATGGCGCGGGGCAACCGGCTCATATTTTCCATCACCCAAGTGCTTGCGCACCAGCCCGTAATGCTCAACGTAATCAATGATTTCGAGGTAGGATATCGCGACCAGCGCCTGCAAAATAAACAGTAAAACCCCACCCGCGCCGCCGATCAGTGCAGCGACCAGCAAGCTGGCCAGCGCACCTGCACCATAAATCCAGAACGGGTTGGAAAAATCGCTGACCTTGCGGCCACGCTTCACTTGGCGTTCGGCTTCCACATGCCAGGCGGAGAGGAGGCTGCCGATCATGGCGCGCGGTAAAAAGTGATAGATATTTTCGTTATATTTCGCAGTCACCACATCACGCGGGGTGCCAACATAACGATGATGGACCAGCACATGCTCGGTGCGAAAATGCCCGTAAAGCACGGTGGCAAGCAGGATGTCTCCCAAGCTGCGTTCAAACTTGTTTTTTTGGTGGATCAGTTCGTGCGCATAGGTAATGCCCACGCCGCCGGCCACCATACCCGAGGTCAGCGCCAGAAAAATACTTTCGGTCACGGAAAGATGATCAAACCAGAAAATCGCGATCAGCGCGCCAAATACGACCATGATCTGCATGGGCACCCAAATCCACGTGATCAAGCGATGCCAAAATAGCGCACTGTCTTCAGCATCGGGGCTCAGGTTTTCGCTGCTAAGGCCAAAGAACTGGTCCAAAACCGAGGTGATCACGGTCAAATAAAACGGGATCAGGGCGATCCACCAGCCGCCTTTGACGACCGAGAGCGCCCATAGCGGTAGAAAAACCAGCGACACCCAGAAGGGCAGTGCGTTGGCCATGTGCGGGGTGGTTATTTTTGGCATTCCACAATTCCTAGGCTTTATTGACCGGCACATATTGGCCCAAAATTGCCCGCCAGACAATGATTGACGTCAAGGAACCAGCGCCTGCCCGGCTATGTAGGCTTTGCGCATCACACTCGGCAAGCTTTGCGGCGAAACCGGTGGGCAAAATGCGCCGACACTTGGACTCACCCTGCCGGTTTTTGCGGCATAGAGGGTTAACTCAAGGTTAAAATGGGTAAAAACATGGCGGATATTTTCGCCATGGCGCTGCCAATCGGCGGCAAACGGGGGCGTAAACACGGCGGGCGTTTCAGCCCAGTCGCTGCCGACCAGCCCGCGCATACCACCAAGCAGGCCTTTGGGCGGGCGGGTTTCGAGCAGCACATGGCCATCTGATCGCACGGCAAAATATACTGTGCCTTGTCGGGTGGGCTTGGGTTTTTTCGGTGTCCGGATTGGTAAGCCAGGGGCGGTGCCAGCTTTAAGCGCGGTGCAATCCCGCCGGATCGGGCAGGCTTCACAGCGCGGATTACGCGGGGTGCAAACAGTGGCGCCCAAATCCATCAGGGCTTGGGCATGATCACCGGCGCGCGCCGCCGGCACCAGCCGTGCCGCCAGCGCTTTTAGCTGTGGCTTTGCCGCGGGCATTGGGGTGCTTACATCAAAAAGCCGCGCCATCACCCGCTCAATGTTGCCATCAACCACGTTGGTTGAGGCACCGTAAGCGATGGCGGCAATGGCGGCGGCGGTGTATGGCCCGATACCCGGCAGGCCAAGCAGCCCGGCTTCGGAGCGCGGAAACGCCCCGCCAGTCGCGACCACGGCGCGCGCACATTTCAGCAGATTACGGGCGCGGGCATAATAGCCAAGCCCCGCCCATGCCGCCAGCACCGCTTCATCCTCTGCTGCTGCCAGCGCCTGCACCGTGGGCCAGCGCAGTGTGAATTCGGCGAAATAGGGGCCAACCGTAGCCACCGTGGTTTGCTGAAGCATTATTTCCGACAGCCAAACCCGGTAGGGGTCGGCAAGCATGGCAACCCCGGGCGGCACCCGCCAAGGCAGCGCCCGCGCGTTCTCGCCATACCATGTAAGCAGGTTTTTTCCGATCCGGCCGAGGTCTTGCATCTGCTATCCCAAAAATTACATGGCGAGGGTGGTATTTACCCCAAAAACGGTTAAACTCTGCGCAAACTAGACGGGGATTCCATGCAAGGCAACACGCACAATTCAAACAGACGCTTTGGCCGCGGGTTTACCCACGCAGCGGCGCTGGTTGAAAAGCGGATCAAAAAAACCGGTAGCGCTCGTGGTTTTGCCCAAATGCGGCTGCTCACCCATTGGGAAGAGATTGTCGGTGTCGAAATTGCCAGCATCGCATGGCCCATAAAGGTAAGCTACGCGCGGCAAGGTATTGGCACACGGCTCACCCTATTGGCCCGCCCCGCTCGCGCGCCAGAGGTGCAAATGCACCTGCCCCGCATCAAAGAGCGGGTAAATGCCAGCTATGGCTATAGCGCTATTTCCGATATCCGTATCACCCAGTCCGGCGATAGCACCGGCTTTGCAGAGCCGGGCGCCGCCTTCACCCATGATCACCCCGCCCCGAAATTGCCCCCCGCACAGGCTGAAAAGCTGCAAGAAGTGGTGGCCGATGTGTCTGACCCAGAGCTTCGTAAGCTGCTGGAAAGCCTCGGGGAAAATATTTTATTAGCTTCCAGAGGAACCCCTGAATGACCCTTGAACTCACCCGCCGTGCCGCCTTGGCGCTGATGGCCGCCGCCACCGGTAGCTCCGCACTGGCCCAGGCTACCGACACCCCGACGACCGCAGAAAACGCCGCGCCCGCCGTTCAGGAATTTGCCCTAGGCGATGTAAACGCCCCGATTACCGTGATCGAATACGCCTCTTTCACCTGCCCGCATTGCGCCAATTTCCACCGCGATGTTTTCCCCGAGTTGAAGGCAAATTATATTGACACCGGTAAAATACGCTTCGTTTTTCGCCCGGTTTATTTTGACGGCCCCGGCCTGTGGGCCGATATGCTGGCGCGTTGCACCGGCGATAACGCCAAGTTTTTCGGCATTTCCGGCATTCTGTTTGAGCGTCAGACCGAATGGTCCCGCGCCGATACCCAGGCCGGGATCGCTGACGGTATTGTGTCGGTCGGTCGTCAGGCCGGGCTTGATGAGGCAACCGTGCTTGCCTGTTTGCAGGATAATGAAGTCGCCCAGGCACTGGTGGCGGATTTTCAGGCAAATGCGACGCGCGATAGCATCACTGCCACACCGTCATTTATCATTGATGGTGAACTGGTTCCCAATTTGTCCTACGCCTCGTTTGCGCAACTGCTTGATGAAAAACTGGGAGAGTAATCGCTTCGGCGCCTAGGCGATGGGTATCCCTGCATTAGCGAGCAGAGAAACCAGCAGGTCTTCCTCGTGGAAAACCAACCGCACCGGCAGAGAGATCACCTCGGGGCGAAAGCTGGCGGGCAGGCGCACGGCGTCCTTTTCCGTGGTCACTAGCTGGGCTCCCTTCTGGCGGGATTCCTTCAGCAGGCGCTGGAGCACGGCGCTAGAATAAGGCGCGTGATCGGCAAAAGCGTGGGTAGCCACGAGTGCCGCTCCCTCTTTTTCCAGCGTTTGAAAAAACTTCCCGGGCTTGCCGATGCCAGCAAAGGCGATCACCCTCTGGCCCTGCCAATCCATACCGGTTTGCAGTGTGTTTAGCGCCGCTTCAACTCTTGGCAAAGTTGAAATTTCCGGCCATCTCGCTGCCAGCTCCGCCTGCGCTTTGGCACTGCCGATCGAGATAATTGCATCGCCCCGCGCCAACCCGGCTTTCACTGACTCGCGCAGCGGTCCCGCGGGCATCACCCGCCCGTTGCCAAATCCGGTTTTGGCATCCACCACGATGAGCGAAAGGGCTTTGTGCAGCGCCGGGTTTTGAAAGCCGTCATCGAGTACAATCGCCCCGGCCCCGGCTTTAATCGCCGCTTTCGCCCCCGCCGCCCGGTCTTTTGATACCCATGTCGGGCAAAAGGCGGCCATCAGCAACGGTTCATCACCCACTTCCGCCACGCTATGCGTCCTTTCATCCACCCGCAATGGCCCCGCTGCCCTGCCCCCATAACCGCGCGATACTACATGTGCGACCACGCCCCTATCAGCGAGCAGGCCGACCAGTGCGATCACGGTCGGGGTTTTGCCGGTACCGCCTGCATTGATATTGCCCACGCAGATCACCGGCTCGCTCACCTTTTCCCACGCGCCGCGCTTTAAGCGCCGTGCAGTGGCCGCCCCGTATAGCCAGCCAAGCGGGGCAAGCAACAGGCCGAACGGGTGCCATTTTGGGCGATCCCAAAAGCGGGGTGGTTGCATCAGTTTGCCTCCGCCGCCAGCAAGGCATTGATCTCGCGGGTAATTATCTGCACAGCTTCCGCCCCTTCACTGCCGATGTTCCACGCTTCCATGGCCAACAGGGCCGAGGCATCGGGCGCAAGTGTCGCAACCAATTTGGTAGACAGTGCATTTTTGGTTTCGACCATTGTCAAGGCATTGCCCGCCACCAAGCGCTGGTAGCGAGAGGCAAAGGGCGCGTGCATCGGTCCGCAAAGCACCGCCGAGCCAAGGGCGACGGCGGCAAACGGGTCTGCCGCTTCCGGTCCGTAAAGCGTGCCCCCCATATAGGTAACAGAGGCCAGCCTGATCCACACCGCCAGCGCGTCACAATTCGGCGCCAGCAGCACCTCCACCCGTTTATCGGGCCGCGAGTGCGTATTGGCAGCTGCCATCCGCCAGCCATCTTCGGCGACCTTGGCTTCGATCACCTCACTCGCGGCGCGCGGCACCACAATCAAAAGCAGGTTGGGAATGGCCTTTATCGCATGGCGGTGTGCGGCCAAAATCGCAGCCATCTCGCCGCGCGATACGCCAGCAGCACACCAAACCGGGCGCGGCCCCAGCGCCGCCGAAATGCGCTTGAGCAGCGGGTCATTTTCCGGCAGCGGGCTGGCAATTTCCGATAGCGGCCTGCAGGCAATCAGCCGGGCCTCATCCAGATCATGCTTTTTGAGGCGGGCCTGCTCATCAGGGTTGTCAATCAAAACCCGCTCGAAATGCGACAGGAATTCAGTGAGTTGGCGGCCGCGCATCCCGGCCAAAAACCCGCTGCCGAGCGTATCGGCCAGCAGCATTTTAAGGCGAGCCCGCTTGGCCCTGCGGGTAATGGCCAGCCCGTTTTCAGGCACGCCCCATAGCAAAACATCAGGCTGCCAATGGGCAATAAACTGGTCAATTACTGTTCTGCGGGGGCTAGGCAGCGGCGCGGAAAGCGCCTCGTCGCCACCGGGCGCGCCACCGGTCAATAGAATGCTGGAATCTTCAAAGGTGGCGATCAACGACGCCACGGTATTCGCTGGCAGTCCGGCAGGCAGATGAAGCCACACCAGCCGCCCCTCGGGCCGCGGTGCCATAGCCATCTGGCTGCCGCGCACATTGCGCAACAGCGCTGAAATACCGGAAGACGGCGACGCGGATACCATTCACTTTCCTTTGATCAATTCGGCTGGTCAGCCGCGCTCGTATCGGTGCTTTCATCTTCCAAGCGGTGCAAATGGGCAATAAAATAGCGCATGTGGGCATTATCAACCGTGCGGTGCGCCGCGCCCTTCCACGCGTTATAGGCCGTGGCGTAATTCGGAAAAATACCGACCACGTCGATCTCATCGGTGTTGCGAAAGGTGTTTTGCTGCGGGTCGGTGAGCTCGCCGCCATAAACAAGGTGCAGTAGCTGGGTCATAGGTTATCCTTTTTCTTCTGGCATGATACGCCCCGCGATAGGCTGTTTTACCGCTGGCTGCAAGCTGGCGATGATCTGGTCCGCCAGTTTTTTTGGCCCCGCCACCATGCCCGAAACCTTGGGCAGGGGATTATTATAGCGGGTTGGCCCGCCGTTTGAGGTGCTGACCTGCCCACCTGCCTCGCGCACGATTAGGTCTCCTGCGGCCACGTCCCACTCCCATGCCGGGCGCAGGGTGAGCATGGCGTCATAGCGCCCGTTGGCGACAAGGCAAAGCCGATATGCCAGCGAGGGCCGGAAGTGGTGGTGCATGCCGTGCGGGGCCAGCCAGTGCTCGGGTTTGAAGTCGGGACGGCGGGAAAGCACCCGCGCACCGGCCATTTCGGCTTGTTCGCTGACTATTAGCACCGAACCATTGCAGGCCGCCCCACCGTCAAGCATGGCGCTAAAGCGCTGGTCTTTCATCGGCACTTCCACCACAGCGGCCACCACCACACCATTCTTGGCGATCGCCAGCGAATGCGAAAAACTTGTCTCGCTATTGATGAAGGCGCGGGTGCCATCAATCGGATCAATGATAAAAACATGCTCGCGCTCCAGCCGCGCCGCGCCGTCTTCGCTTTCCTCTGAAAGCCAGCCAAAATCTGGCCGCGCTGCCAAAAGCTCGGCTTTCAGCATCCGGTTGATCTCGAGATCGGCCTCGGTCACCGGCCCTTGGCCATCACCCTTATCCCATGTTTCGGGGTTGGCCCTGAAGTGGCGCTTGGCGATTTGGCCCGCCGCTTCCGCCGCCGCCAAAAGCAGGCTTAAATCAGCCTCCGGCAATGGTCAGCCCCTCCACCAAAAGGCTCGGCACCACCCGTGAAAGATGCGTCTGCCCGTCATTGGCAGCTACAAGACTGCCGAGCATTTGGCGCAGGTTGCCTGCCACAGTGCACTCGTTAACCGGCCGGATGATTTCTCCGTTTTCGACCCAAAAGCCCGATGCCCCGCGCGAATACTCGCCGGTATTGGGGTTAACACTGGAGCCGATCATCGAGGTGATAATCAAGCCGGTGCCCATTTGTGCAATCAATTCCTCACGGCTGAAAGCGCCCGGGGTGAGTGTGAGGTTGCCCACGCTTGGCGAGGGTGCCCCACCGGGGCCACGCGCCGCGTTGCCGCTGCTTTCAAGCCCCAATTGCCGCGCCGAAGCCAGATCAAGCACCCAACCCTGCAACACGCCGTTTTGCACCCAAGCCTTGCGCGCCACGGGTAGTCCCTCGCCGTCAAACGGTTTTGACCCACTCACCCGAGGCCGCTTCGGGTCCTCAATCAAATCCATTCCCTCAGGTAGCACCCGCTCCCCCATCGCCCCTTTGAGCCAGCTCGCCCCGCGCGCGATAGCGCGGCCATTGATGGCCGCCATCAAATGCCCGATCAGGCTGGAGGAGATGCGTTCGTCAAACAAAACCGGAAAGCTGCCCGTGGGTGGTTGCTTGGCGCCAATCAGCGCTGCCGCCCGTTCTCCCGCAATGCGGCCAATTTCCTCGGCGCTCATCATATCGGCGGCAAAGGTGCGGCTGTCGCCTTTGTAATCGCGCTCCATATTGAGGCCATCACCGCTGATGGCGGTGCAATAAAGCCCGGTTGAGGTGCGGGTATAGCCGCCCGAAAACCCGTTACTCGTGGTCAGATGAATGCTTGATTTTGAATAACTGCTACCGGCGGAATCCACTTTGCTGACATCTTGCACCGCCAGCGCCGCCGCTTCGGCCTCCAGCGCCATTTCCTTCAGCGCATCGGGGCTGGCGGGTTCGGCGCTATCGGCCATCTCCAGCGCGCTTACATCCCAGCTTTTGGCCAGTTGCTCGGGCCGGGCAAGGCCAATATGGGGGTCTTCCGGCGCGGCCTGCGCCATGGCCACAGCCCGCTCGGCCATGGTTTCAATGGTGGCGTCGCTGGCGTCTGAAACCGACACCACCGCCGAGCGCTGGCCGATCAGCACTCGCAGGCCAAGGTCTATGCCTTCGGCCCGTTCGGCATGCTCAAGCGCACCGTTGGCCACCTCGATCGACAGGCTGTCGCCCCGCACCACTATCGCATCCGCCGCACCTGCCCCCGCACGCTTGGCGGCATTCAGCATTTTTTCGGCAAGTTTTTCCAGATCGGCCACAGATTATTCCTTTTCAAGTTTTCACCCGCGCAACATGCAAAATTTCGAGCGGGAATGCTAGTCACCCGGGTAGCGCGCCCGCGCTTCAACGGTATTTAAATCCATATGGTTACGCATGTAGCGCTCGGACGCCTTTTGTAAAGGTTGATAATCCCACGGAAAGTAGGAACCATTGCGCAAAGCCTCGTAAACCACCCAGCGCCGCGCCTGCGATTGCCGCACCTCGGCGTCATAGCCGGGCATATCCCAATAACCCTGCACCGCTTCGGCAAAGCCGGCGGCCACATCGGTAAATTCAGCATTGCCGGCCAGGTTTTCCAGCTCCTGCGGGTCGGCCTCGAGGTCAAACAATTGCGGCGGGTCAAGTTCGCAATGGGTGTATTTCCACCTGCCCTGCCGCAGCGCCACCAAGGGCGCATATGAGCCTTCGGCGGCATATTCCATCCGCACGGGATGATCGCCCAAGCCTTCGGGCGCGGCCAGCGAGCGGCCATCTGTCCACGGCATAATCTCGCTCATGTCAATGCCCGCGAGGTCTGCCAGAGTGGGCAGCACATCCAGCGTGCTCACGGGTGTTTCAATCCGCCCCGGTACCATATCGGATGATCTGATCATCAGCGGCACCCGCGCCGCGCCTTCAAAAAAACTCATCTTGAACCAGAGGCCGCGCTCGCCGAGCATATCGCCATGGTCAGACACAAACAGGATGGTGGTATCCTCATCAAAATCCATCGCTTCCAGCGCCGCCATGATCTCGCCGATTTTATCATCGAGGTAGGAGATATTGGCAAAATAGGCGCGGCGGGAATCGCGGATATTTTGCTCGGTAATATCAAAGCTGCGCCAGTCATTGGCATCAAATATCCGCTGTGAATGCGGGTCTTGCGCCTCATAATCCATCATCGGCACATCGGGGAGCAGGTGCGCACAATCCGCATACATATCCCAGTATTTTCGCCGCGCCACGTAAGGGTCATGCGGGTGGGTAAAGCTGACGGTCAGCATCCACGGGCGCTCATCCTGCCGCCGCCCGAGATCATGGATTTTGCGCACCGCATTATAGGCGACCTCGTCATCATACTCATACTGGTTGCTGATTTCGGCCACCCCGGCGCCGGTCACGCTACCCATATTGTGATACCACCATTCGATGCGCTCACCGGGTTTGCGGTAGTCCGGGGTCCAGCCAAAATCGGCAGGGTAAATATCGGTGGTCAGGCGCTCTTCAAATCCGTGCATCTGGTCGGGGCCGACAAAGTGCATTTTGCCGGAAAGGCAGGTTGCATATCCGGCGCGGCGCAGGTGGTGCGCGTAGGTCGGAATATCGGAGGCAAACTCGGCGGCGTTATCATAAACCCGGGTGCGGCGCGGCAATTGCCCCGACATAAAGCTGGCCCGACCCGGCGCGCAAAGCGGCGAGGCAGTATAGGTATTGGCAAACCGCGTGCTGGCCGCAGCCAGTTTTTTGAGGTTGGGCACGTGCAGCCAGTCAGCCGGCCCGTCAGGAAACAGGGTGCCATTGAGCTGATCGACCATCACCACCAAAATATTCGGGCGCGTATTCATGGTTTTACCTCCGTTGAGCTGTGGGATTTATAGCAGAGCCTAGCATATATCCGCCAGCCTTGGCTTGTGCCAGCGACGGGTGCGCGGGCGAATCCGGCAGGAAATATTTTGGCCTTGCGCCTAAATGGCCGAGCCGCCAAAATCAGGCCTCACGCAAATGATATGAATGGACCTGCCCATGAAACCGCTTTCCGGAAAAACCGCCCTGATAACCGGTGCCAGCCGTGGCATTGGCGAGGCCACCGCCCGCGAGCTGGCCGCAGAGGGGGCCAAGGTTTTTCTCACGGCGCGGTCACGCGGGGCGATTGCCGAAATTTGTGCCGAAATCAATGAAGAAGGCGGACAGGCGGCGTTTTTGGCGTCCGATATGTCCCGCCATTTGGGGGTGGAATCGGTGGTAAAGCGCTGTGTTGAAACCTTTGGCAGCCTCGATATTCTGGTGCAAAACGCGGGGGTGATCGACCCGATCGCCAAGATTGTGGATAGTGATCCGACGGCTTGGGCCAAAAGCATCGAAACCAACCTCGATGCGGTTTACTACGGGTTGCACATCGCGCTGCCGATCATGCAGGCGCAGGGGGCTGGGCTGATTATCAATATATCCTCCGGTGCCGCCCACCAGCCACTTGAGGGCTGGAGCCATTATTGCGCTGCCAAGGCCGGTGCGGCCATGCTTACCCGTATGGCGCATCTGGAAACCGAGGGTAGCAATATTTGTATTCTCGGCCTTAGCCCCGGCACGGTGGCCACCGATATGCAGGTTAAAATCAAGGCATCCGGTATAAACCCCGTAAGCGCGCTTGACCCTGCGGTGCATATTCCGGCCAGCTGGCCCGCCCGCGCCATTTCATGGCTCGCCCAAGGCGCGGCGGCCGCGTATTGCGGACAGGAAATCGCGCTACGTGATGAGGATATCCGCCGCAAAATCGGGTTAATTTCCTAGCGGCTATTCCGCCAACAGCATCAGGAGCGCAATAATCACCGCAACGAGACCGAACATAACTTTTACCGGCACCATGGGGCCACCAAGCGCGATTTCCCAGATGATCACCCATGAAGGCACCAAATAAGTATAGGCCATAACCTTGGCGCTTTTCAGATGAAGTGCCGCGTATTGCAGCAGGAAAAACGTGGTGGCGCTGGCAAAAATGGTAACATAGGCGATGGTGATCCAGACAATGGCAGGCAGGCTGGTGAAATCGGTGCGGGCAATGTCACCGGCACCATAAAGGCTGAGCAGTAAAAACCCGGCAACCAGCATCCCCAAGGTAAAAACCAGCGGCGGCTCGCCCCGGTTGAGCTTGCGCACCATGGGTGTGTAAAGCGCATGTGCGATGCAACCGACAAAGAAGATCATCTCGCCGCGGCCGATCTCGAAAGCGCGGATCGCCGCGAAATCACCCCGAAAAATCACCCACACAGCCCCGCCAGCCGCGAGCGCCAAAGCCAGCGCCATGCGCGGTGTCGTCACCTGCCGCAACAATAGCCAGCCAAACCCGGCAGACATAACCGGTGTGAGGGTAAACACCGCGCTGGCCGAAACCGGTGGCGCGGTTTTCAGCCCCTCGAACATCATAACAAAATAAACCGAGAACAGACCGCCCAACAGCAAATATCGCCACGGGGCCGTGAAGTAGTGCCGCCGCAGGCCGGGGCCCGCCAATACCAGCGCACCAATAATCAGGCTCGCCAAAAAAAACCGGACCGCATTCAGCGCCGCCGGTTCAATCAAATTGGCCGCACGCACCCCGAGTGAAAATGACCCGGCCACCAGCGCTGAAAATATTAGCATCGCCAGATGGCCGCGCACCAATGGGCTTTGGGGTGCGGTCATTAAAACCTGTCAAGCAAACGGTTGAGGTAGTCAAGTTCCTCGGGCGGGCGCGCGCTATCCCCCGAACGGCGGCGAATCTCGTCGAGCAGTTCTTTGGCACGGTCAGAAGCATTTTTATCGGGCACGGCAGTATCTCCGTCGGCGCGGCCACGGTTGCCCAGTGGGCGGCCCAAGGGGTCATACTGGTTTTGCATGCCTTCTTCCTCGCCCGATTGCCCCGTTTGCCCGGCCTGATCAATGTTTTCCATCTGGCGCAGGGTTTCACGCATGTTTTCCATAGCTTGCGCCTGCTCGTCAAACGCGCCCGAAAAATCGCCCTCGCGCAGGCGGTCCCGCGCGCGGCCCATATTGCGCTCAACTTCTTCCAGCCCCTCGCCGCCCGCGCCTTGCTCGCGCAATTGCTCAATATAGTCGCGTAGTTGCTCCTGACGCTCCGCCAGAGATTGCCCCTCGCCTTGCTGATCTCCCTGCTGCTGGCCAAACTGCTCCTGCAACTGCTGGAAAGCTTCGTCGGAAAGTTCCTGCTGCTCCTGCAAGCCATCCTGCAATTGCTGCTGCTCGGCGGTGCCTTGGCGTTGTGAACCGCCTGACCCTTGGGTCATCTGCATGTTATCCATGAAGTTTTGCAGCTCTTCCAGCAATTGCTGGGCCTCTTCGGTTTGGCCGTTTTCCGAAAGCTCCTGAATCCGGTCGAGCATTTCCTGCAACTGGTCCTGAGTGATGGTTTGCCCGCCGCCTTGCGCCTGTTGTTGCTCGCCGGGCTCCATGTTTTGCGCCAGTTGATCAAGATAATCATCGGTCGCATCGCGCAATTCATCCATCAACTCGGCGATTTCCTCGCTGGTGGCGCCATTTTCCAGCGCTTGCGACAGGCGCTCCTGCGCGCGGCGCAACCGCGCTTCGGCCCCGCTCAGGTCTCCGTTTTCGATTTGTAGTGCGATCTGCCACAGCAGTTCTTCCAGATCGGTTCGCTCGTTTTCATCGAGCCCGTCTTCCATTTGGTAACCCAAACGGCGAATAGCACTGCGCAATAGCAAATAAGTGGATGAACTGGGGAACAGCCCTTCTTCCGGCTGATAACTCACCGCGCGCAACACCTGTGAAACTCTTGTGTCATTCTCGGGTGACCAGATCATATCGCGCCGTTGTTCAACAATTGCGCCCGCCAACGGGTCAAAAAACGACAGCGCCGGCAGCGCCTCGCTTTCCAGCACCAGCGTGGCCACCTGACCGGCACCATCGGTCACTTCCAGCGTGATACTCACCGGCAAATGCGCCCAAAGATTCTTGGAATAATCGGCCAGAAGGGTTTCTTTAATGTCGGTCAGTTCTTGGCTGAAGGGCAGCGGCAGCGTGCCTTCCAT
>Ga0316205_10002145_pt1 | contig 21457 bp, 20 predicted proteins | sample 3monthpyrite_MG_FD_204941 | JGI IMG/M metagenome (GOLD analysis project Ga0316205, IMG submission 204941) | Microbial mat bacterial communities from mineral coupon in-situ incubated in ocean water Damariscotta River, Maine, United States -... | ecosystem: Environmental > Aquatic > Marine >... | reverse complement strand
CTGTTGCCGGAGCCGATATCGAAGTAGAGTGGACCGGACCTGATAATCGCAATGACTATATTAGCATTGTGCCCGCCGGAGCCCCAAGCGACGGACGCGGAAACTATACCTATACCCGCGAAGGCGCGCCGCTCGGGCTTCAGACGATCGACCAAATGGGCGATTTCGAACTGCGCTATATTTCGGGACAATCCCGCACGGTGCTGGCGAGCCGCGCGATCACCTTGCTGCCGCCCGAAATATCCCTTCAAGCTGCGCCGGTCGGCTTTGTCGGGAGCAACGTATCGGTAGAGTGGATCGGGCCGGATAATCGCAATGACTACATCACGATTGTGCCTGTGGGTGCCAAAGAGGACGCGCGCGGCGATTATGACTATACGCGCCGTGGTTCACCAGTCGAGATCGATGTGCCGGAAGAAGCAGGGGATTACGAAATCCGCTACATCTCGGGGCAATCGCGCACATCGCTGGCCAGCATTGAATTGAATGTGGTGGCAGAATAGGAAAACCACCGGCAGGCAAGCCACGCGGCGGAATAAGTTTCCGGTGTAAGTATCCGGTGCAAACTTCGATTTTTTTGAAAAATTGGAGCGGGCGATGAGATTCGAACTCACGACATCTTCGTTGGCAACGAAGTGCTCTACCACTGAGCTACGCCCGCTTCGTGTGGCTGATATATAGAGATTCCCGTTGGGGCTGCAAGTGGAAAATTCATGCTTTGGCAAATTATTTCCGCAGTGGAAATTCGGGCAGGATTTGAGATAAATCGGGAATTGGGCCAGCCGGAGTTTCGCTATTCGGTTTGCCAGCAAAAAGCATGGCATAGCCATGCACCAGTGACCAGACCAGAGTTTCGATCCCTTGATCAACGCCATTGAGCGGCTCAAAAGGGGCGCAAGCCGAGCGCAGTTCTGCATAAGCAGCGGCTGACTCGGCGTGCAGATCCTCAAGCACTTGATCATCCACCTCGTTCCGGGACTCGGAAAAATCCTGAAACATATAGCGAAACAACGCGCCATGGCGGGCGGCAAACACCAGATAACCGGCACAAATGGCCAGGAGCTGTGCCCGCGGATTATCTGCGGCGATGGCGCGATGGGCCTGCATTTCTTCGGTAAATATCCGATAGCCGCGCGCAATAATCGCTGCTTGCAGGCTGATCAGGCCGCTGAAATGGTGCGCAGGGGCCGCATGGGACACCCCTGCTCTGCCGGCGCATTTGCGCAGGGTCATCGCCCCCGGGCCACCTTCTTCCAGCAGCTCCAGTCCGGCGCGGATCAATGCTTCGCGAAGGTCGCCGTGATGGTGTTTCTTTTTCTCCATCCTTGCAGTTTATGCACAGACTTGACAGTGTCAAGTTACAACTCTATCTTGACACTGTCAATTTTAGGGGAGTTGCTATGAACATGGCGCGTTATTCACTGTTTGCCGCTGCGCTTTTGGGCCTGCTTGTGGCGCTAAGCTCGTATCGTTTTCTTGCCTTGGGGCTGCCGCTATCCTTCCCGGAAATGCTTGGGCAGGTCGAAAACCAGCGCGTGGCGTTTTTGCTTCATATCAGCCTTGCGCCCGTGGCGCTGGCCATCGGCAGTGTGCAGTTTTTTGCCGGCCTGCGGCGCAAACACAAAGCCCTGCACCGCTGGCTCGGGCGGATTTATGGCGTGGCGATCCTGATCAGCGGATCAGCCGGACTGGTTGTTGCGCTTAACGCGGCGGGGGGGCTTTCGGCCAGGGCCGGTTTTGCGACGCTGGCGGTTGTTTGGGTATTGGTCACGGCAAATGCCATTCGGCACGCAATGGCGCGGCGGATCGGCCTGCACAGGCGCTGGATGATCTATTCATTTGCGCTTACTTTTGCCGGCGTAACCCTGCGCCTTTACCTGCTCGGCTTTTTGGCCGCGGGATTTACCTATACCGAGGCTTCGGTTTATCTTGCGTGGCTGTGCTGGCTGCCCAACCTTGCCTTTGCCAATTGGTGGCTGCGGCGCTAGTCGGGCAGTGCGTCGCGGCAGTGCTCAACTTCATCCAAGGCAAGCTGGAAGTCTTCGGTATGTATAATAATATCGTCACCGATCAGCGCCAATCCATAAGCTCCGGGCTCGGGTGTGGATTGCGAAATATGCAGGTTTTCGAGGAAAAGCGGGGTTTGGATATTCGGGCTTTTGAAGGTTGAAAAGCTGTAGCCGCGTGCACTTCCGGAAACGGTCCGGTGAAGGTGGCCGGTAAGAATATGGCTGGTGTTTTTATGCTTGTCCAAAACCTCGAAAAACCCGTCAGCATTGCTTAGACGAATTTCATCCATGCCGGAAAGGCCGGTGGCCCAAGCCGGATGATGCATAAAAACCAGCGTGCGGGCCGGGGCTGTGGCCAGCGCTTCATCAAGCCAAGCCAGCCTGTGCTCACAGAGATACCCCTCATGGTAATCATTGCGAAACGGCGGCCCATCCAGCGTATCCAGAGCGATCAACCGCGCACCTTCGATATCAACGATGCTTTGCAAATGGCCCTCTGGTGTAACCGACGCTTCGGGGAAAACCGCAAGCAAATTCGGGCGGTTGTCATGGTTGCCACACATCAACGTGTAAGGCACCGACACCCCTTCCAGAGCGTCTTTCAGCTCCTGATATTCTTTTACTTTCCCTGAATTTGTCAGATCGCCCAACAAGACTATATGCTCGGCATCCGGATAATTGCGCAGCGCATGATTCAAGCCGTCACGGAACCGCTCGGCGGGGTTGATCCCGAGAATTTCTTCGCCGGGACAGCGAAAATGGAGGTCCGTAAATATGAGGATTTTCTGCATGGCGGGGCTCGAAAAAGGGTGAAATTACGATAGAGAAAATCACACCTCATCCGAGCCGGCTATTCCATTTCCGAACAGAAAATGTCGTTTTTAAATACCCGCAATACCGGATTATGACATTTCGACCAGCAAATCCTTGGCATCTACCTGCGCGCTCGCGGTGACGTGCACGGCTTTCACCGTTCCATCGGTTTCGGCGTGAATACCGGTTTCCATCTTCATGGCTTCAATCGTCATCAGAAGATCACCCTCTTTTACCACCTGCCCTGCGCTTACGCCGACAGTGGCGATCAGCCCGGGCATCGGCGCGCCGATATGCTTGGCATTGCCCGCTTCGGCTTTGGGGCGCTTGGCTGTGGTTGCGGCCACCTTGCGGTTGGGCACGCGGATATTGCGGGGCTGGCCGTTGAGCTCGAAAAACACTTTGGCATCGCCATCCTCGTTGGTTTCTCCCACGGCTTGCAGGCGGATTTCCAGCGTTTTGCCCGGGTCTATCTCGGCGCTGATTTCTTCGCCCGGCTCCATCCCGTAAAAGAAGGTCCGGGTTGGCAGGCTGCGCACGGGGCCATAGGTCCGGTGGCGGCCCATATAATCGAGGAACACTTTGGGATACATCAGGTAGCCGCACAGATCTTCGTCATCGACGACAAAGCCTTCAAGCTCGTCGGAAACCTGTTTGCGGATCGCTTCAAGATCGGCAGCGGGCAGGCGCAGGCCGGGGCGCGCGGTATCAGGGGCTTCGCCCTTCAAAACCTTGGCCAGAAACGCCTGCGGAAAGCCGCCCGGAGGCTGGCCAAGATTACCACGCATCATGTCGATCACACTGTCGGGGAAAGAAACATCAATGTTTGGGTCTTCAACTTCTGCGCGGGTCAGGCCCTGAGAAACCATCATCAGCGCCATATCTCCGACCACTTTGCTTGATGGCGTCACCTTCACGATATCGCCAAACATCTGGTTTACATCGGCATAGGCCTGCGCAACCTCATGCCAGCGCTCTTCCAGGCCAAGGCTGCGGGCCTGTGCCTTGAGATTGGTAAACTGGCCACCGGGCATTTCGTGCAAATACACCTCGGAAGCCGGGGCCGTGATACCGCTCTCAAAAGCTGCATATTGCTGGCGCACCGCCTCCCAATAATCGGAGGTTTTGCGGATCACGCCGATATCAAGGCCGGTATCGCGCTCGGTATTGCGCAGGGCCTCGACAACCGAGCCAAGGCACGGCTGCGATGTGCCGCCCGAAAACGCGTCCATCGCAACATCAACCGCATCAACACCGGCATCAGAAGCCGCCAGAATGGTTGCGGCCGCTACACCGGAGGTATCATGGGTGTGGAAGTGAATCGGAAGGCCGACCTCTTCTTTCAGCGCCTTCACCAGCACAGAAGCGGCGGCGGGCTTGAGCAGGCCAGCCATGTCTTTCAGGCCCAAAATATGCGCGCCAGCCGCTTTCAGGTCTTTCCCCATTTGCACATAGTATTTCAGGTCATATTTGGCGCGGTCCGGGTTCAGAATATCGCCGGTATAGCAGATCGCGCCTTCGGCTATTTTGCCACTTTCGACAACGGCATCCATTGCCACGCGCATATTTTCTACCCAGTTCAGGCTGTCAAATACGCGGAAGACATCAACCCCGGTTTCGGCGGCTTGCGCCACAAATTTCTGCACGACGTTATCTGGATAATTGGTATAGCCAACGCCATTGCTGGCGCGGAGCAGCATTTGGGTCATTAGATTTGGCATGCGCGTGCGCAAATCCCGCAGGCGCTGCCACGGGCATTCCTGCAAGAAGCGATACGCCACATCAAAAGTCGCGCCCCCCCATGCTTCAACACTAAATAGCTGTGGCAGATTGTGGCTGTAGCTTTCGGCCACATTGAGCATATCAAATGAGCGCATCCGCGTGGCCAACAGGCTCTGGTGCCCGTCGCGCATGGTTGTGTCAGTGATCAGCAGTTGTTTTTGGGCGAGCATCCAGTCTGCAACCGCCTGCGCGCCCTTGTCTTCGAGCAGGTTGCGGGTGCCATAGGCGGGTTTTTCCATGCCGCAGGGCGGGACAACCGGCTTACGCGCATGGTCATGCGGCTTTGGCCGGCCTTCGGTTTCGGGATGACCATTTACCGAAATATCTGCAATATAGGTCAAAATCTTTGTCGCGCGGTCGCGGCGTTTTTTGAAATTGAACAGCGCAGGTGTGTTGTCGATAAATGTTGTCGTATAGGTGTTGTCCAAAAATGTAGGGTGCTTGAGCAGGTTTTCCACAAAGGCAATATTGGTGCTCACGCCGCGAATCCGGAATTCGCGCAGCGCCCGGTCCATCCGCGCAATCGCGGCTTCGGGGGTATTGGCCCAGGCGGTCACTTTTTCCAGCAGGCTATCATAATAGCGCGTAATCACCGCGCCGCTATAAGCCGTGCCACCATCAAGCCGGATCCCCATGCCGGTCGCGCCGCGATACGCGGTGATCCGGCCATAATCGGGGATAAAATTGTTTTGCGGGTCTTCGGTGGTAATCCGGCATTGCAGCGCATGGCCATTGAGCCGGACATCCTCTTGCGAGGCCTTGCCTGTTGCTTCTTCAAGGGTTTTTCCCTCGGCAATCAGGATTTGTGCGCGGACAATATCAATACCGGTCACTTCTTCGGTCACTGTATGCTCTACCTGCACCCGCGGGTTTACTTCAATAAAGAAGAATTCCTCGGTGTCGATATCCATCAAAAACTCGACCGTGCCCGCACATTCATAGCCTACATGCGCACAAATCTTGCGGCCCAAGGCGCAGAGGTTTTCGCGCTGCTGCTGGCTCAGGTAGGGTGCCGGCGCCCGCTCAACCACTTTTTGATTGCGGCGCTGCACCGAGCAATCCCGCTCCCACAGGTGGTAAATCTGCCCTTGGCTGTCGCCCAGAATTTGCACTTCAACATGCCGCGCTTTTTGCACCAGCCGCTCAAGGTAGCCCTCGCCATTGCCAAAGGCGGCTTCGGCCTCACGCTTGCCTTCCAGCACCATGTCTTCCAGCTCGTCTGGCCCCATAATTGGCCGCATGCCACGGCCGCCGCCGCCCCAGCTGGCTTTTAGCATAAACGGGTATCCGACCTCGTCGGCCATTCGGCGGACTTCATCCATATCGTCGGGCAACACTTCTGTCGCGGGCACAACCGGCACGCCGGCTTCAATCGCCACACGGCGCGCCGAGGCTTTGTCCCCCAGCATCCGCATTGTCGCCGCCTTCGGGCCGATAAACACGATGCCGTTCGCGTCACACGCATCCACAAAATCGGGGTTTTCCGAAAGCAGGCCATAGCCCGGGTGGATGGCGTCTGCGCCACATTCAAGCGCTACCCGAATAATTTCCTCGATGCTCAAATAAGCCGCCACCGGCCCCATGCCCTCGCCGATCCGGTAAGCTTCATCGGATTTAAAGCGGTGCAGCGAAAGCTTGTCCTCCTCTGCGTAAACCGCCACGGTGCGCTTGCCCATTTCATTGGCGGCGCGCATCACGCGAATCGCAATCTCGCCGCGGTTGGCTATCAGGATTTTGGAAAAGTTTTTCATCACGGAACTTCTTTCGCGTTAGGTGACAGGTCAGCTTCTGTTACCCAACCATCAGGAAATTTGCAACGTTGCATTCGAAATGCGCCGTTCAGAACCACAGATTTGGGCGCTCGGGCGCTGTTTTCCGGCTCGGTTACAAATAATGCAGCGCCTATCGACGCAAATTCGCCGTCTGTTTTATTAAGCCTTCCAGCGTCAAAGCCAAGCGATGTTTTCGCAGGAACATTTCCAGAACAATTCTCTTTCACAATCCGCTGAACTGCGGTATATGCAAAAGAATGAGTGACTGGGATTTTGATGAATCAGACGCCTTCGAGGCTGCCGTGCCGCTATCGCAACAAGCGATGCAGGCGCGCCCGATGCCGTATCTGGAGGGGCTGAACCCTGCACAAAAGCAAGCAGTAGAAACCTTGGACGGACCGGTTTTAATGCTGGCAGGCGCTGGCACAGGCAAAACCAAAGCGCTTATGGCGAGGGTTGCACACCTTCGTGAAACTCGGCGAGCCAATGCGAACGAAATTCTCGCGGTGACTTTTACCAACAAAGCAGCGCTTGAGATGAAGGATCGTTTGTCAAAAACTCCCTTTAACCAAAAGGCCCCGATTAAATGGATGGGCACGTTCCACTCAATTTGCGTAAGGCTCCTGCGCAACCATGCCGAGCTTGTCGGTCTTAAAAGCAGTTTCACGATTTTGGACACTGACGACCAGCTGCGGCTGCTCAGGCAGCTTATCCGCGCCGAAAACATAGACGAAAAACGCTACCCGCCTCGGATGCTGGCCGGAATTATTGATGGTTGGAAAAACAAGGCGCTGACGCCCTCCAAGGTGCCTGCTTCTGAAGCTCATGCCTATAACCAGCGCGGCGTTGAGCTTTATGAGATGTATCAGCGGCGGCTAACCACGCTAAACGCAGTGGATTTCGGTGATTTATTGCTGCATATGGTGCAAATATTCCAGAATTACCCCGATATTCTGGCCCAGTATCAGCGCTGGTTTAAATATATTCTGGTCGATGAATATCAAGACACCAATGTCGCGCAATACCTGTGGCTGCGACTGCTGGCCAGCGGGCACAAAAACATTTGCTGCGTGGGTGATGATGACCAATCCATCTATGGCTGGCGCGGGGCCGAAGTGGGCAACATTCTGCGCTTTGAAAAGGATTTTCCGGGCGCGCATGTGGTGCGGCTGGAGCAGAACTACCGCTCGACCCCGCATATTCTGGCAGCCGCAGCGGGGGTGATTTCGGCTAATGAGGGGCGGCTCGGCAAAACGCTGTGGACTGCCGAAAAAGAAGGCGAAAAACTTCGCCTGATCGGGCATTGGGATGGCGAGGAAGAGGCCCGCTGGATCGGGGAAGAGATAGAAGCCTATCAGCGCGGCACCCGCGGGCTTGACCCGGTTTCTCTTGATAATATGGCCATTCTTGTCCGTGCCTCGCACCAGATGCGCGCCTTTGAAGACAGGTTTATGGCCATCGGCATTCCTTACCGCGTGATCGGCGGGCCGCGCTTTTATGAGCGGCTCGAAATTCGCGATGCTATGGCCTATTTCCGCGTGGTTGTCAGCCCTGATGACGGCATGGCGTTTGACCGGATTGTAAATACGCCCAAACGCGGATTGGGCGATAAAGCCCTGCAAACCATTGCAAAAACCGCGCGGGACAACGGCGTATCACCCTTTGAAGGGGCGCGGATTGTTGTTGAGGAAAAACTTCTGGCGGCGCGGGCGTGTAACAGCCTTGAAGGTGTTTTGAAGAGCTTTGAGCGCTGGCGCAAAGCAATGCTGGAAGGCGCTGACTTTATCCGTCTGGCCGAATCCATTCTGGACGAAAGCGGCTATATGGACCGCTGGAAAAACGATAAAAGCATCGAGGCCGAGGGGCGGATCGAAAACCTGAAAGAACTGATCGAGGCGCTGGAAAGCTTTGAAAACCTGCAAGGATTTCTGGAGCATGTGAGCCTGGTCATGGAAAACGCCCAGACCGACAGCGAAGAAAAGGTCAGTATCATGACCCTGCACGCCGCCAAGGGGCTGGAATTTCCTTGCGTATTTCTGCCGGGTTGGGAGGACGGGTTGTTTCCCAGCCAGCGCTCGATGGATGAAAGCGGGCTGAAAGGCGAGGAAGAGGAGCGGCGGCTGGCCTATGTGGGGATCACGCGGGCCGAAGAGATTTGCACGATCAGCTTTGTCGCGAATCGAATGCTGCATGGCCGCTGGCAAAACGCCCTGCCCTCACGCTTTATCGACGAACTGCCTGCGGAGCACGTTGAGGTGCTCACTCCGCCGGGGCTATATGGCGGCAATTACGGCGCGGCAGCGCCTAAAAGCCATATCGAGGAGCGGGTTACGCAGGCCGACACTTACCGGTCTCCCGGCTGGCAGCGGCTGCAAAACCAGCCGCGCCGCAGCAACGCCCCGCGCGCCCGCCAAGTGGTAGAAGACGCTGTGCCGGTTTTTGAGCTCGGGGAACGGGTGTTTCACCAAAAATTCGGCTATGGCGCGATAATCGAAGTGGACGGTGACAAGCTTTGTGTTGCCTTTGAAAAATCCGACACCAAAAATGTGATGTCCGGCTATGTAACCCGCCCCGGAGACGTGCCTTTTTAGCAGATGTTTTGGGCAAGGTGCCGCAAGCCTGCTGTGGAGCTTGAGCCATCCAGCCAGAGACTATAATAAAATAGCGCCGCAAGAGGGGAGGACTCTCGCGGCGCCATTGGTATACCGGATCGTGGGAGGAACGTCCGGTAATTCTGGAAACTTTTAGCTGTAAACCGCGTTGCGGGCGGCTGCCGAAATTGTTGCACGGTTCAGGCCTAGATCATTCAACTCGCGGTCTGAAAGGGCGCCAAGCTCAGCAATGGTTTGGCGATAAAGACGACGCTGACGCAGGTTTTTAACCACGTTTTCAAGTGCATACATTACGCGGACCGGAAGAGCCATCGGTGCGCCGGGGCGGGACAAGGATATAAATGCCATTTTCGATTTTTCCTATGTTTTGTTGTTTCGTTTTCTAATGACAGAGATATAGGAATTTGCTGCACTGCAACAACTAACAATGCGGCCCTACCGCATTGCACAAAATGCATAGCTCTGGCCATTTGCTATGCGTGGCGATAGTCTGAGCCTATGAGCCTCGCCGCCCTTTCCACGCCACCGTTTCGCCGCTACCTGATAGGCAACGCCATTTCGCTACACGGCTTGTGGGTGCAAAGGATCACCATCGGCTGGATGGCGTGGGAGGCCACCGGCTCGGGCGCGTTCCTCGGCTGGCTTGCTTTTCTCAATTATGCGCCGCCGCTGTTTTTCGGCCCGTTTTTTGGCGTTGTGGTTGACCGCATCAACATTCGGAAAGCCGCGATGACCACGCAATCGCTTTTTTTTGTCGCTTCAGCTATGCTGCTTGGCATCCATTTGGCGGGGCTAAACCTCCGGATAGGCCTGACGTTCATCGCGTTATTTATTGGTTTAGTGGCCTCGGCGCAGCATCCGATCCGGATGGCGCTCACGCCGCGACTGGCCCCAAAAAGCCAACTGGCTTCGGTTGTGTTGTTGCTGGCGCTGAATTTTAATATCGCCCGTATGGTTGGCCCCGCCATTGGCGGCGGGATGATCGCGGCCTTTGGCCTGAAAGCGGCTATCGGCTTTACGATGCTGGCGTTTATACCCTTTGTGCTTATTCTAGGCACGCTTTCGCCGCGGCCCAACAAAGCCAAAGCAAAAACCAGCATGCGGGCTGATTTTGCCGAGGGGCTGAGCTATGTATTGCGCTCGCGTTTTATCCGCACGGCAACTTTGATAACCGGCCTGTTTTCCCTTACCGGGCGCGGCGCGCTGGAAATTTTACCAAGCATTGCCGACGGTGTTTTTGAGCGGGGGGCAGCGGGGCTGGGCACATTAACCGCCGCGGCGGGTGCCGGTGCGCTATTGGCTGCTGTGCCGCAATTCATAATGCGCAGTCCGGTTCAGGGCCGGATACCGCTGGCTTCCGTGCTCTCTGCAATACTTGGCCCGCTGGCGGTGGCCAATTTGGGCATTAGCGCGAATTGGGAAGCGGTGGTTATCAGTGTCGGCTTTATTGCTTTTTCCGGCACATTTGTCGGGGTTGGCATACAATCAGCCATCCAACTGCAGGTAGAAGACCACCTGCGCGGGCGGATAATGAGCCTGTGGATCATGGTGGCCATGGGGGGCACTGCATTTGGCGCCATGATCATTGGCGCTATGTCAGATACATTTGGCCTTGGTTTTTCGCTGCAAGCCGCAGGGATATTTTCTGCAGTTATGACAATTGCAGTGATAATCCAGCGTAGAATCTCCCAAATTAGAGAAAGCCGTTGAAACCCGACGCTTTTTGCAGTGAAATAAGCCGCAGAATCGGGGGAACTCGTTTTGACCAACAAGGAGATAACAATGAAAAGAATTCTTTTGGCGTCAACCGCCGCCACACTACTTGCGACCAACGCTTTCGCTGCCGGTCATGAAATCAACATCGGGGTAATCCTCGGCTTTACCGGCCCGATCGAATCCCTAACGCCAGACATGGCTGCCGGTGCGGAGCTGGCAATGTCGGAAGTTAACGCATCCGGCCTATTGCTGGACGGAAAAACGCTGGTGCCTATTCGCGCAGACTCGACCTGCATTGACAGCTCAGCCGCACAAGCGGCCGCTGAAGCACTGGTGTCGAATGAAAATGTAGCGGCCATCATGGGCGCTGATTGCTCGGGCGTAACCGGCGCAGTGGCAAACAACGTTGCGATTCCAAATGGCGTTGTGATGATTTCGCCTTCCGCGACATCCCCGGCGCTTTCAACCCTCGACGATAACGGCCTGTTTTTCCGCACATCGCCATCTGATGCGCGCCAAGGTGAAGTATTGGCCGACATTCTGGTGGCGCGCGGGGTTTCCTCGGTTGCGTTGACCTACACCAATAACGACTATGGCAAAGGTCTTGCCGATGCGTTCCAATCTTCTTTTGAAGCAACGGGTGGCACGGTTACCATCTCTGCAGCGCACGAAGACGGCAAAGGCGACTATTCCGCTGAAGTTGGCGCGTTGGCCGCGGCAGGCGGTGATATGCTGGCTGTAATGGGCTACGCTGACCAAGGCGGTGTTGGCATCATTCAAGCCGCGCTCGATACAGGCGCCTTTGATAGTTTTGTCATGGGTGACGGGATGCGCTCGCAAAGCATCGTTGATGCAATCGGCGAAGATCTTGAAGGCTCGTTTGGCACCCAGCCCGGCTCTGCCGGTGAAGGTGCAATGAAAATCAAGATGGCGCTTGAGGGCATTGCAACGGTTCCTGATGGGCCCTACACCGCTGAAAGCTATGACGCTGCTGCGCTGATCGCGCTTGCCATTCAGGCTGGCGGCTCTGCTGATCGTGCTTCAATTGCGGCACAGGTTCTCAACGTGGCAAATGCTCCGGGTGAGCCAATTGGTGTTGGCGAGTTGGCCAAAGGCCTCGAGATCCTCGCAAATGGTGGCGAAATTGACTATCAGGGCGCATCAGATGTTGAGCTGATCGGACCGGGTGAGGCCGCTGGCTCATATCAGGAGTGGGAAGTTGAAGGCGGCACCATCGTCGTGAAGCAAATCCACTAACACTATCAGATCAAAAAAGGACAGCCCGGCAATTTGCCGGGCTGTTTGCATAACCGGGGTGGGGTAAATATGATCAGGGTTGAAGACCTGCACATGCATTTTGGCGGCATTCGCGCAGTAGACGGCACGTCGCTCGAGATTAAAAAAGGCAGTATCACCGGGCTGATCGGCCCCAACGGCGCCGGGAAAACCACGCTGTTTAATGTGATCGCGGGCCACTATAAGCCGACTTCCGGCAAGGTTTTTCTGGACGGTGAAGATGTTTCAGGGATGCAGCCGCACGAGCTTTTTGGCAAGGGCTTGCTGCGCACCTTTCAGATCGCGCACGAATTTTCCACGCTCAGCGTGCGGGAAAACCTGATGATGGTCCCACCGGCGCAATCGGGCGAAACGCTGTGGAACGCTTGGTTCCATGGCAAAAAAGTAAAGGCTGAAGAAGAGGCGCTGCGGGCCAAAGCCAACGAAGTAATTGAATTTCTTGAGATTCCGCATGTGGCCGACGAGTTGGCGGGCAATCTTTCGGGCGGGCAGAAAAAGCTGTTGGAGCTCGGGCGCACCATGATGGTGGATGCCAAGATCGTGTTTCTGGACGAAGTGGGCGCCGGGGTGAACCGCACTTTGCTACGCACCATCGGCGATGCAATTTTGCGGCTCAACAAAGAGCGCGGCTACACATTTTGCATGATCGAGCACGATATGGACTTCATCGGTCGCCTTTGTGAGCCGGTTATTTGCATGGCCGAAGGCAGGGTTTTGGCCGAAGGCACGGCCGAAGAGGTTAAATCCAACGAAGCGGTGATCGAGGCTTATCTTGGCACAGGGCTAAAAAACAAGCCGGGGGCAAGCGCATGAGCTACTTGATTGGCGAAAACATGACCGGCGGCTATGGCAAGGGCGCAGATATTCTGCACGACTGCACCATCGCAGTAGAAAAAGGCGAGATCGCGGTGATAGTTGGCCCAAACGGCGCGGGCAAATCGACAGCGATGAAAGCGGTATTCGGCATGTTAAACCTGCGCAAAGGTGCGGTGCGGCTTGACGGGCGCGATATTACCGCAATGTCACCGCAAGATAAGGTAAAGGCCGGCATGGGCTTTGTGCCACAAACCCATAATGTATTTACCGGCATGACCGTGCAGGAAAACCTCGAAATGGGGGCCTATATTCGCGATGACGACTTTACCGGCACCATGGAAAAGGTGTTTGATCTTTTCCCTGTTTTAAAGGAAAAACGCTACCAGCACGCAGGCGAGCTTTCGGGCGGGCAGCGCCAGCAGGTGGCCGTGGGCCGTGCACTGATGACCAAGCCCAAAGTGCTGATGCTTGATGAGCCAACGGCGGGGGTTTCGCCGATTGTGATGGACGAGCTTTTTGACCGGATCATCGAAGTGGCGCGGCTGGGTATTGCCATTTTGATGGTTGAGCAAAATGCCCGTCAGGCGCTGCATATTGCCGACAAAGGCTATGTGCTTGTTCAGGGTGCCAACCGTTTCACCGACACCGGCGAGGCCTTGCTGGCCAATCCCGAAGTCCGCAAATCTTTCTTGGGGGGCTGATATGGAAGACATCCTGAACGCACTCGTTCTTTATTCGAACTTCGTGATTGTCCCCGGCCTTGCCTATGGCAGCCAGCTTGCCCTCGGGGCGCTCGGCGTGACGCTGATCTATTCGATCCTGCGGTTTTCCAATTTCGCGCATGGCGACACGATGGCCTTTGGCACGATGCTCACCATATTGGTGACATGGTGGTTCCAGAGCATGGGGATATCGGCGGGGCCGCTGCCGACCGCCCTGCTCGCCCTCCCCTTCGGGATCATCGGAACTGTGCTGTTTGCACTCGCCTCGGACCGCATCGTTTACCGGTTTTATCGTAAGGTAAAAGCCGCGAATATAGTGATGATGATGGCGTCGGTGGGCGTTATGTTTATGCTCAACGGTATTGTGCGTGTGGTAATTGGCCCATCGGAGCAGCGATTTGCTGACGGTGAGCGCTTTATTATTAAAGCCCGTGAATTCAAAGAAATGACCGGCCTGAACGAGGGCTTGGCCATTCGCACCACGCAGGCCATAACTGTGTTTGTGGCGGTGATTGTGGTGATCGCGCTATTCTGGTTTTTGCAAAAATCGCGCACCGGCAAAGCGATGCGCGCCTATTCCGATAACGAGGACCTCGCGCTGCTTTCCGGCATTAACCCCGACAAAGTGGTGATGGCGGCGTGGATCATTGCGGCGGCGCTGGCAACAATCGCCGGTGTGCTTTACGGGCTTGATAAATCGTTTAAGCCCTTCACTTATTTTCAGCTATTGCTCCCGATATTTGCCGCGGCAATTGTCGGCGGGATCGGCAACCCGATTGGCGCCATTGCCGGCGGCTTTGTGATCGCCTTTTCGGAAATGGGAATCACCTACGCCTATAAGAAGTTTCTTGGCTATATCGGGCCGGATGGCTGGGTGCCCGAGGGCTTGGTGCAACTGCTGAGCACGGATTACAAATTTGCGGTTAGCTTTATGATCCTTGTGCTGGTGCTGCTGGTGCGGCCAACAGGAATTTTCAGGGGGAAAGTGCTATGAAAAATGTGGTTCTCTTTGCCCTTATGGGGCTGGCCTTCTTTGCAGCGGGCACGTTTCAAAGCTGGTCTTTTTCGCTCACAATCCTCAATCTTTGCCTGATATCGGCAGTGATGGCGCTGGGGGTAAATATCCAATGGGGCTACGCGGGCATCTTTAATGTCGGGATCATGGGCTTTGCTGCGCTTGGTGGTGCGGCGGCGATTTTGGTAAATGCCGCCCCTGTGCCCGAGGCCTGGGCGGCCGGCGGTGTAGGTATTGGCGCAAGTTTAATAGCCCTTTTGGCGGTGATCGGGCTGATTGTGCTGATCCGCAAAAAACTGCGCGGGCGTTTGCGGCGCTACGCAACCATTCTGGCTGTGGTCGGCGGATATTTTGCTGTGCGCTCTGTGTATGGCCCTGCTGTGCAAGCGATTGAAAGCGTTGATCCTTCAAAAACCGGCTATCTTGGCGGGCTTGGCCTGCCGATTATTTTCTCGTGGATCGTGGGCGGCGCTTTTGCGGCTGGCGGCGCTTGGGTGGTTGGCAAAGTGGCACTGGGGCTGCGGTCAGATTACCTCGCCATTGCCACGCTCGGCATTTCGGAAATCATTATTGCGGTGCTGAAAAACGAAGACTGGCTAACGCGCGGCGTAAAAAATGTGAGCACGCTCGAACCGGCGGTTCCAACAGCGATTGAGCTTCAAAATGCGCCTTGGTTTCAGGACCTTGCGGTAAGATTCGATTCGGATTTAACGACGGCCTCAAGCATAGCTGTTAAGCTTTCATATGCGGCGCTGTTCACTATTGTGTTGCTGATTGTGCTCTGGCTTTCAGAGCGTGCCCTGAAATCCCCTTGGGGGCGGATGATGCGCGCTATTCGGGATAACCGAGACGCCGCGCAAGCCATGGGCAAAAACGTGACCCGCCGCCATTTGCAGACATTTGTCATTGGCTCGGCTGTTGTTGGCATTGCCGGGGCGATGCTCACCACAATGGACGCCCAATTCACCCCCGGCTCTTATAACCCGCTGCGCTTTACGTTTCTGATCTGGGTGATGGTGATCGTTGGTGGATCGGGCAACAACTGGGGCTCTATCCTTGGTGGATTCCTGATCTGGTTTGTCTGGATCGAGGCCGAGCGTTTTGGCCCGCTGATGATGGAGCTGGTCACTTCCGGCATGGACCCGGAAAGCGCCCTCAGGGGGAACCTCATGGAATCTGCTGCGCATTTGCGGCTCTTCTTGATGGGCGCGATATTGCTTCTGGTGCTGCGCTTTAGCCCGCGCGGGCTGATACCGGAAAAATGACAGACTGGGACGACGCTTATCAAAACGGGAAATACATCCCGGGCGGAGATAGGTATCTTGGCGCGTGGCAAGCCAAGTCAGCCGCGTTTCGGGAGAATCTTCCTGCGGCGCGGCAGTTTATCGGCCTTGCTTATGGCAGCCATCCGCGCGAGGTGTTTGATCTGTTTTTGCCCAAAGGCCCGCCGCACGGGGTTCTTGTCTTTATTCATGGCGGCTACTGGATATCGTTGGATCAAACTATTTGGTCTCACCTCGCAGAAGGGCCGCTGGCGCATGGCTGGGCGGTAGCGATGCCGGGCTATCGGCTTTGCCCCGATGTTTCGATTGCGGAGATCACAAAAAGCATGGTTCAGGCTGTTGCCAGCATTGCCATAAAGGTCGCGGGAGAGATTATCATCAGCGGCCATTCAGCGGGCGGGCATCTGGCGGCGCGCCTTGCCTGCGACGATATTTCTTTGCCCGTGGCCCTGCGCGTGCGGCGCTATGCAAGCCTTAGCGGCGTGCATGATTTAAGACCATTGACGCGGACCGATATGAACGCTGACCTCAAGCTTGATTTGGCATCAGCCGCAGCGGAAAGCCCCGCCCTGAAAACCCCGCGTGCCAATACAGAGCTGCTCGCATGGGTCGGTGCTGAGGAACGGCCCGAATTTTTACGGCAAAACCGCTTGATCGCCAACATTTGGCGCGGTGCATTTGCGTCAACAACATGCGTTGAAGCCAAAGGGCACAACCATTTTTCAGTGATCGGCGCAATGGAATCGCCGGATAGCCCGCTCACAAAAGCAATATTGGCTGATTGACGTGGGTCAAAGCGCTCCGGTTTTTTAATGCAGATACTCGGGTCAGGAGGAAACTTAACATGACTGATATTGCCGCCCGTAAAGCCAAATTACTGGAAAAGCTCAACGAGATGAATAGCCGACTTTTGCGTGTCGAAGATGCTTTGGATGATCCGATGCCAAAGGATTCGGAAGAAGCGGCAATCGAGCGGGAAGATGACGAGGTTCTCGAAGAGGTTGGCCACGCGGCCCAACGCGAAAAAGCCATGATCGTGGCAGCGCTGGAGCGGATTGTTGCGGGCGAATACGGATATTGCACGGTTTGCGGCGATTCGATTCTCGAAGAGCGGCTGGATGTGCTACCCTACACCCCCGTATGTTCGAAATGCGCTAAATAAAGGAGCCTGTTATGGCATTTGAAGACTGGAAAGTGCGCCTACGCATGATGCTGGAGGAAGCCACCCACCAGCCCGAAGATCTGCACGAGCTACAAGAAAACCTGCGCGAGGAAATTGCCGGCTTTCATGCGCAGGGCCTTCCGGTGCCGGCGGACTTGCAAGACCTTGAAAAAGCACTGGAAGACCGCCTGAACCTGCCCGGAAGATAGGTGGTGAAGCGCGATTCCCCCACCAAAGCCGGTTTTGACATCACAATTGATTGTGTTTGCTGCCATTGGATCGATTTTTCGTCACCCGCAGTTGGCATGATTTCCGTTGGCCTTTCGCAACCGGATTTGGTGGAAAATGGCTATTTCTAAGGCTAATGGACCGGTTTTTGCACGAATACATATTCTGTTCTTGTAATGTGTTATTTGCTGCTTATTTATGATTAAACCTTCATTCAGGAGCACAAACATGACCCCCGACGTAAAAGCCTTTTTTGACACCGATACCAACACCGTTTCTTTTGTTGTGAAAGATCCGAACAGCAAGAAATGTGCGATCGTCGATTCTGTGTTGGATTTTGACTATGCGTCGGGCCATACCGACACCAAATCTGCTGATGAAATAATTGACTACGTGAAGGCCGAAGGGCTTGAGCCCGAATGGCTGCTGGAAAGCCATGTCCATGCCGACCATCTTTCAGCGGCGCCTTATATTCAGCAAGAAGTTGGCGGCAAAATCGGTATTGGAGACCAGATTTCTGTGGTGCAGGATGTGTTTGGGAAAGTCTTTAACGAAGGCACCCGGTTCCAGCGCGACGGTTCACAGTTTGACAAGCTGTTTAAAGAAGGGGACACCTTCAAAATCGGTGATCTTAACGTGAACGTGATGCACACGCCGGGCCATACGCCGGCTTGCCTGACCTATGTTGTGGAAGACGCGGCCTTTGTTGGTGACACCATGTTTATGCCTGATTTTGGCACCGCGCGGTGTGATTTCCCCGGCGGCTCAGCTGAAACGCTCTATAGTTCTATCCAGAGAATCCTGAGCTTGCCGGACGAAACCCGGATATTTGTGGGGCATGACTATAAAGCCCCCGGCCGCGACGAATTTGCCTGGGAAACCACCGTGGCCGAGCAAAAAGCGGCCAATATCCATGTGGGCACCGGACACGCCGAAGCAGACTTTGTGAAAATGCGCACCGAACGGGACGCCCAGCTTAACGTTCCCAAGTTGATTGTCCCTGCAATCCAAGTTAACATGCGCGCCGGTCAAATGCCCGAACCAGATGCAAACGGGCAGGTTTATTTGAAAGTTCCGGTTAATGCTCTTTAATCTTTTCCAAAAGCAGAATGTCCAGCAAATTGGCGGGGTCAGCGTCACGGTGCTGGACCCGAAATATTCGGTCACAGGGCAAATATCGGTTGCGGATGTGGCCGAAATAAAAGCGGCGGGCTATGATTGCATCATGTGTAACCGCCCGGACGCCGAAGACCCGGGGCAGCCTTCGGCCGACGCGATAAAAAGAGCGACCGAGAAAGCCGGGCTAAAGTTCTTTTTTGTTCCGATGGCCCGCACGCTGGAGCTCAAAACGCTGCAAGATTTTAAGGCCGTGGTTTCCAACGCCGATAACGGCAATGTTTTTGCCTATTGCCGCAGCGGCAACCGCTGCACAATTCTGTGGAAATCGGCAAGGGGCTGACGGCCCCGGTTCCCCCCCTAATCTTTATTCACCCTTTTGGTTGACAAATGGTTTTGTGCCCCTATATTCACCCATATGGATGAATATAACCTTTCAGATATCCTCAAAGCCAGCAGCGACGCCACGCGCCGCTCGATTTTGACAACGCTGGTTCAGCAAGGCCCTACACGGGTTACCGAGCTGGCCGGACGCTATGATATCAGCCTCAATTCGGTTTCCAAGCACATTAAAGTGCTGGAATCCGCCAAGCTGGTCACCCGCAAAACGGTGGGGCGCGTTCACTTGATCGAGGCAAATCTTGCCCCGATCGGCGTTGTCGAGGACTGGTTTTTAAGCCTCAGATCCATCTGGTCGCTTCAGCTCGATGCGCTGGATGACATTTTAACCAAGGAGAATACAATGCCCGAACTATCCCTAACCGTTTCCCGCGTGATCAATGCACCGATTGAAAAGGTGTTTAACGCCTGGCTCGACCCGGCAATGATGACCAAATTTATGACCCCCGGCGAAGGCATGACCGTGGAAGACGCAAAATCGGACCCTGTGGAGGGCGGTTCATTTTCTTTGCTTATGGTGGCAAAAGAAGGCAAGCTACCGCATGGCGGTGAATACAAAACCATCGCCCCATACTCGACAATTGCTTTTAGCTGGCTTTCACCCTTTTCTGTCGATGGCTCATTGGTAACGCTTAAATTCGCCCCCAAAGAAGGCGGCACAGAAGTGGAGCTGAACCACATCAAATTTGCGGATGAGGAACAGAGGAACAACCACGAAGGCGGCTGGACCGTCATTCTCGAAAGCCTCGCAAAGGCATTCTAATAATTATAAAAAAGGGGAGAATCAAAATGGAAATATTTGGAATGGTGAATTGGCTGGCGGTTATCGTTGGTGCGGTTGTGGCCTTCGGGGTTGGCTACTTCTGGTATAGCCCGATGCTGTTTGGCAAGAAATGGGCCGAAGGCTCCGGCGTTGAAATGGGCACGGCATCAGACATGCCCATCATGGCCATGGCAACCCAGTTCCTCGGGCTGTTTCTACTGGCGCTTGTTATTGGCCTGACGGCGGTGTCAGATGCGCTCATCACGGCGATTGCCGCGATATTGGCCACGGCTACGCTCACATTTTCAATGGGCGCGTTTGTTAAAAAATCCAACTACGCGCTGTTTACCGATTTTGGCTATATCATTGTTTGCGGCGTTGTGATGATTGCCGCTCAAGGTATCCTTTAAGCCTGCCAGCCCGGCTTGCGCTTTTCGAAAAACGCGGAAATCCCTTCCATCGCGGCGGGGGTTTCCCACGTGTCTGCCAGCGCCGCTACGGTCATTTCTATCGCCGCGTCATCGATGACAGGCCCTAATGCCCGCGCCAGCGCCTTTGCCGCCGCCACAGCCCCCGGGGCCGCGGCCAAATAGGGCCGCACTTCGGCCTCAATCGCAAGGTCCAGATGCTCGGGTATCACCACTTTTGCCACCAGCCCCAGCTCTTTAGCCTCGGCAGCTTCAAACACTTTACCAGACATAAACACCCGCCGGGCTTTGGCCTCTCCCATACGCGCAATCACGTAAGGCGAGATGGTGGCCGGAATAAGCCCAAGGCGTGTTTCTGTCAGCCCGATCTTTGCGCCTTCTTGCGCAATGGCGATGTCACAAACCGACATAAGGCCAACCCCGCCGCCAAAAGCGTTTCCCTGCACACGGCCAATTAATGGCTTTGGCATCTCGTTAAGCGCCCGCAGCATGTGTGCCAGCGCACGCGCACCATCCATGCGCTCGTCGCGCGAGGCACTCATCTGCGCTTTCATCCAACCCAGATCTCCGCCGGCACAAAAGCTTAGCCCGGTGCCGGTGAGCACCACCGCGCGCACGCTTTCGTCTGCGCCCAGTTGGGCCGCAGCCTGGGTGAGGTCGGCAATCATCTCGGCGGACATCGCATTGTGCTTTTCAGCACGGGTGAGCGCCAAAGCCGCGACACCGCGCTCGTCTTTTTCAATGTGAATCGTGTTCATGGTAAAATATTCCTCAATGCGGGCTTTTGCCCACCAACCCTTGCGTAAAACTGGCGGCTTTCGCCAGCTTTTCGCTGTCTAGCCCTGTCTGATACCCCAGTTCGGCCAAGCGGGCAGCAACTTTTAGTGTATCGACATTGCCTTTTGCACCGGGCGCATAGGGGCAGCCGCCCAAGCCGCCAATAGCCGCGTCAAACACCCGAAGCCCAAGCGCAAGGCTGGCTTCAATATTTTCAACCGCGCGCCCGCCTGTATCATGAAAGTGCCCCGCCAAGCGGGCGGCCGGCACAACCTTCAGCACCGCTTTTAGCATGGCAGATACCCGTTCGGGTGTGCCACTGCCAATGGTATCACCAAGCGAAATCTCGTAGCAGCCCATCGCTAGTAGCGCTTCCGCCACACGCGCAACATCAGCCGGCGCAGTTGGCCCGTCATAGGGGCAATCTACCACGCAAGAAACATATCCCCGCACCGGAATCCCGTCGGCCAGAGCGGCCTCGACAACCGGCTTAAAGCGGGCAAGGCTCTCGGCGATACTGCAATTAATATTGGCTTTTGAGAAGCCCTCCGAGGCCGAACCAAAAATAGCGACCTCACTGGCTTTGGCAGCACGCGCCGCTTCAAAGCCGCGCATATTTGGCGCCAGCACCGCATAAGATACGCCGGGTTTGCGCGTGATCCCCGCCATTACTTCCGCCGCATCAGCCATCTGTGGCACCCATTTCGGTGACACAAAGCTTGTGACCTCAATATGGCTAATCCCACAT
>Ga0316205_10002144_pt1 | contig 21458 bp, 17 predicted proteins | sample 3monthpyrite_MG_FD_204941 | JGI IMG/M metagenome (GOLD analysis project Ga0316205, IMG submission 204941) | Microbial mat bacterial communities from mineral coupon in-situ incubated in ocean water Damariscotta River, Maine, United States -... | ecosystem: Environmental > Aquatic > Marine >... | reverse complement strand
TGTTTACGTTTAGTCTCTGCTCGGTTAAGGAAAGTACAACATTATGTTTAGGATCTCACAACTATTAACAACACTGCATGATGATTTAAAAGCATTAAAGCCAGTAAAAACGGCAAGAAAAATGCCTGGTCCTGTGGTTATTTGGAACCTTATTCGTCGTTGTAATTTACGCTGTAAACACTGCTACTCAACTTCGCTTGATATTGACTTTAAAGACGAGCTCACCACAGAACAAATTAAAGCGACCATAGATGATCTAAAAGTAGCGCAAGTACCAGTACTCATTTTATCTGGTGGTGAGCCGTTACTTCGCCCAGATATCTATGAAATTACCGCCTATGCCAAAGCTAAAGGTTTTTATGTGGCTTTATCAACTAACGGCACCTTAATAGACGAAGCAAATATTGAAAAAATTAAAGCCGCCGATTACCAATATGTGGGTATCAGCATTGATGGCTTAGAAGCATTCCATGATGAATTTCGTCGTCAACAAGGCAGTTTCAAAACCTCAATGCACGCCATAAAATTATGCAAAGAAGCAGGCATAAAAATTGGGATGCGCTTGTGTTTAACCAAAGAGAACTTTGCTGACATTCCTGCCATGTTGGACTTAATGGAAGAAAACAAAGTCGATAAGTTTTATTTATCGCACTTAAATTACTCAGGCCGTGGAAAACGTAGCGCCGAGAATGATGCCATGTTCAAAATGACCAAAGATGCTATGGAATTATTATTTGAGCGGGCTTGGTCACATATCAGTCAAGGCATAGTTACTGATTTTGTTACTGGCAATAATGATGCTGATGGGCCATTTTTGTTGCAATGGGCAACGAAAAAATTTGGTGACAGCCACCCCGAAGCTATCGCCAATTTAAAACAACGCCTTATTAACTGGGGCGGCAACGCCAGTGGCGTTAATGTTGCCAACATTGATAATACCGGCACCATTCATCCTGACACCTACTGGTGGAATCATCCCATTGGTAATGTTAAAACCGAAAAATTTTCCGATGTTTGGCGTAATACCCAAGACCCACTTATGCTCGGCTTTAGGCAATCACCTCGTCCGGTAAAAGGTCGCTGCGCACATTGCGATTACTTGAATATTTGCGGTGGTAATACCCGCACCCGAGCTTTTGCGCAATCGGGCGATGCGTGGGCAGAAGATCCGGGCTGTTATCTTGATGATAGCGAAATAGGTTTGTCAGAAAAAAACAAAGACAACAAAGATGTAAACATTTCTATCGTCGAAGTATAAAAACATCACGAAAGTTATAACAGAGAGCTATAACATGAACACTATAAAATTAACCACTACTGAAAAAAACACTATAAAATCAAGAGGAAAATCTTGTCTTAATCATGGTGAAGTCGCCCTTGTGGGCTCGGGTCCAGGTGATGCAGAATTACTCACTATTCGTGCAATGCGTTTTATCGAACAAGCGGAAATTGCCATTTATGATCGTTTAGTCAGTGATGAAATATTGGCGTTACTGCCTGAAAATTGTGAACGTTTTTATGTGGGCAAAGAGCAAGCTAAACATTGCGTACCACAAGATAAAATCAATCAAATACTCGTAGAACAAGCCAAACTAGGTAAAAAAGTATTGCGACTTAAAGGCGGCGACCCGTTCATTTTTGGTCGTGGCGGTGAAGAAGCAGAATATATGCTTGCACGTGGCGTAAGTTGCCACATTTGTCCGGGCATTACTGCTGCTTCTGGCTGTACAACCTATGCCGGTATTCCGCTGACACACCGAGGTGTTGCTCAAGGTTGCACTTTTATTACCGGTCACATTCAAAATAATGGTCAACTCAATTTACCCTGGTCAAGCCTAAGCTGCGAAACACAAACTGTAGTATTTTACATGGGCATCAACACCTTACCTAAAATCACGGAGCAGCTTGTTGCCCACGGCAGAAGCGCGAATACGCCAGCAGCACTGATACGCAAAGGCACACAACCTGAGCAAAAAACCTACCGTGGCACGCTCGGCAATTTAGCTGAATTAGTAGAAAAACATAACATTACCCCGCCAACCTTAATTGTTATTGGCGATGTCGTGAATCAATTAACCAACAAGCAGTTAACTACGCCAGGCTTTTTAGATGCGAGTGATTATCAGCAAGTAAACATTATTGACCAACAATCAGCACAAACTGCTTAACATTTAAGGTTACCTATGAACACAACACAACGGATTTTCAAAGGCATGTGCTTGGCAGTTACGCTGATTTCTTTATCCGCAACGGCTGCACAATTAAAGGCAACAACTGCGAGCAAAAACAATTATAACGCTGAAAAGCTTTATACTGAACACTGCCAAACCTGTCATGGTGTTGGCCGTTTTGGTGCTATGGGCCCGGCATTATTTCCTGAAAATTTATCACGTTTACGCAAAAATAAAGCAACAAACGTTATTGCTAATGGTCGCCCTGCTACACAAATGCCTAGTTTTAGCAACACACTCAATAAAGCTGAAATAGCTAATTTGGTGGATTATATCTACACACCACCTAAACAAAAACCGCAGTGGACATTAGCTGATATCAAAGCGACCCATGTACAACATTTTGATCAAAGTAAGTTGCCTAATAAAGCACAATTTGATGCTGATTTAATGAATTTATTTATTGTTGTTGAATTAGGCGATCACAGTGCAACCTTACTAAACGGCGATACCTTTGAGCCTATCACACGATTTAAAACCCGCTTTGCCTTACATGGTGGCCCTAAATACTCACCCGATGGCCGATTTGTGTATTTTGCCTCACGTGATGGCTGGATCAGCAAATATGACATCTACAATATGAAAATGGTCAGTGAAATTCGAGCTGGCATAAACACCCGTAATTTAGCGGTATCAAGTGATGGCAAGTACGCCATTGTTGGCAATTATTTACCGCATAATGTTGTTATTTTAGATACCAAAGATTTATCGCCAATAAAAACTATAGCAACAACCAGTGTTGCCGGTGTTAGCTCTCGGGTAAGTGCGGTTTATAATGCACCACCTCGTCATAGTTTTATTATCGCCCTAAAAGATGTTAAAGAAGTGTGGGAAATTCCCTACAGTGATAAAGGTGGTGTTGATGTTTATAAAGGTTGGGCGCACGATTACCGTAAAGATGGTGGTGAAGGTAAAATTGAGAATTGGAAAAGTGAAGAACAATTCCCTATTCGCCGCATTGAAACACAAGATTATTTAGATGATTTCTTTTTTGATCCCGATTACATCAACCTAATTGGCACAGCTCGCAATAACCATCATGGTCAAGTGATCAACCTCGATACCAAGAAAAAAGTTGCTAGCATTGAATTAACTGGCATGCCGCATTTAGGATCAGGCATAACCTGGGATTATCAAGGTAAACAAGTCTTTGCTTCTCCCAACATTAAAGAAGGTAAAATAACGGTTATTGAAATGGATAACTGGCAAGTGATCAAAGAGATAAAAACTCAAGGTCCAGGGTTTTTCATGCGTAGTCATAGTAAATCGCCATACGCTTGGGCTGATGTGTTTTTTGGTCCAAATAAAGATAAAGTACATATCATTAAAAAAGACACCTTAGAAATAGTAAAAACTCTCGCGCCAGCCCCCGGTAAAACAGCAGCCCATGTAGAATTTACCAAAGACGGCAAATACGTATTATTGAGCATTTGGGATAACGACGGTGCCGTGATTGTTTATGATGCTAATACGTTAGAAGAAATTAAACGCTTACCAATGAAAAAACCTTCAGGTAAGTATAATGTTTACAACAAAATAAGCTATGAGCGCGGTACTAGTCATTAATTTTCAATCACGCTTGCGTAAGAAGAAAGCCTTTTCTTACGCAATGCCAATTGCCAAGGCGGTCAGCTTATCGCGAATATCTTGATAGCGCTGCTGCTCACACGAGCCAAAACCCGCTAGTTGTCTAACCTTATTTCGACCAAACAAAGGCACAGTCATACCAGCAAAAAAACGACAATAACTTTCCAACGTAAGTGGCACTGATATTTTTCCTGCTAAGTGTTGCTTTAGTCCTTGAACATGCTGAGCTAAAGTATCATCCGTTGGCCACAAAGCTTGTTGAGAGTACATAAGCTTAGCTACGTTACCACGGCAAACACTGCAATGACCACATTGCGTTGGTACTTGTTGATCGTCAAAATAGCGCCCTAGGTTATAGCTTAAACACGTATCAAGCTGAAAAAATCGTACCAATGAGGCAATACGCTTTATCTCTTTTACCTCTTTATCTTTAAAATAGTCATAAAGATTTTTCGCTAAGGCAGGATCGTTTAATTCATGGCTGTTTACTTTAAAAACTTCGGTCATACGGGAAGTTTCTAAAACAATCATTTGTTGCTCTTGCAAATACTCTAACGCGGCAATAACGCGATTTCGCTCGATAGCTTTATCTTGCAGTAAGTTATCAAAATTTAAACTACCCCACACTTTTTTAAACTGGGTTGCTTGAAAAATAGTACGTAAAAATTGCTGTCTTTGCTCATTAAAGCCCGCAAGTATTTGCTCAACAGGTTGCAATAACTTAATTTTAAAATCCGCAAAATAGGCGAACATGGGCTCTATTACACCGGCTAACTCTAATTGAACCAATAAGGTTTTTAACGGTAATTGTTTGATATTGCTAGCGTTAGACAGTTGCAGTAATTGCAATTCCCACTTACCTTCATATTGAGTGGTTTGAATTTCAGCTTTAATACTATCAATAACATGTTCAATACCGCTCAGCTCAGGGGTATCGCCATAAACAAAGTTTTCTACGGTATTCAAACCATCTAAATTGGCTAAAGTAATGCAGTGCGAAAGCGCGCCATCACGTCCTGCACGACCAATTTCTTGACTGTAATTCTCTATTGATTTAGGTAAGTCATAATGGAAAACAAAGCGAATGTCACTTTTATCTATACCCATGCCAAAAGCGATAGTGGCAACAATCACTTGAATGTTGCCTGCCATAAAATCAGCCTGAATTTGGCTACGAGTATCACTGTCAAAACCAGCATGATAGGCACTGGCACTAATACCTGATTTTTGTAAATAAGCGGCCACCTGCTCAGCGCTATGTTGCAAGGTTACATAAACAATACCCGCGCCTTGATTTAGGTAAGGTTGCTGTTTTATTTGCTCAGCTAAGTAAGCATTTTTATCCGCACTAGCAACAGGCACCACAGCTAAATCTAAATTTTGACGATAAAAACCTGTTTGCACTATATGATCTTCATTTATGGCAAACTTCGCTGCCATATCAAGCTTTACTTTTTTGGTGGCAGTAGCGGTTAATAATAAGGTTAACGGAATATTTAACTCGGCGCGGTAACTGGGTAGCTTTAAATAATCAGGACGAAAATTATGTCCCCACTCTGAAATACAGTGGGCTTCATCAACCACTAGCATAGATACAGGCACTGATTGAATAAACTGTCTGAAGCGCTCATTTTTAAAACGCTCGACCGACACCATTAATATTTTAGTTTCACCACTGCGTACCGCCGCCATAACTTCTTGCGCTTGATTACCTTTTAATGTTGAATCAATACTTGCGGCAGCAATACCTTTACTAGCAAGAAACTCAAGTTGATCTTTAATTAACGCCAGTAACGGAGAAACAACCAGTGTTAAGTGAGGTAAATGTAAAGCGGCTAATTGATAACACAAGGATTTACCTGAGCCGGTGGGAAATATCGATAAGGATGACTGACCATTAAGCAATTGGGTAATGGTCTGCTCTTGGCCTTGACGGAAACCATCAAAGCCGAACTTTTCGTGTAGGGAGTTTTTAAGCGAAGCAAGTTGTGGTTGCTGCGGTGTAGTTAGATCAGACACTGTATTAAATTTCAGCTGCAATAACAGAAATTTCAACCAACAAAGCATCACGTGCCATTTTAGCAGCAACACAAGCACGTGATGGGGCATGCCCTTCAGGTACCCAAGCATCCCATACGGCGTTCATTTCGCTAAAGTAACTCATGTCTTTAACATAAATTGTGGCTGATAATATATGCTTTCTATCACTACCTGCTTGCGTTAACAGTGCGTCAACTTTATCAAGCATGGTTTGCGTTTGTTCGGTAATATCTTTTGTGGCATCCGCAGCAACTTGGCCACATAAATAGATGGTGCCATTATGCTTTACAATACGACTCATACGCTGTTTTGTGTCAATTCTTTCAATAGACATTAATTACTTCTCCAACATATCAATAAATTTTTGTGACTGCTCAATGGCAGCGTTCATATCGGCAATCAAAGCACTTACGTCTTTCTTAATAGAGATCATTTCTCCTTCTAACGCACCAACAGCTTTTGCATTGAGGTTATGCTTTAAAAATAAACTATTATCTTTTAATGCCGTTAACACAGGCGTCATTTTGCTTTCTGCTTTACGCATTGATCTGATTAAAGACTTATAGCGTTGCTTAGTTTCTCTTAATTTTGACGCGCTTTGTCTTTTTAAGCTAATACTAGATATTTGTTCTATTTCATCTTGCCACTCATCAAATAAAGCCTCAGAAACATCTTCTACTTTATTAATGCGAGAGCTGACAAGTTCAGCAGCATCTCTAGAGTCTTCGTATTGGTCTTGAATTACATTATATTGCTCTTCAAGCTCGCCACCATCAAAATTTATTAACGCTGTCATTTCTGCTAGTGCTGATTTGAATTGTTGCTGCGCTTCTTGCTGAGACTCTTTAGCATCAATTACACGATCAACCATAATATCACGCTTATGAATACCAACTTTTTCCATAGCAGAATAGTAAGCCGTTGAGCAACCAGCTAGAGCAGTGATTACGAAGATCATAACCACGTTTTGATACCATTTAGACATAGCAAATTCCTTATAACTTTTTTCATTACATTAACATAATTAGCGTATTATGCGTAATATCAAAAATAAGACCTAAAAAAACCTCATGCTTTGCAGTTATGAGGTTTTAAAACAAAAATGAACTTGGCTTGAAAACGCTGGTATAACATTCAAATTCAAGGCGGAAACACGGAGCCTATGACCATAGGTGAGTATTTCCAACGCTGAAGTTGATTGTTATAACCAGTTTACAACCTAGTTACTCCCATTCAATAGTCGCAGGCGGCTTCCCTGAAATATCGTAAACCACGCGTGAAATACCATCAATTTCATTAATAATGCGATTAGACACTAACCCCAAGAAATCATACGGTAAATGTGACCAACGTGCGGTCATAAAGTCGATAGTTTCAACACAGCGAAGGCTTACTACCCAATCATATTTGCGGGCATCACCCATAACGCCAACTGAGCGTACTGGTAAAAACACGGTAAAGGCTTGGCTAACTTTATGGTACAAGTCAGCTTTATGTAACTCTTCAATGAAAATTGCATCAGCGCGGCGAAGTAAGTCAGCATATTCTTTTTTCACTTCACCTAAGATACGTACACCTAAGCCAGGACCTGGGAATGGATGACGGTAAAGCATGTCATACGGTAAGCCTAACTCTAAACCAATTTTACGTACTTCATCTTTAAATAATTCACGTAATGGCTCAACTAAACCCATTTCCATATCGTCTGGCAAACCGCCAACATTATGGTGTGATTTAATCACGTGAGCTTTACCAGTGGCAGATGCTGCTGATTCGATCACATCAGGGTAGATAGTACCTTGCGCTAACCATTTAGCATTTTGAAGCTTTTTCGATTCTTCATCAAATACTTCAACAAAAACATTACCAATAATTTTACGTTTTTTCTCAGGGTCGCTTTCATCGGCTAAGCGCTCAAGAAAACGATCTTCAGCATTAACATGAACAATATTAAGGCCGAAATGGTCGCCAAACATCTCCATTACTTGCTCGCCTTCGTTTAAACGAAGTAAACCGTTATCAACAAAAACACAAGTCAGTTTATCACCAATAGCGCGTTGTAATAACATGGCAACAACTGAAGAATCTACACCGCCAGACAAACCTAGAATAACTTCGTCATCGCCCACTTGTGCTTTCATTTTGGCCACAGCATCTTCAATGATTGATGCTGATGTCCAAAGCTTTTCACACTGACAAATATCAACAACAAAGTGCTCTAAAATACGCATGCCTTGTTTAGTGTGGGTTACTTCTGGGTGAAACTGTACACCGTAGAATTGTTTGTCTTCGTTAGCCATAGCCGCATAAGCACAGCTTGGTGTTTGCGCAACGGTTACAAAACCATCAGGAATGGCGGAAACTTTATCGCCATGGCTCATCCACACATCTAAAAGCGCGTTGCCGTTATCAGAAATACTGTCTTCAATAGCATTAAATAACGCTGATTTAGCAATAATTTCAACCGCAGCATAACCAAATTCTTTATGCTCGCTGCTTTGAACACCACCACCAAGCTGTTCAGCCATGGTTTGCATGCCGTAACAAATACCAAGTACAGGAACGCCTGCGGTATAAACATATTCAGGTGCGCGTGGAGAGTTTTCTTCCGTCACCGACTCTGGGCCACCAGCAAGTATAATACCTGTAGGGTTGAATTCTTTAATTTGCGCTTCGGTCACATCCCATGACCAAAGTTCACAGTAAACGCCAATTTCACGAACACGACGAGCAATAAGCTGGGTGTATTGTGAGCCAAAATCTAATATCAGTATGCGGTGATCATGAATGTCTTTACTCATAATGCTTTTCTCTTGTAAAAGTTCTTTTAAAAAATAAAACAGGCTGACGAAAGTCAACCTGATAAAAATTATGTTTTGACAGGCTAAAGCCCGACCTACAACTTTAATTTCTGTATTGAAATAAAGCATTCAAGAATGTTTTAATTCAAAGCTAGTTAGCGTTAGAGCAAAGAAGAAGCACGGAGTTGACGTTAGTCAATGAGTACTTCTGATGCCGCTATTACGTTAAATAGCACAGAAATGAAATATTCGGCTTAGCCCATCCGATAATTTGGCGCTTCTTTAGTAATGGTTACGTCATGTACATGTGATTCACCCATACCCGCTGAGGTTATTTTCATAAACTCAGGCTTAGTACGCATCACTTCAATCGTTTCACTGCCCGTTAAGCCCATAGATGAACGTAAACCACCCATTTGTTGATGGATAATCGCTGCAACTGGGCCTTTATAAGCAACACGACCTTCAATACCTTCAGGTACTAACTTATCTGCTTCACCATCAGTTTTTTGGAAATATCTGTCGCTTGAACCTTCTTTTTGATCCATCGCCCCTAAAGAGCCCATACCACGGTATGATTTATAATAACGACCTTGATAGAGTTCAACTTCACCTGGTGACTCTTCTGTACCTGCTAACATGCTGCCAACCATAACGCAGTGTGCGCCTGCTACCAGTGCTTTAGCAATATCGCCAGAAAAGCGAATGCCACCATCAGCAATCACCGGAATATCTGTGCCTTTTAAGGCTTCTACCGCATTTGATATAGCCGTTAACTGTGGTACGCCAACACCGGTAACAATACGGGTGGTACAAATTGATCCCGGGCCAATACCAACTTTTACCGCATCTACTCCAACATCGGCTAGAGCTTTAGCACCAGCGCCAGTCGCAACATTGCCGGCTATAATTTGTAAATCAGGATATTTGTCACGGGTTTCTTTTACTCTATCAAGTACACCTTGCGAGTGACCATGTGAAGTATCAATTAATAAAACATCAACGCCTGCCGCCACTAAGGCATCTATACGCTCATCGGTACCAGCACCAACACCAACGGCTGCACCAACACGCAAACGCCCTAATTCATCTTTACAAGCGTTCGGTTTGTTTTCCGCTTTTTGATAATCTTTTGCGGTGATAAGCCCAACCAGTTTAAAAGCATCATCAACCACCAGTATTTTTTCAATGCGGTTGCTGTGCATTAAGCCTAAAATTTCTTCTCGGGCAGCACCTTCTTTCACCGTAACTAAGTTTTCTTTGGTAGTCATTAAAGCTGATGCAGGCTTAGTGAGATCCGTTTCAAAACGTAAATCGCGCCCCGTTATTATACCAACAAGGTTATTCTCTTCATCTACCACAGGAAAGCCTGAAAAACCTAAATCGTCGGCTTTGCGCATAATTTTTTCAATATTGTAATCAGGTTTTACCGTCGTTGGATCAGAAACAATACCACTTTCATATTTTTTAACTTTAGATACGTTATTAGCTTGTTCAGCTATAGTCATATTTTTATGGATAAAGCCTAAGCCGCCTTCTTGCGCTAAAGTAATAGCCAAGCGTGCTTCGGTAACTGTGTCCATAGACGCAGAAACCATAGGGACATTTAAGCTAATTTTTCGAGTTAAACGGGTTTTTAGATCGGCTGTATGAGGTAGCACCTTTGAATGGGCAGGTACTAATAAAACATCATCAAAAGTTAACGCTTCTTGGGCAATTCGTAACATCGCAATATCACCAGAGTTAAGTGTGGAATGAGTACCAAGTCGGTACTTAATATTGCGGCAGAATTTTAACCGTTTTCTTTGTTTAGAACAACCTAAATCTGCTTATCTGCGCTTTTATTTTCTTCAAAATGATGCAAAATAAATGCCCTAAATGAATTGTACCAAGATATACTGTTGCTGAATTCCTTTGGTCTCACTAAAATATAATTTTTTTATGCCTGCACAACACATTCTACAAGTGAGTGAACTCACTCGAAAAGTACGCTTTATTTTAGAAAGTGAGCTTAATACCGTATGGTTAACCGGTGAAATTTCTAATTTTGTTGCTGCCAGTTCGGGGCATTGGTATTTATCCCTTAAGGACAGTAAGTCGCAAGTGCGCTGCGCAATGTTTAAAGGCAATAATCGCAAGGTGCGACTAAAAGCGGGTAATGGTCAGCAGGTGTTAGTGCGCGCTAAAGTGTCTTTATATGAGCCAAGAGGTGATTTTCAATTAATTATTGAGCAAATGGAAGATGCCGGTGAAGGCTTATTACGTCAGCAATATGAGCAACTGAAAAATAAACTTAATGCACAGGGCGTTTTTGATTTAAGCCATAAAAAATCCATACCTGAGTATATTCAAACGGTGGGCATTGTTACCTCGCCGACAGGCGCTGCTGTAAAAGATATATTAACGGTACTTAAACGCCGCAACCCCAATATCAACGCCATAATTTATCCTGCGCTAGTACAAGGTGACTATGCTAGCAACGATATTTGCCATGCTATTTATCAAGCCAACAGCCGTCAAGAGTGTGATGTACTGGTTGTTGGTCGTGGTGGCGGCTCGTTAGAGGATTTGTGGTCATTCAATGAAGAAGTAGTGGTACAAGCCATTTATGATTCAGCTATCCCTATTATTAGTGCTGTCGGTCATGAAATCGATACTACCTTAAGTGATTATGTTGCCGATTTACGCGCAGCAACACCATCTGCAGCAGCAGAGTTAGTATCAAATGACACTAGCGAGTTATTAGCAAAACTGTCACAGCTCAAACAACGTTTGCGTAATGCGATAATACGTCAGCATGTTGAGTTAAACCAAAAACAACATCACCTTCAACACCGATTAACACAAGTTCATCCTGAGCAGCAGTTACTGGTACATCAACAAAAATCCGACGAACTTAGCTTACGACTAACACTGGCAATGAAGCGGTTGATGATGCAAACCCAATTGCTGCCTGATCAATTACAGCAAAGGTTAAGCCAGTTATCTCCCATTAAAAAGGTAACGGAGCAGCAAATTAAAATCACGCAACTTAAGCAAAGGTTGGTGTACGCAATGGAGAATAATTTGCAGCATAAAAGCGACTCTTTTGTTCATACCATAGAGCAACTTCACTTAGTAAGCCCGCTAGCAACCATCGCACGCGGTTATAGTGTTACGCGTAATCCAAATAGACAAGTGATTCATTCAATAGCACAGATATCCATTGATGAAGAAGTTAACATTCAGGTAAGTGATGGTGCTATTAATGCTAGGGTTACAACTATTCAGTCTGATTAATCTTGTGATGTGATGATATTAAATAGTAGTTGGCTCACTTGTGAGTGACTTTTTTCGCTGAATTTAACCCCAAAAGATAGCCCATCAATTTGTTGTTTCAAATTGCAAACAGCGCCGCCTAATTTGACATTGCTTCCGCCTTGCTGGTCTTCAATAATAATTTCAATAGCTTTTTTTTCTGACAACACTAATTTTTCACCATTAACAATACTCAGCTGACAGCCATTAATTGACAAGTTAGCTATGGTTGTTTGCCAATAATTTTGATCTATCTTCACTTTAGCATTAATGTCAGTATCAATACGAATAGAAGAGCGTAGGTTTTGTAATCCAACCGTACGGGGAAACTCTAAGACAATAATGCGAGACGGCATTTGTATGGTTTGTTTTATGGTTGTCGCGAAAGCCACCACAGCACCTTCATGGCCTTCAATTAAACCACGCACCGTAATAGCCATGCCTTGCTTGATGTGTTGAGAAAATTGTCCTAATTTATTTGCATCAGGAAATTGAATTAACACATATTTTTTAGGAAGGTAACCTATAAAGGTAGTTCTGAACTTACCACGTTGGCCTGCAGGCGTGACGATATCAATAGTTACCAACGACCCGGCATGCAGTAAGGCTAAGTTCCGTTCTAGGCGGACTGTCATGTCAATATTTGTCGGTTTATCCGCCATAAGTATCTATTATTAAAACGATAATGAGTTAAATAACAGTAGCTAAAGACTGAGCTAAAAGCAATAGTTAACTCACCGTACAACTGTTTGCAATCGCCAAAAACTTAGTTACGCGTCTTTACTTTTATGGGCAAGTTTGCTGCTATTTTGTTCCCATTGCTGACCGTCGAAATTGGTAATATTAATCACCCGTGGTTTAGTGTCTAAACAATTGACGTTAATATCTATACCATCAGGATTAGAGCGTGGAGTATAAAAAGGTTTGATGCCGCACACTCGACAAAAAGTATGCTGGGCAACACCGGTATTGAAAGTATAAGTGAATAAGCTACCTTGACCTGACAACAAGGTAAATTTGCTCAGGGGTACAATTAAATGCACAAAGCCTGATTTTGTACAAATTGAGCAATTACAATCATCTGCTTCAATTTCTTCAGGCGCTTCCACTTCAAAGGTGACCGCTTTACAGTGACAGCTACCTTGATAAATCATGTATTTCTCCTAAATAGCTATATTACTTATTATCTTTGTTGTAGCCCTGTGTAGCCCGGGCGATTTTTTTCTGCTCGGTGTAAGTAAGCTTCTTTTTGCCGGCAAATGGATTAGCAGTTTCTCTAAATTCAATTCGAATTGGCGTACCCATAATTTTTAAAGATTTACGATAGTAGTTCATTAAATAACGTTTGTATGAGCTAGGTAATTTTTTCGCCGAGTTACCATGAATAACAATAATGGGTGGGTTATAACCCCCAGCATGCGCGTATTTAAGTTTGATGCGACGACCTTGGTGCATTGGCGGCTGATGATCAAACACGGCCATATCAAGAATTTTAGTAACCATTGCCGTAGAGATTCGCTTGGTGGCGCTAACAAAGGCCTCTTCCACTGACTCATATAAATGCCCTACTCCGGTGCCGTGTAAGGCTGAAATAAAGTGGATTTTAGCAAAATCAATAAAACCTAAACGTCGATCTAACTCAGTTTTAATTCTTTCTTTAACGTGATCATCAAGCCCATCCCACTTATTAACCGCTAATACTAGTGAGCGACCTGACTCAAGTATAAAACCTAACAGGCTTAAATCTTGGTCAGTAATACCTTCACGGGCATCAATAATTAATAAACACACGTTTGAGTCTTCAATCGCACGCAAGGTTTTAATGACTGAGAATTTTTCAACAACGTCAGTAACATTTTTACGGCGACGAATACCTGCGGTATCAATTAAAGTATAACTGCGACCATTATGTTCCATCGGAATATAAACACTATCGCGCGTTGTACCGGGAGCATCAAAAACAACAACACGCTCTTCACCAAGTATACGGTTAGTAAGTGTTGACTTACCAACATTAGGTTTACCAATAATAGCTAATTTAATGGTGTCGTTTTCATTAGGTGCTTGTTCAATTTGTTGTTCGAGCTCAGCTTCTGATAACTCAGCATCAAGCTCTTCACTAGAAAAGCCATCAAACTCATTATTTTCACCATCAGCTTTTGGCTGACCAAGCGCTTCAATATGCGGGGTCAATGCTAAGGTTAGTAATTGAGTAACGCCACGACCATGAGCAGCAGCAATTTGATGGACATCTTCACCTAAACTTAAGGCATAAAACTCGGCAACGGCTGAATCAGCATCAATACCATCAACTTTATTGGCAACAAGAAATACTTTCTTGTTTTGCTTACGCAGATAATCAGCAATACCAAAGTCTGCAGACGTTAAACCATCGCGCGCATCAACTAAAAACAATACCGCATCTGCTTCTTCAACCGCCATAAGCGATTGCTCTGCCATTAAGGTGTCGATACCTTGTTCATCGCCCTGAATACCACCGGTATCAATAACAATAAACGGATGCTCTTCCACTTCTGCTTTACCATATTGACGATCACGGGTTAAGCCCGGATAATCGGCCACTAAGGCATTTCTAGAGCGCGTTAAGCGATTAAATAATGTTGATTTACCAACATTGGGGCGGCCAACAAGGGCAACGACAGGAAGCATGAAAACCTCAAAAAAATTAAAATAGCGCGTGTTTAGCTAATAGAAAAACAAGCGCGTAAAAACAAGTAACGGCCCCACATGCTAAAGCATTGGAGCCGTATATATTGTAGATTGAGGATTACCTCAACAATATGTCGCAGCAAGCTACGACCTACAATCAAAAAAATTACATCTCAGGCGTTGCTATTGCCTGTAAGTCACCATCTCGCGATTGGCTGTATAGCACATTATTAATCACTGTAGGTGTAGAATGAATACCGCTGCTATCAACTTCATGTCGCGCAACTATTTCACCGGTTTCTTGATTCAACCAATGTAAATAACCTTCAAAATCACCAACAACTACATAGTCATCAATAATTGCTGGTCCAGTAACATTACGATTGGTTAGCGATAAATTACTCCAGCGTTCAATACCATTGATACGATCTATAGCATAAACATGACCGCGTACATTCGTTAAGAAAAGAGTATTGCGATAAATAGCAATTTGACGATACGAAGAGTATTGACGTTTCCAAAGAATACGTCCACTTTTCAACTCAATAGCCGCTAAGTTTCCACGCGAAGATACCGCATAAATTTTATCGCCAAAAACAACTGGCGCTGAGTCCACATCAATAACTCGTTCAAGTTCAGTAGAGCCAGTAGGTTCACCTATGTCAGTAGACCAACCTTGCTGACCTTTATCTAATAAGTAAACATTAACGCTGCCTTTACCCGTACCCACTAACACACCACCGGAAGCAATTACAGGAGCACTGATACCACGTAATGTTAGCGCAGGAACATCTTGCTCTATTTTCCACAGTTCTTCGCCAGTTTCAGCGTTTAGTGCTTTCATAATGCCTGACGCTGAATTGACAACAACAGTACCAGAGTCTACTGCTGGGGCATTAATGACTTCGCCTTTAATATTTGCTTGCCAAACTAGCTCGCCAGTTTGCGCATCTAAGGCATAAATTTTGCCATTTTCACTACCGATAAAAATTTTATTTAAGCCAGCAACAGGCCCACCAGAAAGTAAAGCTGAAACTCGGCTATCCCAAAAGCTACGCTCTTTGTTAGAGTCACTTAAATCAGTTTGCCAAAGTTGTTTGCCCGTTTTTTCGTCAAAGGCTACTACATCACCAGCTCTGCTCGCACTATAAACATTATTATAAGCAACAATGGGCTTTAAACGAGAGAAATAATCTTCACTGCCATCACCAACACTTTCTTCCCATAAAACTTCAGGAGAAAATTTTTCTTCAATGTCAATTAGCTCAGCAGGTAAACCAGCTGTGTCCTCTTCTTCATCATCGGTAGATGAACAAGAGAACAAGGTACTTGAAAGTAAAAGCACCGCTAGTATTTTAGCGTGCTTACCAAGTAATTTCTTATTAGAAAAAAGCATTAAATAACCTTACTTACTTTCAACAGGAACAATAGTGGTCAAATTAACGGCAGTCGCTAAATCGTCTAATTTCATTTGCAAATTAGGGCTACTTGCTAGCCCGTCAGCAGCAATTGCCGCTTGGTAAGCATTTCGAGCTAGCTCTTTTTTACCTTGCAATAAGTAGGTATCGCCTTTTACTTCTTCAATAGCCGCAGTAAAAGATGCAGGTAAAGGTTTAGCCAAGGTTGTTAGCGCCTCTTCGTATTGTTCTAGCTGAATTTGAACTCGAGCTAAACGTAAACTGACAATACCTTTAATACCTTCAGTTGGTGCACTATTAAGCGCTGTTGTTAACTGAGTTTGTGCTGCCTGCCAATCTTTTTTATCAGCCGCTTCTTTTGCCAACGCTAATGCGGTGAGTGATGCATAACTGGTGTTTGCATTTTCGCTAATAAATTTTTGCGCATTCTCAGCAAAAGCAGCTTTATCTTTGGTGCTATTTTCAATTAATGTTTGATAGCTATCAGATACGGCTATTTCTTGTTCAAGTACATTATCTTTGTAAAAGTTAAAACCGATAAATCCAGCAAAACCCAACACAATACCAGCAATAATCATATTGCCGTTTTCTTGCCAGTAACCTTTAATCGCTTCTACTTGTTGTTCTTCTGTTTGATAAACTTCCACTTCTTCTCACCTTCGACTAAAAGCCTTAAATTAATTCATTTAAAAAACTTGGAATTTTTTCAAATGCCAAATTTTGTTGTTCTTGTTGTCCGCGTAAATATTTAATCATAACTTGTTGCTCAGCAATTTCGTTATCACCTAAAATTAACGCGATTTGCGCACCTGATTTATCAGCGCGCTTTAACTGTTTCTTCATATTGCCGCCACCGCAATGACATTGCAAACGAATATTAGGGACTTGATCACGCCATTGCTCAGCTAATTGGTTAGCAGCAATTTGAGCATCGTCCCCTAATATCACCACGTAAGCGTCTACCTGTGGGCGTACATTGGTTACTTTTTCTAATTCAGTCAGCATTAATACTAAACGTTCAATGCCTAAAGCAAAGCCAAAAGCGGGCGTTGCTTTACCACCTAACTGCTCAACTAAACCGTCATAACGACCGCCGGCACAAACAGTGCCCTGCGCACCTAAACTGCTAGTAACCCATTCAAATACTGTGCGATTATAATAATCTAAACCACGTACCAAGCGCTCATTAAGTACATATTTTATCCCAGCAGCATCTAAGCGAGCACACAAGCTATCAAAGTGCTGTTGTGTTTCTTCGCCAAAGTAATCAGACAACTTAGGCGCGTCTACTAACGCTGCTTGCACTTGTGGGTTTTTACTGTCTAAAACGCGCAACGGATTAGTGTGCATACGACGTTTAGCATCTTCGTCTAATAACTCTTCACGCTCAGTTAAATAAGTAATTAGCGCATCACGATAATTTGTTCGCTCTTCGTTCGATCCTAATGAGTTCAACTCTAGTGTGACAAATTCATTGATGCCAAGTTCCCGCCATAATCGAGAAGTTAGTAAAATAATTTCTGCATCTATGTCAGGAGTTGCAATACCAAAGGCTTCTAGGCCAAATTGATGAAATTGACGGTAACGCCCTTTTTGTGGTCTTTCATGGCGAAACATTGGCCCCATGTACCAAAGTCGTTGCTCTTGATTATATAAAAGCCCGTGTTGATTGCCCGCACGTACACAACTTGCCGTACCTTCTGGACGCAAAGTCAAACTATCACCATTGCGATCATCAAAAGTATACATTTCTTTTTCAACAATATCAGTTACTTCACCAATAGAGCGTTTAAAAAGTGCTGTTGATTCAACAATCGGCATACGAATTTCAGCAAAGCCGTAATTGCTGGCCACGCGGCGCAGCACGGCTTCAACCATTTGCCAAACATTAGTTTCACTTGGCAGACAATCGTTCATACCTCGAATTGCTTGTATTGCTTTAGCCACTGAGCGGGGTCTCTTTTAATTGATAAAAATTTCAGCGTGCATTATAGGCAGTTTATGGTTAAACGTAAATCATTATGCGCGCTGCATAGCATTTTATCTGGTGATTTATTAAAGCAAAGAAAAGCGTTATTTCACTTCTTTAACGTTAATTTGGTTTTCTGGTGACATTCTTTCTTCAATAGCATGCGCTTTAGCACGAATTCTGTGTTCAAGTTGGTCAACTAAATTAGTATTATCAAAGCGTTCTTTTTGACGAATACCATCAAGATAAAAACCACTTTTTTTATTGCTGCCCGTTAACCCTAAATCTGACACCATAGCTTCACCGGGGCCATTAACAATACAACCAATGATTGAAACATCCATCGGCGTCATAACATCTTCAATACGTTGCTCTAAAGCGTTAACCGTGGCAACCACATCAAACTCTTGACGAGAACAGCTTGGGCAAGCAATTAAATTAATGCCTCGGCTGCGCAGCTTTAATGATTTTAAAATATCAAAACCCACTTTAATTTCTTCGATGGGATCTGCGGCTAATGAAATACGCAAGGTATCGCCTATACCTTGTGACAATAACATACCTAAACCGACCGATGATTTTACTGAGCCAGAACGTAAACCGCCCGCTTCAGTAATACCTAAATGCAACGGATTATCAATTTGTTTGGCAAGCAATTTGTAAGATTCAACCGCTAGAAAAACATCGGAGGCTTTAACACTAACTTTAAATTGATCAAAGTTAAGACGATCAAGAATATCGACATGGCGCATGGCTGATTCAAGCAAAGCCTCTGGTGTCGGCTCGGTGTACTTTTCTTGAATATCTTTTTCGAGTGAGCCGCCATTGACGCCGATACGAATAGGAATATTCATATCCCGTGCACATTCAACCACACTGCGTACTCTGTCTTCACGGCCAATATTTCCCGGGTTAATACGCAAGCAATCAGCGCCATACTCAGCAACTTTTAAGGCAATGCGGTAATCAAAGTGAATATCTGTCACCAACGGCACATTAACTTGTTTTTTTATTTCACGAAAAGCTTCCGCGGCATCCATGGTAGGAACACTAACACGCACAATATCAGCGCCAACCGCTTCTAGTGATTTAATTTGCGCAACCGTTGCTGCTACATCGGTTGTTTGTGTATTAGTCATTGATTGCACAGTAATAGGTGCATCACCGCCAACGGGTACATTACCGACCATAATTTGGCGAGATTTTCGGCGAATAATTGGAGATTCTTTAAACATAATAATTTATCGGGGATGAATCCCCTCCTACAAGGTTTACTGGGTATTTATTGAGTACTTACTGGCAAGGTGAATTTAGCAATATTACCAACATTAAATGAGGACATATCAACAGCTTCACCGTTGAAAACAATAGCCGCTAATTCAGGTTTTCCAAGAGTAATTTTCAGTGGAGCTTTACCGGTAATGGTCATCACATAGCCTGATTTTTTAACGCCCCATGCAATACGCTCACCGGTTGCATCATAAATATTGACCCAACAGTCCCCTGAAAAGGTAAAAATTGCCGTACTTAATACTGCATCAGGCGTTTGAATTTCTTCAGTTACTACTGCTTTAACTATTTGTTCATTAGGCTCTACAGTTGTAGCGTTATTAAGGGTTTGTTCTGCTGAGACTTTATCCGTCGTATCATTTGTTACTTGGGCATCAATAAGACTATTTGGCTGAAGGCTCGCTGGTGGAATACTTTCAACGGCTGAATTATCTAACGTTGATAATTTTGTTAATTGTTGCTCTTCTGCTTGCTCATCACTGACATTGTGCGGACTTATAGAATCGGCTTTTTGGTGGCTACTTTCATCAACCAATAAGGCGGGCTCTTGAAACCACCATAACACCATCAAACCTAGTAATAACGCGACAATAAAATAGCTAAACCACATTATTCTACTATGCTCAGCTTGCTTCTCTGTTAAGTTAGAAAAGCTTTGCATTTCGCTACGTTGCACTTCAGCAACACCCAACATGTCATAAGCACTAAGCACTTCATCTGCATCAACATTAACTAATTTTGCATAACTGCGTAAGTAACCTCGGTTATAAGTAGCAGGTAGGCTTTGATCAAAAACATCATGCTCAATGTTTTCAACTAAGGTGATTTTAAATTTTAATTTTTCAGCAACATCTTCAACACTTAGCGATAGTTTTGCTCGGGCATCACTTAGCATCTGACCTGGACCTACAACTTCCATATCTTCTGATAATTCATCTGCTAATTTAGTATTTTGGTTAGGCATCGCTTTTTTAGCCATTTACTTATTCACCAACTTGGGGTTTTCTAAAAAGACAATATCTTTGATATACAGTCTTTTATTTTTAGACATTTTATTCCACTTACGCAAAGCGTTAATTTTTATATTGTATTTCACTGAAATGTTATACAAGGTATCCCCTGCTTCAACCACATGAAATTTAGGGAATTTCTTGGCAGGTTTCAGCTCTACTTTGCCAACCACCTTGATCTCATTCGTTTCTTGGGCAGCTTCTTCAACTATAGGTTTTGGTTTTTCCGCAACATAAAACACCTTAGTATCTGCCATCGCGACCTTGTCTTTACTAACGGCAACTTCTTCCGTTTTAACTACCCTTGCTTGTTTAGCTAGTGGCGCGCTCATTACCACAGGTTTGTTATCTTGCGGGGTTATTCCATTCGGCTTGGTTGAGGGCTTATTTGCTGTTTCACTATTTACTTGTTCAATATTTGTCGATATCACAGCACTTGTTTCAGGTTCAACTACTGTTGATATCAAAGCGGCATTGATGCCATCAGGACTTGCTGCTGGTAAAGAAGCGATTTTCGGCGATAAGGTTTTATGTGCTGCTTGCTCAGCCACTAGCACTGATTTTTTAGCTGGATTATCAAGCTTAGGAGCAGTTTTCACAACTGGAGTTATCACTTTAGGCACAGACGCTATCTGCGCGTTATTTTTCGGCGCATTCTTTCTTGGTGAAAGTTTAACAATGCGTTTTTTCGATTGACGGGTTTTAGAGCTAACTTGAGTTAATTGATATCGTTTAGCTAAATTATCAGGCTCTATTTGTTCAAGTTCATTGAGTAAATATTGCTGCGCTTCCCATGATTGTGGGTACATTTTAACTAGCATAGTGCCATAATTTTTTGCCGTGCGTTGTTGGCTCAACTTAGTGTAAACCTTAAAAGCTAGTGCTAGTGATTGGGGAGTAAAACGGCGAGTTACTTTTTCAAAGCGTTGTTCAAAAAACTTAGCCTGCTTATAGTCAGCCATCGCATACTGTAAACGCACCATTTGAAATAATGTTGAAGCGCTACTCGGGCTATGTGCAATGGCTTTTTTTAAATAAGCCTCTGCCTTAACAAAATTATCTTTTTGTAAAAAACATGAAGATAAATTTTCATAACTTTTCGCCACTAATATGTAGCTAGGCACCGCAATCGCTTTTAGAAATTG
>Ga0316205_10002143_pt1 | contig 21474 bp, 25 predicted proteins | sample 3monthpyrite_MG_FD_204941 | JGI IMG/M metagenome (GOLD analysis project Ga0316205, IMG submission 204941) | Microbial mat bacterial communities from mineral coupon in-situ incubated in ocean water Damariscotta River, Maine, United States -... | ecosystem: Environmental > Aquatic > Marine >... | reverse complement strand
TATGAATCACAGTAAAGAAGACGCACTAAACGAGCTTAAATTAAAAATTGCTCGCCTGAAATTGGAAGCTGCTCTGGATAAAAACATCCGCGTTCCGTTTGCGTGGGCCTCGTATGCCGCGCAATGCGCCGGCCTTATTGCTCAGTATCAAGCCATAAAAAATAGCGTTGCATTTAAATCTAAAGCTAAGCCTATAAATGAGCCCCAGCAATAGACGAACAGACAAAGACAAGTGGATGCCCGAGCGTGTATACAAGGGAAAGTCTGCTTATGAGTATCACCCACCAGGTGGTGGTGCGATTCGGTTATGTCCTTTAGATGCATCCAGAGCTGATGTTTATCTTGCCTACGAAAAACACTTTCAAGAAAAGAACGACAAAAAAACAATTGCATTTTTAATTGAAGGTTACTTGAAAAGTGAAACTTTCAGTCAGTTAAAACCCGAAAGCCAGTTAGACTACCTTGATTGCAAAAACCGCATTGAACCCGTATTTGGTAAAATGCGCTCGATTGACTTGCAACCCAAACACCTTCGTAAATACATGGATTACCGCGGCCAACAAAGCAAGTCCCGCGCTAATCGAGAGCGTACGTTTTTATCTAACGTCATGGCGTGGGGGTTTGAGCGGGGCCACGTTACCACCAACCCATGCAAAGGCGTTAAGCCATTTAAACTAAAACCTCGAACGCGTTACGTTACGGATAAAGAATATAAAATCGTGCACGACATGGCACCACCAAATATTCAGGCAGTAATGGAAATAGCCTATCTGTGTGGTGCACGTTCGGGGGACATACGAACTCTAATGGTTAGCGATATTAAAAATGAAGGTTTATATATAGAGCAAAATAAAACAGGCAAGAAACAAATAAAAAAATGGACGCCAAGGCTGCGCGCTGCAATTGAATTAGCAAAAAAACAGCCATCCAAATTAAAAGGCGAGAATATAAAAACATTTTATATTGTTCACAATAAACATGGCCAGCCCTACTCGGCTAAAGGTTTGAAGGGTATGTTTGGTAAGCTCGTTGATAAAGCAATGGGGATTTGTCGAGAAGTAAAAGGCGAAGAAAACTACCAGGCACGGAAAGAATTATTTGAACAACAATACCCGCCGCTAGTTAAAGAACGATTCTCGCTACATGATTTAAAAGCAAAAGGCATTAGTGATTTTGAAGGGGATAAGCAAGAATTTTCGGGCCATAAAACTAAGGCAATGAGTGAGCGGTATAATAGAACAGCTGATGTTGTGGATATTGTTGATCCGGATAAGTAGTTATTTAGCATCCATAGCTTTAATAGCATCAAGCACTTCGTGAACAGCATTGTATAAATACTCGTAAGCGCCAAACATTTGATCACTCAAACACCTTTCAACATCTTTGCGAGGTATTTTAAATTTTTCTGCTATATCGATGGATTGAATATTCTTAGCATCGTATTCAGCCTTAATATCTTTTCTGTATTCCCAGGGAAACAATAAATCCAGAGCGACATGGTACGCTAAACTTTCAGATTGCATCTGCTCGTTAATTTCAGCAACATCAGCCTGGTAAACAATATCAGATATTAACTCAATAATATTATTAGACTCTGTGTCCGCATCATCAATAATTAAATGAGCCAATTCCTTTGTTGCTATTAATCGCTGTTGGCAAAAGGTTACATCGTTTTTTGCAACAAAAATATCAGCGCTTAATTTATATTTATTCAACCTACCCAAAAAGCGTTTTGTTTTAACGAAATCTTCAATATATGCATTAATAACGGCCATCTCTTCAGGGGATTCCGAACCATCAAGGTCGAATTGCGCTGTTACCAATTCAGTTAATTCTTCCTTGTAGTCAACCTTATAAAGCCTTATTTCAAGACCGGTGAATTTTTCGATAGCGACCTTTAGCTCATCAACCGATACCGGTAAAGCTTTTGGATTTTTAGCCAGACCGTTATAACATTCTTTTGCTCGATGACTCTTAAGGAATATATTGGTTAAATCCACTTGCTCGCCCCACTTTTTTTTTGCATAAAAAAACCCCTATTATAAGGGGTTTCAAAAAAATTATTAGTTTTTTTATTGTGTTACGTCATTAAATATCAGTTCTTCAGTCTTACCTTTGGCAACAGCTTTTTCCATAGCAAGGGCTTCCACACAAAATTCATCTCTGGTGCAGCTTGCTGTATTACCAGCATAAAATTTAACATCAACCAAAGGGTTCTCTTTGTCATTTTTCTTTGAGACATAGTTAGCTTCTAATTCTGATTCAGAATTCTCGAAGCAAGGTATTTTACTTCCCGTTAAGCTAGACATTGTGATAACTCCAAGTGTTTATTTATATTTTTGTGTGTACGTTAATAATATTAACTAAAATACATTACAAATCAACTAATCGCGCGGATTATCCCCTAAACCGTGCTACTTTGTAAAGCACTGCCTCACTTTGTGGGAGGTTGTTCCACTATATCGACTTAGGGCAACATAGCTGAATACCCATAAATAGGTATATTTAAGTATTAGCTAATTTACTTTATCATCAGAAAATATAAAAAACGTTAGGAAAAATGTTAGGAAACGTTAGGAAATATAAGTTTCATCTAATACGTTTTATTCTAACTTACTGATAATTATAGTAAAAATGGGGTGGCTGACGGGGCTTGAACCCGCGACGACCGGAATCACAACCCAGTATATAACTCTTTAAATTCAATAACTTAAGGTGATTTTTCCTAACAAAGTCTATGGTTTTTGGGGTATATAAAACAATGTCTTAGCAAATAACGTTAGGAAAATTCCTGCTTGTTTACATGGAAAAACTAAAAAATATAAGCCTGCAATAGATGATAGATTTTGAGAGTTGTATGTCATGTAAAGCGGGTTATTGGGCGAGTAGCAAAGCTTACGGGAGGCTTACTGCGTGGATTTAATGATATTTCTATAGGTGGGTATTGTCTCTTTACAGATAATATCTAGCTCGGCGACTTTCGCGTAAGTAATATCATTAACACCGATTAGGTCCATGTCTCTGAATTGAGGGCAGATGGTTTCAGGCGGTAAGGTAAGATTAGCTTTTTGCGGAATACCGCAACAACTACTTACCAAAATAGTTGCGATTAATAATATTATTTTTTGCATTTTCTCTGGCCTTTTTTTCACGGTTTAAACCATTAACCATGACGGTTGTGGCTTTCTTTTCGGTTTCCCGTACTTGCTCAACACCTTTACGCATTGCACCCTCGTACTTTGCTTTAGAACGGTAGAACAGCACAGCAAAGACAGCGGCAACAATACCAAGCAGAGCTATTGAGTAATTTTTTAATGAACCAAGCATTATCGTTCGCTTAATGGTTTTGTGGTTACTTTTCGTAGTACGGCAACAGATACACCGATAACCATTAACACAACACCATAATGAGAGCCTAATTGCTCTTTAACCATCGGCAAGTACATCTCAGCAGCGCCCAACCCTGCCACCAGATAGCTAAAATTAATTGTCTTTGACTTGAATAATTTTTTAAACATTCTGGTATTCTCCTGATTCCATCATCATTGCTAATTCAATCGCTCTGTGGCCTACTTGCCTTGCCCATTTACTATCAAGCATTTCTTGTGAAGCTTTTAAGTACTCGCCTGCACTAATAGCTTCGATTGTCTTTTTGAATCCCATAAATCTCGATAAACCTAAATTGAAAAGCATATCCAATATTACAGTTTGCCTGACCTCGTTAATCTCATTGAACCATTTGAAATTTGAAGCATCTTTTTTGGCTGACTCAATATCTTCATCGAGCATAAACATAGCCAGCTCATTTGAAATAGGCCGTTCTAAATTTCTACCTACGCCAACAGTTAAAATACCTTCAGTATCTAAATAAGGGGTGAGCTTTAATGACTCATGCTTAATAAGAAGTTTCTTTAAATTCATTTGCCTACGTCATCTATTCGCTTGTGAATGTTTCGAATATCATCATTTGTTTCTTTATGCATATCCTTAACATCGGTTTTTAATGTAGAAAACCCATCTTTTATATCCGCTCTTAATGAATTCAGAGTGTCATTAAAATCAGATTTTTTTACATGGTTTTTTTCATGGTCATCTAGCTGTGTTCTGGCTCTTTTTAAGGTCCACCCAAACCAGCCGAGAGTTGCAACAATCACATATTTAATTAAATCCCATATTTCTTTTGCAAAAGTTACCGTTTGATCAGGCATAAAAAAAACTCCATGTTATGTACACTGTTAAGCAAAGCCAAAAAACAGACCAGAAATGCCCTCCAGCATTATTTTTATTAACGAAATATTTATAGTAAGAAAATGGGTAAGTGCTTAATACAACGAACGTTGCAAATGAGATGGGCCACGCATGCCACGCTTTAACGAACCGGCGCATATCTCTTGCAAGTTTTGCGTCACGTTTAAATTTATGCATGTACGTTCGAGAATTGTCGTATTCGTTATCATGTAATGCGCAGGCTGGTGCGTACCCGAGTTTATCTAAAAAAGGGAATGAACAAATCATAGTGTGTGCAGTTAATTTAGGCACCTTTACACACCAAAGCTTACAATTGTAAATTGATTGTTGATCGGTGTATTTGTTGGATCGTCAAACCAACCAACTTCAAATATGTTGCTTAATGATGCAAGGGGAACACGAACCATTACATTAACACTGGACTGGTATGGCAGCGAACCTGCTGAATTGTTATCTGCATATAAAGCGACTCTGGTATGATAGGCTGTAGCGCCCTCTTTGTGGAAAGCGCAGAATGAATTTATATTGTTACCAGTTACCCCGTTTGAGGCCCAAGTGACAAATAAATCCACATATTTTGCGTTTGCTGGAATGTAATCTAAAGCACTCCATATATAGGTAGCGCCACTCCCCGTTGGACCAACAGTTGTTAATACACCTTCTGCGATTACCCCTGTTACATTATTGAGAGAGACAAAAACGGTGCTGTCAAATGTATACTCTTTAGTTGTTGAGAAAAAATGAGTAATTTCTGGCGCTTCAGGAATAGGTGCAACCACTAACGGGCGTTCATCTATTATCTGTGTGTTGTAAATTGCTGTGTCACTTATTGCTAGCAATATTTGACAAATTGGATAATGGCCAGCAGTGTAAGCTGGTGCTATTGGTGATGCCGACTCAACACCTGTTAATATGCTGTAGTTGCCAGTAGCAGGGTCAACTTCAATACGATCAATTCTTGGGTTTGTTACAGGTGCTGTTATAGTAGACGTAACCCGTGCGGCCTCTTCTATTAATGCCCCCGATGCAAAATCCCATATTCTTCCTGCTTCCATATCCACAGTCATTGCCGGTGTTGAACTTTCATGCGGGTAAAAATTAGTTGCTAATGATGCATTCGCACGTATGGATGAATCAATATTATTTTTATACTCTGGAAATGTGTCCGCTGATTGATCTGGTGGATTATATTTATAAACTGTCACGCCATTAAACTCCTGTTGCTTTCCAATCTATTGTGCCGCCAACCTCAGTGCCTGAGCTATCAAAAACATGCACTTTAAAACTGGTTCCTGTCACTAATTCTCGTGTTGGATACAGTGCAACTGTTCCTTGTATCCCCACCTCTATAAATGGAGGCAAGTTAAACTGGGTTGCAAATGTGATTGTTGTACCTGTTGCGCCAATAACAACTGACTCACCTCGTTCCGATCTCTCAACAGCATCTAAAGTATTTGCCAGTCCAGAAATAATAGGAATGCCAACTGACGATTCATTATGGAGCTGAACTTTGACATACCGAGCTGTTAGCGAACCAATTGACCAGGACTGCCAACCAATGTAACTGCCGGCGTCTAGTTTATAATCGATTTCATAATGTGGATCAGCTTCACCCGATGCTGCAAGAGGATGTATTTTTGATTCTATTAAACTAAAAAAACGAGCAACCGAATCAAAACCAAGATCGATTGGTGTAGCAATTTCGTAATAAGCATCGGCAACTGGATCAGGAACGGCGTTATCAAAATCAGACCAGTCCGTGAATGTAGACATGAGAGCCGTACCATTCGGCATCAGGCTACCATTAAATAATTTTATAAAACCGGTTAGTGTTCCAGACCAGTTGGGTGATTCTTCAATCGTTGTTATTACATCATAGTCGCTAACGATTGTTGCATTTGCTGTTGCGACGGCGGCTGAATAATTCCCTGATGTATCGACCGCTTTAATCATGAAGGTCCACGAGCCATCAGGAATGTCTGCAGAGGTTACGTTTGTGCCACGGGTTACGGATGTTAATTTTATACCATCACCCCATATATTCGCTGCGCCTTGTGTTATGTAGCGTATTGCATAGCCGGCTAAGTCGATATCAGAAACTTGAGTCCACTTAAATACAATAGTAATGCCGTTATTGTATGCATTAAAGCCTGTTACATTTGACGGTGCATCTGTTTTGCCAAGCGCTGTATGTGAGGTTTCGGTAACCCAGCCTGAAGTATTTCGAATGTTGTCGCTAGACCTAACGCGAACATCGTAAGCAACCCCTGAATCAATGGGTTGTATCCAACTTTCAACTTCACCGATAACATCGGCCACATTAATCCAAACTGAATCGGCAGACTTTTTGTATTGAACTTCATAACCAACAACACGCGAATCATCTGCGGCAGTCCAAGAGGCTTTAATTCTAGCAACAACGGTTCCATCACCGGTTACAAATAATTCAGTGGTGCCACTGGCTAGCGTTAATACGGTTGGTGGTTGAATTAGCTGTGCACCAGGGTCTTCTTCAGGCGTTTCCGCGCCAACAACAAAAGATATTCTAGCGGCGCCGTTGTATCCAGATAAATCAGAGTTTGAACATTGGGTTCCTAGATAATATGAATATCTTGGTACCGGTATAACGCCCGTAAGTTCTGGTGCTGTTACTGGAATTTGTTTTATGGGGGTGTTGCCATAACACGCGGTTACTTTATCCAATAAGGGAATTGTTGAGCTAACACCGTCAATAGCAAAGTACACTGCACCGGGTGCGCCGCCGGCACCTGATCCTGACCATTGGGATATTGTGTTTGTTGTCCAAACGCTTATATTAGGTCCAGCACCCCAATGATCACCTTCAAAACCATCTGTGCCGGATACGTCAATTAACCCGCTAGCACCAAAAGCAGCGCCGCGCGATGTTATAAATAAACCAGCGCCGCCATTACCGCCAGCACCACCGGCACCAGTTACCCAGTACCCAACACCACCAAGGTTTTGGCCGAATGTGTACACTCTTCCAGTGGCACCTGACGATCCCAGAAGATTTGCCGGTATGCCTTCAACCGTTGAACCTATTACACTAAATGATAATTTAGGGGTAACAGGATGCTGCCCAAAGGTTGTGTGCCCTTGATGTGATCTGTATGGTTGATAATTTTCACCTATTACCCCACCACCTGACTGCGGGTTGCCTATAAAGCCTGAAATACCTTTTGTATTATTTTCATACTTATAAGTTGAATATGTCGTTGCTGGAGTTCTATCACTAGACCGATATGCAGCACCAACATTGCCGGCACCCGCACCGTTTATTTCACCATTAATCGTTAAAAAACCTTTAACGCGAAGCTGAACATTATTTGTGATACTTAGAACCACGCCAGCATCAATAACTAAATCACCATCATGATAATAAATACTTGTAGATGCATTTTTTAAATCAGACCCACCTGTTAAGGTGCAATTAGCGTTAATATGGCCAACGCTACTTATGTCCGTATAATTTGTTGTGTAATCGTAACCCGTTTGAATGAGTGTTGCTAAGTTATCACCTTCACTTGTATACCAGGCATCGGGTACAACATTGTCAACCGCAACTTGAGCCATTGCCGTTGCCGCCTGTGATGACCCGAATAACGCAAAAGTCACCTTTCCGGTAATCCAATCTATCGATACATTTTGTATTTCAAATGTTCTGTCTAACTCAAGCCCCGTGTTGTAGTCTTTTACGTTAGGCAAAGATAAACGAACCGTATCACCAACCTCTAAGATATTTGTACTTGGCAAACAAGTAACAGAGATTCGCAAAGGTGGGCCAGTATAACGATCTCTAAATGAATCAAACCGCTCACCTAACGTTTCGGTGCTGTGCCTACTACCATTTAAACCTCGAAACGAAAATTTAAGTGGCGTTGCTAACCCATGAATAGCAATTGAGTCATTGTCAATTAACACATTACGTCTTGTATATTTTTCTTTGCTGTCGAGCCAATTCCATTTTATCTCGATATGATTATGTAAACTTTTCATATCGTGAAGTAATGAAGAATGGCTAGCCACGTTATGTTGATCGAGCTGATAAACATAACCTGCTTTCGATAACACGCTAACCATTCTTTTTAGGCCAAGTTGTCCGTCACTATAAACAGGACTAAAGCAACCCATCAGCAAAAGCAATTCTTGTTCGATGAACTTTTTACCGTCTTGTTTTTTTAACCCTTCAAAGCGTAAAACAAAACCAAGACTATCATCAGTTGTGTCGAATAAGTCTTCAAGAATACCTGTAAAATCGCTTAAGCGAACATACGTGTCAGATATACCTAGGTGCCATGAAGTAGGCAACGTGTCGGCGCCTTGACCAATTAACTTACCCGTTAATATTGCATACGCTAATTTAGGTGCAGGTAATTCTAAATATACATATTCCGAAACCTCGGTTCTTCTTTCTGCAGAGGCTGACGTATCTATTTCGTGAAGTGCTTCTTTTGTATTTAACACACCGCGCGTGCAGCCTGTAAAAGTTGTCGCCGTTTTTCCAGTGGCCCGTATTATTTCATCTTTTATTTTAAAGTAATAAACCGTTTGGCTAGGTGCATCTGAATAGGAATTAGAATGCGCTACGGATTCAAATAACGATGTATCGTAAACATTAACAACCGTGTCACCAATAGAAAGCGTTGAACTTAAATTTGTTGTAGCTAAATTGAATATATCTTTTCGTTCTTCACGTTGAACGTCGGAGCAACGAAAGTGATAAGCGGCTTCATTGTATTCAACGTCTTCAATAATTTGAGTTGTAACTAAGCTATAGTCTGCCCAATCAAGCCCTTCGTAACCAATATAAACCCGAACGCGCATACCGCGTAAACTCTTACCCAGCTGCAATTTATTGTATTGAAGCATGGTAACCGTATCGGCGTTATCAACCACTTGAAATGATAGCGTACCGATAGTGGCGAGAGCCTTTTCAGGCGATACAGTCTGACTTGTACCAGACAACCCTTTTATAACGCTACTTACAGATAAAGCGGCACTGGGTAATGCGGCGTCTGAGTGTGATGTAAAATAATATAAATCGGTGTTAGCGGAATCAAATGCAATTTCAACAACGTATCTTGGGTCTTTGCTGGCTGATGAATTTTTAACAATAAAATTAGTGGTATCGCTTCTCATATAACTTGAACTCTCATTGAGAGTGTATAGATTTTCGAAGCGCCGACGCGGTTCGTTTTTGGGTTATCTTTCAGAATATAATTTAAGGTGTTATCAGGGGTAGCGATGGTTCCATATAGATCAAGAGTAAATGATTCGCCTGCGCGAACAGAGGCTATGAACTCATCCCAATAAGGTAATTCAGCTTCCGTTATATGGTCTGTTGTTATGTCCCAATATTCTATATCTCTAAGTAATAAAGTTTCTGTAATACCGCTTAATGATACTGATTGACTTTTTGTAGCAACGCCGCTTCTGTTTAATGCGTGCGATGCGGTTTCTAAATTATACGGCTGACCTTCACCATGTTTATAGCCAACAATGCTTATATTTGAACCCGCTGATTCATCTGTGAGCGTTGAGGTTGTTGTTATTTTGGTCGTTGTTGAATCAATTGATAACTGATGCCAACCATCATCAACAGCAGTGTTGGCTATTAGTACCCAGTCACCGGCAACTAATCCTGATAGATCTGTTGTAACCGAGTTAATAGAATCGTCAGAAGCCAGAATTGATATATCAACATCGTTAACTGAAAAGGATGTTGGTACTATTTTTCTTTTTGCGGTATACGTTATTGCCGTCATACGTTTAACTCTAATGCTTGACGACTTGTTGAGCTAAATAAAACTCTGTCACCACGCTCCAATGCATCTGCTATCGCATCAAATACTTCGTTAACTTGTTCACCTGTAAACGATGCCGTGCGACCAATGAGGTTAACCGTTGTTGTGCCACCGCTAGCAACTGGGTTTTGATTTGTTTCAGCTTGCGTTGGTGCCCCGCCACCTAAGTTTGCGCCAGTCGCTACGCCGCCACCGGCACCACCAGAAACTGACACACCGCCACCGCCGGCAAATGATTGGTTTTTTATATTATCAATTTGCACCTTCGTTGCTATAGCGGCAGTTGCTGCATATAGAGCGCCTAAATATGGACCACCCACTTTAGCACCTGCCGCGTATGAGCTTGTGATAGCCTCATAACCTTTAACTAATGCGTTAGCAAGAGCGAATTTTTTACCCACTTCGAATTCTTTTTTCGAAGATGAAGCCATGAGTGTTGCGAGATTTCCCGTTAACCCTTTGGCTACATTTATTTTATCTTTGGCGGCTTTTAGTTCTAAAGCCGCCTTTGTTTTTTCAGCGGCCGTTTCCATTTCAATCAATCGGATCATTCGATCCGTATGAGCACTGGCGGCATTAAACTCTAAATCAAGGGCAGACTGATCGTCATCAGTAAATTTAGCGGCGGCTTTCGCGGCAACCATTTTTTGAGAAACTTTTTCAGCCTGTTCAGAAATACTTTGAAGCGTTGCTTGCATCGCCTCTGAAGGTTTCGTTGCGTTTAATAATTGTTCAAGGTCAAAGGCAACGTCTTTAACGGCCATACCCGACGCTATCGCCCAAATCTCTAAATCGGCGCTGGGTTTAGCGCTTAAACCAGGCATCTTGTCTATAAAATTACTGATTGCTTTATCAGCCCAAGCAATGCCCGATATAATGCCGTCAAAAGCGGCAACGGCACCCAGTTTTACTACTTGCCATGCTATTTCAATATTATGAATCGCATCACGAAGCACACCAATAGCATGAATAATGCCTTTAATGGAATCGAAGACTTCTGTTTTAAAACCCTTAGATTCTTTGGCAGCATCTGAAAACTTTTTTGAAATAACCTCGATGAACGGCGCCAAATGAATTGCGATTGTCGTGCCTACGCCTTTAACAACAACCTGAATTCTTTTCATTGCATCGTTTGCGCGTTCTATTTTTGAAGCGTCTGCGCGTGATAAGGCAACACCATAAATTTCAGCTTCTTCTGCTGCGGCTCTAAGGCCTTTTTCTTGAAGGTTTAAAGTATTAACGAGTGCGACGCCTTCAGAGTCAAAAAACTTCATGGCAAGCCTGACTTTGTCACCTTGCGTTGCGGTTCCTTCCATTGCTTTTGCAATTTTCTGAAAAGCTTTATCGGGTGCTAACCGAGTAAGAGTTTGGGCGTTCAACCCGAGTTCTTTTATTGCATCTTTGGCTTCACCGGTTCCGTTTGCTGCCTCAGATAAACGCCTAACCATACGTTGCAATGCCATGTCCATGGTATTAGAACTGACACCGGTAAGTTCGGCTGCATGACGTAAACCACCCAATGCCTGCGTTGTTAAACCAAGCTTATCTGACGTTTTCGCAAGTGAATCGGCCGCACGTGCTGATTGAATAACAATTGCCCCAAAGCCACCAACGCCCACCAAACCAGCAACGGCTGTTTTGGCATTAAGAAGGATGCCGCTCATTTTTTTAAGTGAGCCGTTAACAGAAGACAAAGCTTTTTTTGTTTGGTCCTTAGCTTTGATTGTTATCGTTTCTTGCGTCTTCATTATCTCTTCTTTTTAAGATGGTCATAACTTCAATGTAATATTTTGGTTGTTCTAGTAAGCCGCCTGACTTTAAAAGTACTCGGCCTTTGTAGTGCTCATACCAATCCAAAATCATCCACGAGTTATTGGTTACCATTGGCAGTAAACAGGTTTTTGATTCAATTAAGCCTTTAACGCTCCATCGATAAATATGCGCGGGGTTATTTTCGTCACAATTTTTATGGGAGCATGTATCGCAATTGAAGGAGGCTGGCTGCCTCATTACTTCAACTGCGATTAGGAGTTTTTTATTTCGTCCTCACTTGGTGTGCTACGATTAATAACTTCAGAGGCAAGTTCGGATAATACCTCCATGGGTAATTTACGAATATTATGCGTACTGAATTTTATGGGCTTATTATTAGCGTCGTTAATATTTTCCCACCCAGTAAGGCCGTACCGTAACGCCATTTTTAAACCAAGACCGTTAAGCTTGAGATCGCCAAGACGTGTTACTTCACCCTCAGCAAAGACTTCTATGTATTGTTCGCCATCGAGAGGTTTTATTTTAAATTTTGCAGGTAGCTCATCATTTACTTCAGATTCGAGTACATACCATGCGGGCGATATGTTTGTGTTAATTGTTAAAGCCATTTTTGCACCTTGTAATAGTTATTTATGTAAAGGCAATTGATACTTCATCGTCAGTGGTGGATTCAGCCGCGGCAAAGTTTAAGTTATTAATGCGAATACCATCCCGATCCCCTTGAGCAATATCACGATAGTAAACAGCGGGCATTGATATTGCGTAGATATTGCCGGTGGTTGACCCAATTGAACCGGTTGCCAAAGCCATGCTGGTTCCGTTGCGGTAGTTGGCTTCGAATGCTTCAGTGGCAACAAGTTCATCTTCGGGGTCAATCGAGCCGGTAACATCTCTCATGGTGATTTGAACATCTCCATAGCTATCAATTGAAGACGGGTTTGGTGGTGTCGCTAAAGTAATCCCCATGTCAAAAGAAAACGTACCGATAACAGCGGCAAAACTGTCGATTGAAAAAGAAATATCTTTAAAGGCCACGGGAACAACTGAATCATAAGTGCCGGTCGTAATAGTTACATCGGTTGGCGTTGCTGAGTGACCAATAAAATTAAATGCCGCTTTGCCTAGGCCACCCGCCTCGAATGAAAATGATACGGTACCGCGACAACCGGTTAATGTTGTTAAGCGACCATCTTGATAATAATAAATCGTTGCTGATTCAATCCCCGTTGAAACGGGGGCATACATTACAGAAGTAGAGGCAACGATTGTTTCACCAAAACCGCAAGCACGTAATAAAGCGCCAATTTCAGGTGCCGTCCCTGCCGTACCCGAGCCTTTTAGTTCACAGTTAAACGAAATTGCTCTAAGTGAACCACCGTATACTTGTTGAACCTTGCCAAGGCTGGCACGAACCACGGGGCGTTCATTCATTCTCGCACCTTCCATAGCCCATGATGGTGTTTCTACTAAGACCGCATCAGCAACACCTGTTGGTGTTGGATCGGTGTTATAAGTAGTTTCTGTTTTAACTAAAATGACTTCTCTATTTATTAACATTTTGTTTTACCTGTGGTTTATCTTTTTTAGGTTCGACAATAATCGAGCCGCCTTTTTTGGGTTTTACTTCCTTACGGTCGCAGTCACGCATTGTTTTTCTCCAAGAAAATCGTTTGTAAATGGCGATTTCGTACCTAAATCAATGGATTCAGGCTTAAATTTGGTTAATTAAATTGAGTTAATGGAAAATAGTGCAGTAATCAGCTATATATTAAGGAGTCTTTAAGATGCAATAAGCTAAAGACTCGGGTTATCAATATTACGGCGATACTTTATTTCCCAATTAAAAGTTTGTGCGACAGTGGGTTTTTGGGCGCCACTATTGATATCAATTTCATCTGGTTCCTCTTCGTTGGTATCAATAATAAAAGCTTCACCAAGTTGCGGCGCTGCGCGCAATGCCATATGTATTTCTTCGCGTATCGAATTAATAGTTTGTTCGTAGGCGGTTAAAGCGCGAACAGTAGCTGTTATTTTAACGTTAAGATTCCAGTCAACTTCGCCATTAATATGTTCTTGTGCTTTATTTTCGGGGCCCATCTCAACATGCAGGCAAGGTAATTCATTTTCTTGGACATCATAAAGTATGCCGCGAAAAACATTAGCGCCGGTTGTAGTTAAACCGGTAACCGCTGTTACGGCAGCAGCCATAACGGTTTCTACTCTATGCGTCATAATCTTTTATCTTTATAATGTTTACAGCCAAAGAATGGGCCGGTTTCAATTTGGTCGGTACTATTCAATGAATCTTTATCTCTGCGTGATTCATTAACAGATGAGCCACCTCCAACACGGCTATGGTGACAAGGTTTAAGTCCGCTTATATACGATATATATTCGGGCGCGCCATCTTCAAGTTCTATTGGGTCTTGTCCCCAATATTGACAGTGGCAACAGTTCATTATTGTTTCTCTAAAATTAAAGTTGTTAATCCGATGCCGTCAGGTTCAATGCCAACAACTTTATAATCCTGATAGTTTCCATTTGGCTCTATACGAATAAATGCGCCGTGCTCTACGCCAACAACATCGTCTTCTGCACAGCGGTATAACGGGCGATAACCTTCGACGTTATTAAACTCAACGTAAGCACGCCGAAAAATTCCATTCAGTTTGGATGTTCGGCTTGATGGGTGATACTGCCCCTTCGGTGTATAAAGCGCGGGGTCGATACCCTCAAGCATAACGTGCAAATCTTCAGTAGGAATTTTTGGCATAATAGATTCTTATAAAATAAAAGACCGCAAGAAGCGGCCTTTTATATAATGGCTAATTAATTTAACGTACCAAAAGGTGCGTTTATTTTAACTTTTACGGTGGTATCGCCACTGCCTGCGGCTTCAACAACGGTTGCACCATTTGTTATATCTCCCGTTGCCGGAACACCAATATTAGAATTAAATTCTCCGGTAGAAGCGTCCCAGTCGACAACATCACCCACCGCCATAACATCCGTTGATAGTTTCGGTAAACTCCAAACGCCATCCACACCAACAGCACCGACTTGGCCCGATGGAATTGTATCCATTGTAATGCCAAGTAATGCGCCAATAGTTAAGATAGTGTTAACCGCTAAATCCGGACCCGCATTTAGGTAATCAAGAATATTGCCTTTTTGTATAAATAAGTTTGACATTAAATTGTCCTCTTTTAATTTTTAAATATATTAATTAAAAAACCGCAGCCTTATGGCTGCGGTTTATTTTTGCGTAACGTTAATTACTGTGGATTTTTAGCTAGCGTACGGAAGTCGAGTGGGCTAACGCCTGCATCTAAACTTACTTTAAATTCAGTCCCATCAACATTCCAACCGTTTTGTTGCTCTAAGCGAGGCATTGCATTGCCATCGAGGTACGAAACTTCGATAGTGTCATGCATGCCAGAGTTAGCAGCGCCATACCAATTCGTTGCGCTTGCTTCGTCAAGGCGAGCATCCGAAATAACTTCGAATGTGCCGCGAACACTATTAGGTACTGTATTGTTTTTAGTCGTTGCTGATCCACCAACTTCGTTTTCGGAATCACGTACAACTTTTGCAGCACCTTCTAAAGCAATCGGTACAATAACATTTGCTAATCGTATGTTAAGTGCTGATGCATTTTTACTTGCATCTTTTTGCTTAGCCATCGCGACACGCATAGCATCAACAGATGCTGTGCTAACCGCTGCGCCAGTTAACAAGTTATTATGTGTTGCGTGGAATAAAGCAACATTATCACTCATATTTGGATTACCAGTTAATATCGCATACACTAAATTACCAACTGTTCGAACAGCGGCGCGGCCCATCTTGCGAGGAATACGAGTAAATGCACCAAGGTCATCATTGATAATAGATTGACGTGAAATAGCAAATAATTTTCCGAAGGTTGCTAACTGGATTGTTTCACCACGGTCACCAACAGTCGCCGTTTTATATTCACCACCCGATGGCACTTTATCTAGTGCGGGGAACGAATCGAGATCGGCGCGTGTAGCAAGTTTAAAATCAGGTAGCTCCCCAACATTTGTCCAAGCTTGAAACGTTTCGTCGGCTTCGTCATAACCCATTAACATGGCTTTATTTGCCGTGTTAATAAGTAGGTTACCAAAATCGCCAGTTGTATGAGTAAAAGCTGCAGCAACTAAATCCAGTTTACCCATTCGAGTGGTATCAATGCCGTGCATGTTGAGAACTTTACGCGCCATTTCCGCTAAAGAGTATCCACGATAATCATTTTGATAATCATCTGTAGCTAAACCGGCACGCGCTAACAATGCGCTTTGCGCGCCAACACGAAATTTATCAACAACATCAGCAACAATAACGGTGCTAGGTTGACTGCCAAGAGCTGTTACATCTTTACCTAAATGATTTAATAGTTGCTCACTTGCGGCGGATACAGTCATGGCGGTATCGTCTAAACAGGTATCCATTAAGCCTCGAACACCTTCGTGCCCTAAATGATTCGCGAAGGCCGCTCGCATTTTAGTTCGGCGCTCTGCATCTTTTGCAAGTGCTTTAGCTTCAACTTCCCGTTTTTCAGCGGCTTTTTTCTCGGCCGCCTGTGTTTTTTCTGCTTCAGTCATGATGACTTCCTTTTTAATTGTGGCAGCGACCGGAGCCGCCTGTTGTGTTGGTTGGTCTAGATCAGCAGCATCAACTTTTATATTTACATTAATTGATTGCTCACGCTCGACCGTTTTATTTGCTGACACACCTTTTAAAGTTGGCGCGTTTGCAAAATACTTTGAATTATTAAAACCCGATGCAGCCATTTCTAAACCATCATCGTTAATAATATCGATATAACCTGAATCTTGTGCTTCTGTTGCAGTAAACCAATGATCTTCGCCATCAGTTAAAATATCTAAAATTTCATCATGCGATAAACCTGTTTTTCTTGAATAACTTGTTGCCATTGCTTCCGCATATTTATCAAGTAAATCAGCTTGCATTCGCATTTCTTTTGAGTTTCCACCAACATATGTCCAAGGTGCATGAACCATAAAGAGGGAGTTTGCGCCCATTTCAACGGTATCGCCTGCCATTGCAATTAAAGAGGCAGCGGAAACAGCAACACCTTCAATAATGACGTTTACTTTTGATTCATGTCGACGTAGCGCGTTATAAATGGCAATGCCATCAGCAACATTACCGCCATAAGAATTAATTCGCACATTGACAGTATCAACATCTAAATCTTGAAGTTGAGTAACAACATCTTTTGCTGTCACACTTTCATACCAGCTTTCGCCAATGTCGCCATAAATTAATAATTCGGCTTCACTATCACCCATTGCTTGTATGCGATAAGGTGATAAATTATTTATTTGGTTGTTTTTTAATTTTTTCTTTTTACTCATCGTCTTTATCTCCGTTGACAGAAGTAGAAAGCCCCGCATTTGCGGGGCTTTTGTCGTGTTTAGCATCAGTGGTGAAAACTAATTTATCTTCGTCGTTATCTTCACGCCATTGTTTTATTTGTTTACGTACATCTTTAGGGTTTCCACCGCGTTCGCGAATAATCATTTGTGCAGATTTATAACCTGCACGCTCTAAGGTTTCATTAGCATCAACTTCTTTCTTGGGATCGATCCACGGCATCGATGGCCCGCGATAGTCAGCATCAAAGATTGTAAGAGGATTTATATCAGACGGAACTTTTACAACACCTGATAGGATTGCCATATCAATAAAGTTACGAACAATGGGACGGTTAAATTTACCGATAAATGACATGGTGCCACTTAAATAATTACTCCAACCTTCAACTAATTCTTGGCGTTGCGAAGAGTACGTTCCGTTATAGTTTTTTGAAATACTCGAAAAATTGGCACCCGTACCAGAGCCAACACCGCGCATTTGAATATCAATAAAGCCGCCGACTGCTGTCGATGGTCTATCGCTTGAAATTATTCCTACATCTTCGCCGGGTAATAAGCCATCAAACACCATCCCCGGTTTTATATTAAAACTTCTATCTTTGTCTGAACCATCCTCTTTAACATAATCTTCAGCTGTGCCACGCTTGATATATGCAGTCATCGCGGCGGCAACACGTGCAGCAACGCGTTCTGACTCTTCATAGTCTTTAATGTCTTCAAGGCGGCGTATAACTGATGCGAATATTGAAACACCGCGCGCTTGGCGAATGCGTGTAGTGATCTTTGGGTGAAGTATTCGCGAGGCTGGCACCACTTTTGTTATCAAATCTCTATAAATTCGATCATCGCCCGGATGTTGTTTGTATATATGATAAGCCGTTGGTCGGCCCCAAGCATTTCGTTGTACACCTTGAGTAATACCTTTTGAATCGTCGGTATAATCAAACGGTAAATGATCTGTTTCGATTAACTCTATAGAAAAAGGAACGCGAGTTCCATGGTCAAGACCAGGTACTTTACCTAGTAACAATTGTGTTAAGAGCTCACCATCACGAAAATAGGTTTGGCCTGCTAATTGTTGCGCTGCAATCCAATCATGCTCGCCGGTAACCTCAGGCATTAATATCCAGTTATTAAAAGCATCCTGTAAAGACTGAGCAAATTCAGTATGTATGTCACCATCATTATTTTTAGGCTGAAACTCAACGCTAATACCTGCGGGGCCAATCGTATTATTCACTAATACGGTTAACACACCTTTAGCAAAGTCATAATTCTGCTCTAGTTGTCGAGCATAACCGCGCAGCGAAGCGCCGGCGCGACCAACAACAGCATCACCGCTACTATTATCCGCTTGATTTTTTCGTAACCGTCCGGGTTTAGCTGATTCATAAGCCGCCAAAGCACCCCGAAATTGCGCACGATTAAATGCAGTTTGCGGCGAAAAGAAAGCAATAATTTTATCTAATGGGTTTTTCATAATTAGTTTGTAAAATCTGCTACGCTGTTAACGCTTGAGCCACCACCTAATCGCGCTCTTTCAGTATTCACTCGACGCTGCCATTCTTGACGGCCAGCACGTAAAGCACCAAGGTCAGCTTTGTTGTAAGAAATACCATCAATGCTATAACTTTGGTTTTTCAATACGGCTTTTTCCGCTGCGGTATACGCTGCTAACATTTCAGTCGCTTCACTCATTTTTTAACCAATCTCCATCGCCAGCATCAACCCAGTTGTTGCTTTGCGTTTTTTCTTGTTGAGTTTTATCGGATTTATTAACGATAACGTCATCTTTATTGCTAAATAAGTCAGATTGTTTAAGTTTTTCTTCCAGCGCAGCCCATTGATGTTCTTGCATCGTATGCACTTTAATTGAACGGGCTGCATGTAACGCATAAACCGCACAATCTAACCCTTCATTTCTAACGCCAGATTTCTTTTGCCATACTAATTTTTTACGAATCGAGCGATGGGGTGCTTTAATTTCCGAAAGCATTTGTTCGTAAAAATCCACGCGTACATTTTTATACCAATGCATTCGGCCGGCACCATTACCTTCTAAAGTAATTCGTCCGTTATCACCAATAAGTAAATCTTTTGCTTTGTGTGTGCCAACCGTGTAAATCTTCAAGCCATATTTACTGGCCTTTGTTTTTGTTTTGTGATCTATTTTTTTTGGCGTGCTATAAATTTCTCGCAAACCGTAATCATTGGATGAACCTTTTATTGCCATTACGCCTTGGCGCTGACGATCCCGAGCATAGCTATAAACAACATCAGACGTACCACCATCAGATGAATCGATTGATATTGCTGATAAACGCAAAGCAAATCCATCGGAATGTTCGAAGCTTTTGAATAATAAGTTATCTAATTCTTTCCAGACTGGGTCAGTCTTATCGGTAGTTGTTTTCTTTGCAGACAATTCACCCCAGTACACCAACCATGATTCTTCACCGCGACCCCATGCCCAAATCTGCACGGCCAATCTATCGTGTTGAACATCAATACCTGCCGTTAAAATTAACGCTCCACGTGGAACGGTTAATTCTTTGTACTCTTCGGCGCGCGCTTCAAGTTCGTCGGCTTCAGGTGCGTCCGTTTTATATTCATAAGGTAACCCTTTTGCTGAGTTGGTGAATACAATTAAATCTGTATCATCGCCTCGTTCAAAAGAATATTCAGCTTCAAGCCAACGTTCTACCAGTCGCACCATGCGAGAACCAGGGAACGGCGAATATAATTCGTTTATATAAAAACCAGCAACGCCGCGAGATTTAGCAGTTGCTTGCCATTGTCCTTTTTTTACATTGCGATTCTTTTGTTGGTCACCCCAAAGCGAACCACATTCAGGGCATGCATACGCAGCCGTTTCAGGTAAAGCGTGGCCAAATTTTTCATGACTTTCATTTTCATCGCTCTGCCAAGTTAAGTTATCAAATGACAAAACATGCGATTCACCACAATCATGGCAAGGTATAAAAAACTTTCGCTGATCAGAACCAAGATATGCACTTTCAATTGTTGATATGCCTTTAATTGAAGGCGTACCACCAAAAACAATATCACGTCGATGATATGTTTTAGTCCTTTCTTCTAATAACTTTATAGAGTCACCCTGCCCGCCAACATTAGCAGCGGCATCATCAGGTTCTTCTATAAATACTCTTGGTGCTGGCGTGCTCTTTACATTTGAAACACTATTTGAACCAACCAGTTTTAAAAAGCCGCCGGCAAACTTTTTCATTAAAGCGCGATTACCATCTTTGCGGCTAGTAGCAACGTCGAGCTTTGCTGATAATCTTGGTGTTGCTAATACTGCAGGCGCTAATTTTTCTTGACTAAAATCTTTAGCTGCTTCTGCTTTTGCAAATAAACCAATCACAGGCGATGGGTCAATATCAATAATTCGACCGAGCCAGTTCATGATAACGCCATCAGTCCAAGCAACTTGGGATGACTTCATACAAACTGTTTTATATATCGCCGGGTCATCTAGCGCTTCATGCATACCAGCGACCCACGGAGTTAAATCAGAATTATATTTACCCGATAAGGCAGATGATTCAGCTGCAAGATATCGGTATTTATCAGCCCATTCCGTTATTGTTAACTTTGGCGGCGGAGCAGCTTTTGCGCGCAGTCGTTCAACTAGCGCAATCGTCGCTGGCGCTAGTTCCATCGGCAAAGTGTTGCAAGGCTTCATGAATAGGTTCTTCTATTAACAAAGGATCAATATCAACGTCATACATTGTCTTAACGGCCATTGTTAATTTATCCGGTAAAATTAATAGTTCTGTTCTAAGTGCGACAACTAAAGCTTCAAGACTTGGTTCTATTTCATCAACAGGTATTAAAGTACCTGTTTTTGTTTTCACGTCCAGCTCTTTTAAATGCGCTGAAGCAACCGCTTCGCGTGTTCGGGCACGAGTTAAATTAACTTGATCATTTCCACCGCGACCAGCAGCTTCGTCGCGAAGCCGTTCACAATAAAAAATCAACCATTCACGAAAAGTTTGGCCTTTAATTAATACACCACTATCTAGGTGTTTTGAAATTGCTTGTTGACTAACACCAACCAATTTTGAAAAACCTAACTGTGTCGCTTTTTTGTCTAAGTAATCATTCATAAGTATTGATGATAAGTCACAAGTACAACCCCCTATAGCAAATCAAATCTGCATAAAAAGCGAGGATATTTGCCC
>Ga0316205_10002142_pt1 | contig 21475 bp, 21 predicted proteins | sample 3monthpyrite_MG_FD_204941 | JGI IMG/M metagenome (GOLD analysis project Ga0316205, IMG submission 204941) | Microbial mat bacterial communities from mineral coupon in-situ incubated in ocean water Damariscotta River, Maine, United States -... | ecosystem: Environmental > Aquatic > Marine >... | reverse complement strand
GTACATCAATGGCTTCTACAATCCGCGCCGCAAACACTCAGCGCTCGGTTGGAAAAGCCCATTGGCTTTCGAAAGAAAGGCCGCCTAAATGAGCAATCGGAGCGGCACGAAAGCGTGACAGGTCCAAGTACCGTCTTCGACCGGATTGGATTCACCTGTTATTCACCCGGTCATGTGCCAAAAGGCAGATTTTCACCAGAAATTCGTTGCTTTTTGCCACAACACCAAAAAATAGCGCCCCTCGAAGGTATCGCTAAATAGTTGATATTTAGTTAGAAAATTGGCTCCGGCGGTAGGGATCGAACCTACGACCAATTGATTAACAGTCAACTGCTCTACCGCTGAGCTACGCCGGAACGGTTCGCGCCGTATAGCAAGCCGGATTCGCATCGTCCAGAGGGTTTGCAGGCGTTTCGGGCAAAAAGTTTCAGTCGTAATAGGTGCGTTCGAATACCGAATGCTGCGAAAGATTGCCGAGTGCGCGCACGCGGGATTTTCCCTTCAAGTCAATGAGATGCGCCAGGACATTGCGCGTGGCGGCGGGTAGCAGAGCGGCCGGTGTGTCGGTGTAGACCGCGCGCGCAATGGCCTCGGCGGTGGCAGGGCCTGCATCGAGCTTGGCCAGAATGGCCGTCTCTCGCGCCTTGCGGTGGCGGATCAGCCAGTCGAGCCGCGCATTCGGACTGTGCACGGCGCCGCCATGGCCGGGATAGAACACGCGCCAGTTGCGCGCCGACAGCCGCACACATGACGCCATGAAATCCGTCAGATCGCCATCCGGCGGCGAAACCAGTGAACTGGCCCACCCCATGACATGATCGGCCGTCAGGCACGCGTCTTTCCAACCCAGACAGATATGATTGCCGAAATGCCCGGGGGTGTGGATCACGTCCAGCGCCCAATCCGAGCCCTTGATCACGTCGCCATCGCGGACCGTGACGTGAGGTTCGAACGCGTGGTCGATACCCTCGCCACCCCCTGCCATGCCAGCAGCAGCCAGACGGGCCATGACCGCACTGCGCCCGGCATCCGCCGCGCCAAACGCCAAAACCGGCGCGCCGGTTTCGACCGCCAGTGCGCGGGCAAGCGGGGCGTGGTCAAGGTGGCTGTGCGTGACGATGATCTGGCTGATATGTTGCCCGGTTTCGACTGTACCGAGGATGGCGGCCAGATGGGCGGGATTGTCAGGGCCCGGATCAATGACCGCCAGATCCTGTGTGCCCAGAAGGTAGGTGTTGGTGCCGCGAAAGGTCATCGGCGACGGGTTCGGGGCCACAATCCGGCGCAGTCCTGTTTCCAGTGTTTCCGCCCGTCCGACAATCGGGTTAAACTCATCCATCTGCATCGCCCTTCTTGTTCCTTTAAGTCGCCTGCGCCGCGCGTTAGATTGCGCCCATGTTCTTTCAATGGCTCAAACAGTACATGCCCAGAGGCATCTACGCCCGCGCGGCGCTGATCCTGATCCTTCCGGTGATTTTCGTGCAGATTGTCGTGTCGGTTGTGTTTGTAAAGGACCATTTCGAGGATGTCACACGACAGATGAGCATCACCGCCGCGCGTGAGGTGCGCCTTGTGCTCGGGGTCATCCGAAATGCCGCCACGGAAGACGACATCGCGGTGCGGGCCGCTGGTGTCATCGGGCCACTGGCCATGACACTTGAGCCGGTCGCGGCCAGCGCGCTGGAGGAAACGGACCAGCGCAACTGGTACGATTTTTCCGGTATCGTGATCACGCAGACCCTGCGCGACCGGGTCCCCGAACTGGCGGCGGTCGATTTGTCGAGTGACCGTGCTGTACGCTTGCTCCTCGACACCGGGCCAGGACCCGTCGCGCTGCAATTTGACCGGCGCCGGGTGTCTGCTGCGACACCGCACCAGTTGCTGGTCAACATGGTATTCTTTGGCATCCTGATCACGATTGTCGCTTTCATCTACATGCGCAACCAGTTGCGCCCCATCAAACGGCTGGCACGCGCCGCCGAAGCCTTTGGACGGGGCAATGCGATTGCCTACACACCGGCGGGTGCGGCCGAAATCCGGGCTGCGGGCACGGCCTTTATCGACATGCGCAACCGGATCGAACGCCAGATCGAAACGCGCACACTGATGTTGTCGGGGGTCAGCCATGATCTGCGTACGCCGCTGACCCGCATGCGGCTGGCGCTGTCAATGCTGGACGACGCAGACCGCGTCGCGCTGGAACGGGATGTGGATGACATGCAGGGCATGATTGATGCCTTTCTGAATTTCGCCAAGGGCAACAGCGAAGGTGAACCCGAGGCGGTTGATCCCGTTGAACTGGTGCGCGGCATCGTTTCAGATGCTCAGCGGGCAGGGCAGCCTGTGGCGCTGGCCGAGGTCGAGGGCGAAGGCATCGTGACTCTGCGTGTTGTTGCGATGCGCCGCGCCATCGACAACCTGATCACCAACTCCGTGCGCTATGGCCGGCGCGCCGAGGTGTCGGTGCGTGTCAGTGACAAGTCCTTGCGTTTTCGTGTCGAAGACGAGGGCCCCGGCATCCCCGAGGAAAGTCGCGCGGATGCGCAGCGCCCGTTTGTGCGTCTTGATGCGGCGCGCAATCAGGATCATGGGTCCGGTGTTGGCCTTGGGCTGGCCATAGCGACGGACATTGCCCGCGCCCACGGCGGCGTGTTGCGTCTTGGGCGCAGCGAAAAACTTGGGGGCTTGCGCGCCGACATCGTGATCGCACGCTGATCCGGTGCCGCGCGTCGCTGTGCCGTCACGGCACGCTTGAAGCGTTCGCACCCGACGACGTTGCCCACATGAACCATGCGATTGAAGTCGGGCAACAAGCCGACCGGATGGAAGCCGGATTGAACAAGCTTGGACAAGCAATGTTTAATTCTGCACTTGCCGACCGGGCTTCTTACAGCCGCGTTGACGTAGATGCACCGTTGATCCCCGCAGCAGCCGAATAGCTTTCCGTTGAAGATCGGAACCAACTGCCCCGGCTACGGTCGGGGCTTTTTTATTCGTCGTCAAACCTAAGGATGACTTCGATACGAAGGTTGCCAGCCTTTGCCGCCTTCTTTGCCCGTTCAATTAGGTAGTAGTAGAAGGCCATCATTAAAGTCGTGCTCGTCCCGCGCGCTACAATCATTTCTGCCGCTTGCACGACACGAAGTAGTTCCGAAATATCAAGAATGTGGGGAAACCCACCAGTTTCTTTCATAAAGTCGGTTATGAATTTGTGGTCATATTCGTTTGGACTATCAATTAAATCCAAGTCAGGAACCAAAACAATTGCGTGAGCGGGTTGTTGCCGCTCAACTTCAAGAACTTCACCTGAAAGGCTTGTGATTTCGACTCCATCTTTCAGCTTTCTAATTCCGCCTCTAAGTTGCTTGAAAGCTTTCGAAATGTGTCCTGCAACGTCCTGCTTCAATTTTGCTCTATCGGGAAGTTTACTACGCGCCAAAACTGAAAGAGTTTTTGACTCGATTAGCGTCGGACCATATTGATGGCTAAGTAGAATGTCGGTCAGTTCGCGACGTTCTTTGTCTTTATGCGGCCTTTGTGGGCTATGGTAAACACCAAACGGCTGCAAGTTGTCGGTGAGCCAGACACCAATTTGTTCTTGCTGATTACCTTCGTCGCTGTCGAAAATATCAATCAAACTGGATGATGCGCTGGCTGTTATAAAATGATTTTTGACTGGCTTCCAATCTGACTTTCCACCAACGTCGAGGACGATCCAATCAGCATCGGTGCCGCGCAGAAAGTGAAGCTTTTCCAGCATGGGATAAAGTAGAGTTTGGCTACTTGAGTGGTCGAAAGGTCCAAGCTTGGTGCTAGCAGTCATGTCCCGAAGTCGCTCGATTTCTCTGGAAATTGGCAAATTATTCCATGATACGTTCACCGCAATTTCATTGAATAGGAACGCAACAAGCGGTTCACCGTTCGACAAGCCCAAAATACCTTTGAGTTCTTCCTCACGCTCTACGACCGACCACAATATGCCGCCATCTGCCCCGTCGTCACTTATCCGAAGTGCGCAAACTAGCCGATTTTCGCATTTCGCAAACGCAAGCTGCATCGGTGCGCCAAGCACGATATACTTAAGAAGAAGTGTGCTTCCTTTTATTAGGATAGTTGGTTCAAATCCGTCTTTGCCTTGAGCGTATTCAAAGCGAACTAGCTGCGGGCAAGCCAAGAACTCTGATCGGTTTTGGTCGGAAAGCCAATGCATTTTTCTATCGAACCTATCCACATTAGAACGACGCTTGGTGTCGCCGTGCGTCAAATTTTATGCCGGGGGCCGTATAGCAAAGCAAGCGCTGCATCTTCCGTTGCGGTCACTATTTCAGTCAAGCTACGTACAACTGGCCCGAAGCCCGCATCGCGACGCTTGTCAAAGTCTAGGCCGCAGTCGTGGCGATCACGGCGGGCCGGAACACTTGTGGGCATCCTGAAACCATCGCGTGAAAACTGTCACTAGATCGGCAATAGGAACCCCTGACTGGTGAATTATTCAATGATTGCAAGGGTATGTGGCGGAGAGACAGGGATTCGAACCCTGGGTGGGCTTGCACCCACAACGGTTTTCGAGACCGCCCCGTTCGACCACTCCGGCACCTCTCCGCGGGGGTCTGGTGCGCCCAATTAGAGGCTCTGCCGCCCGAGAGCAAGGCACTTTTCGCCGGTTATGGAGCACACGCGTAATTTGGTGGACGCGGCGCTCAAAACGCATACCCTTGGGGCTATCAGATGCGGACGGGCCCGAAATGGCCCGCCGAAAACGGAAAGGACTCCTGATGCGCGCAATTCGCTTCTGTCTGGCCACTATGGCAATGGTGTTGATGCTGCCGACGCTGGCGGCTGCCGGGGACCGGGCCCGGATACAGGACTTTCTCGAGGTGACCGGGTTTGATGTTGCACTGGAAAGCATTCGGTTGTCGGCGCGGTCGGCCCCGGCGATGCTGGGTCTTCAGGCCGAGGATTTCGGCACCGAATGGACCCGCCTGACGGGCGAGGTGTTTGCCACCGATATCATGCATGATCTCGCGCTTGATTTGCTGGAACAGACGCTGGACGACGAACTGCTGACCCATGCGGCAGAGTTTTACGACACCGATCTGGGCCGGCGGCTGGTCGCGGCCGAAAACGCATCGCACATGAGCGAGGAGGATGCCCTGAAAGATGAAAGCGGTGCGGCGATCATCGAAGGCCTGGTCCGGCTGAAGAGCCCGCGTTTGAAATATCTGGAACGCATGACGATAGCTTCGGACAGCGCCGGCACGGCGGTGCGCGCCATTCAGGAGGTGCAGGTGCGCTTTCTCATGGCGGCCATCGGGGCGGGGGTGATGCAGCTACAGCTGGAAGAGGACGACCTGCGCGCGCTTCTCGCGGCGGACGAAGCCGAGATGAAGGCGGAAATAGCAGCCAATGCGCTCATTGGATCGGCCTATACCTATCAGGCGTTTTCGGATGCCGAAGTGCTGGCCTATGCCGAGGCGCTGGAGAACCCGAAGATGCGCGCGGTATATGACCTGATGAACGCCGTGCAATACGAAATCATGGCGAACCGGTTCGAGGCCCTGGCCGTCGCCATGCAGCGCCTGCAACCCAGTCAGGACCTGTGATGGGACTGCGTGCGGCAACATTTGCGTGGCTGATCAGCGCGACGGCTGTGCTGGCCAGCCCCGAAAGCGACAGGCTGATGGATGCCCTTGGCGTGCCCGAACTGATCGCGGCGTTTTCCGTTGAAGGAATCGAAAACGGCGCGGCACTGGATGACAGCGTTCTGAACGGGCAGGGGGGCAATGTGTGGGCCGAAACCGTGCGTCGCCTGTACGATCCCCAACGGCTCGAAGCCGACGTGCGGCGCGCCTTTGCCGAGACGCTGGATGAACAGGTGGCCGCGCAGGCGCTGTTGTTTTTTGAAAGCGAACTGGGCGTGCGGATCGTCGCACTGGAGGTGCAGGCCCGCACCGCCATGCTGAACGACGACCTCGAAGCGGCTGCCAGATCCGCACCCTCCGCCCTTGACGAGACAATCACCGCGTTTCTGGAAATCCGGCATCTGATCGAGCGCAATACCGACGCCGCGATGGCCGCGCAGGAAGCATTCTATGCCGGTTTGGCGATGTCATCGGGGCAAACCGACAGCACGCCGGACCCTGCAACGCAGCGGGCCCTGATCATGGCCGAAACCGAAAGCTGGCTGCGCGGCTACTATGCGCTGGCGCAATCGCCGCTCAGTGCTGATGAGGTGGCGATCTATACCGCATTCTGGGACACCGAAATCGCAACCGCACTGGATGACGCCCTGTTCGAGGCATTCGGCACCAGCTATGCCTCGCTGTCCTTCGGGCTGGGGCAGGCGGCAGGCCACCTGTTGCCGCAGAACGATCTGTAAAATGCGCGGCCAAACCCCTCTTGACTTGACCCGGTGATGCGCACATAAGCCCGCCATTGCAGCCTGCACATCGCGGGCTGCTTTTGATTTACATGACGCCCCATGGGCGCGCTGTTCGAGGCGGACCCCGGCAAGGGGGACACAAACACCGGGACTCCGGGGCCACAGGACGCGGCAAACAAAGGAAGACAACCATGTTCGCGGTTCTCAAAACCGGCGGCAAACAGTACAAGGTTCAATCGGGCGATACGCTCCGCGTTGAAAAACTGGCCGCAAATGCAGGTGACAAAGTCCAATTCAACGACGTGCTGATGATCGGTGGCGACACACCGAAAGTCGGATCGCCCGTTGTGGCCGATGCCGGTGTGCAAGCCGAAGTCATCGAACAGATCAAGGGGCCCAAGACGATCAACTTCGTAAAGCGCCGCCGCAAGCACTCTTCCAAGCGCACCAAGGGCCATCGCCAGCAGCTGACGCTGGTGCGTGTGACCGACATCCTGGAATCGGGCGCGTCCGCCTCCGGTATCATGGCGGCTGAAAACGGCGCAGGCTTTGTCAAGGCGGCCGCCGCCGATGCCAAGCCCGCCAAGAAAGCCAAGGCACCCAAAGCAGCGCCCAAAGCGGCCCCCAAGGCCGAAGCGGCACCAAAAGCGGAAGCGGCACCAAAAGCCGAAGCCAAGAAAGCAGCGCCCAAAAAGGCCGCAGCCGCCCCCGCGGGCGCGGACGACCTCAAGGAACTGTCCGGCGTCGGCCCCGCACTTGAGAAAAAACTGCACGCCGCCGGTGTGACCACGTTTGCGCAGATCGCAGCATGGACGCCCGAAGACGTTGCTGATATGGACGAGAAACTGTCTTTCAAAGGCCGGATCGAGCGTGAAGGCTGGATCGCTCAGGCCGCCGAAAAGACCAAAGGCTAAGGAGAGAGACGCATGGCACATAAAAAAGCAGGCGGTTCATCCCGTAACGGTCGCGACTCCGCAGGGCGTCGCCTTGGCGTCAAGAAATATGGCGGCGAAGCTGTCATTCCGGGCAACATCATCGTGCGCCAGCGCGGCACCAAGTTCTGGCCAGCCGCAGGTGTGGGTATGGGCAAGGATCACACGATCTTTGCAACGGTCGACGGCTCCGTCACCTTCCACAAGGGCCTGAAAAACCGCACATTCATTTCGGTTCTCCCGGTCGCGGAGGCAGCCGAGTAAGCCGCTCCAACGGGTTTTGACAAAATTCCAAGGGATCGGCGGAAACGCCGGTCCCTTTTCCTTTTTAACCAGCGAGGCCGAATGATGGCCGACCACAACAAACCGGTACTGCAAGGCGGCAGCGTCACCTTGCGCGATGCGACCCCGCTGGATGTCGAGGCACGCTTTGCCCTGGGCAACACGCCAGAAATTCAGGCGATGTTCGGCGCTGACCCCGCAGCCGTGCGCGACATCACACCCGAAGCCGCCGAAGCCTGGGTGCAGTCCCACATCGACGACCCTCACGCATGGGTGATCGAAGTTGACGGGTCTGTGGTGGGCGGCGTGCGCCTTTACAACGTCAACTACTCCGACAAACGCGCCCAGCTGGCGATCGGCATTGTCGATCCTGCCGCGCTCGGCAAGGGCGTGGGCACAAACGCCATGCGATTGCTGGCGGCCCATGCCTTTGACACGATGGGGCTGCACCGGTTGGGTTGCCGCGTGCTCGACTTCAATGCACGCGCCATCACGGCCTATGAAAAGGTCGGCTTTGTCGTCGAAGGGCGCGAGCGTGAGGCGGCCCATATCGCAGGCAAATGGCATGATGACCTGATCCTTGGCCTGCTGGACCGGGACCTGACGGAATGAGCGTCGCGGCCACAACATTCGCCGTCTTCGCGGCCTCTCAGGTCGGCACGCCGGGGCCTGCCAACATGGCGCTGCTGGCCACGGGCGCGCGGTTCGGCTTTCGTGCCGCACTGCCTTTCGTGGCCGGTGTGGCGCTTGGCAAACAACTGGTGATCTGGCCTGTCGGTTTTGGCCTGATGCAACTGGCTGACCGCGCCCCGTGGTTGTTCGAGACCCTCAAATGGATGTCGGCCGCCTACATCATCTGGCTGGCCTGGAAGGTGGCCAACCTGCGCCTTGGTCCCTCGGATCACGCCGCCAAAGCCCCCGGTTTCGCCGCCGGGCTGATTGTGCACCCGCTGAACCCCAAGGCATGGGCAATGATCGTGGCAGGCTTTACCGGCTTTGTCGCCCCCGGCACCGACCCTTTGCTGGCGACCGCCACCATCGCGGCGATCCTGCTGGGCACGCAGGTGCTCCTGCACCCGCTGTGGACACTTGCCGGTGATCGTATCGCGCACACCCTCGCAGGCACACGCGCGGAACCCTATCTAATGTACACCCTTGCTGGCCTGACCGTCGCGTCGGTCCTGTTTGTTCTGTTCGGAGGAGGAATATAACATGGAGATGGAGAAGATTGTGACCCAACCCGTGATCGAGACCGAGCGCTTCAGCCTGCGCCCCCTGCGCAAGTCCGACATGGGTCTGATCGAGATGTACTGGTCCGATATCCGGGTCGCCCACATGACCACCTCGATTCCACATCCCGTCCCCCCGGGCATGACCGAGGCCTTTGTGACCCGCGCCATGGCGGATGCGCGCGACGACGACGTCTGGGCGATGGATGGGCACAAATCCGGCGGGGCCGAGGTGATGGGGCTGATATCGCTCGAACGGATGGATCGCAACCAGTCCGAAGTGGGCTACTGGGTGGCCCCGCCATTCTGGAACACCGGCCTTGCCTCGGACGCGGTACAGGCGCTGGTCAACGCCAACCCAATGAAGAATGCGGCCATGTTCGCCTCGGTCTTTCAGGACAATCCGGCCTCGGCCCGGGTGCTGACCCATTGCGGGTTCAAATACCTCGGGGATGCAGAAAGCTTTTGCGTCGCACGCGACACCACCGTGCCCACATGGACCTACAGCCACAAACTCTGAACGCCCCGTCCCCTTCTCTGATTTGAAAAAATCCTGGGGGAGGCCAAATGCCGGGGGCAGAGCCCCCATCTCCGCTCAACTCCCGTTCCCTTCGCGGGGCAACTGCACTAGGACGACATCATGAAGTTCCTCGATCTCGCCAAGGTCTACATTCGCTCCGGCGCAGGCGGCAACGGGTGCATCTCGTTCCGGCGGGAAAAGTATATCGAATATGGCGGCCCGGATGGCGGCGATGGCGGTGCCGGCGGTTCGGTCTGGGCCGAGGCGGTGGACGGATTGAACACGCTGATCGACTTCCGCTATCAGCAGCACTTTTTTGCCCGGAACGGGCAGGGCGGCATGGGCCGTCAGCGCACCGGCAAGGACGGCGAAGACATCGTGCTGCGGGTGCCCGTCGGCACCGAAATTCTCGATGAGGATCAGGAAACCGTCATCGCGGACATGACCGAACTCGGGCAGCGCGTTGAACTGGCCAGGGGCGGCAATGGCGGCTGGGGCAACCTGCACTTCAAATCTGCCACCAACCAGGCCCCGCGCCGCGCGAATCCCGGTCAGGACGCGGTCGAGCGGACCCTGTGGTTGCGCCTGAAACTGATCGCGGATGTGGGCCTGCTGGGCCTGCCCAACGCCGGCAAATCCACCTTTCTCGCCACCACCTCCAACGCGCGCCCCAAGATCGCGGATTATCCCTTTACCACGCTGCACCCCAATCTGGGCGTCGTCGGCGTGGACAACGTGGAATTTGTGGTGGCAGATATTCCGGGCCTGATCGAAGGGGCCTCCGAAGGGCGCGGACTGGGGGATCTGTTCCTTGGCCATGTGGAACGCTGTGCTGTGTTGCTGCACCTGATCGACGGCACATCCGAAACCGTGGCCGAAGACTATCGCACCATCATCACCGAACTCCAAGCCTATGGCAGCGATCTGGCGGACAAGCCCCGCATCACGGTGCTGAACAAGATCGATGCACTGGATGAAGAAGAGCGCGCAACTGCATTGAAAATTGTCGAAAAAGAATCCCTTGGCCCGGTCATGGCAATGTCGGGCGTCGCGCGCGAAGGTGTGACGGACGTGCTGCGTGCCTTGCGGGCGCAAATCGACGACGACCGCATCCGACAACGCCCTGTGGCCGAGGCCGAACCATGGCGTCCCTGACAGCGGCCAGTCGGCTGGTTGTCAAGATCGGCTCGGCCCTGCTGGTCGATCGGACCACGGGCGCATTGCGCAAGGGCTGGTTGCAGGGTCTGGCGCAGGATGTCGCGTGGCTGAAAGGCGCGGGCGTGCAGGTGGTTCTGGTGTCCTCGGGCTCCATCGCATTGGGGCGCGGCGCGCTTGGCCTGCCGGCCTCGGACCTCGCGCTCGAACAGTCTCAGGCGGCCGCCGCTGTCGGGCAGATCCGCCTTGCCCGCGCCTACGAAGAGGCGATGGACCCGCACGGCATCACCACGGCCCAGGTCCTCGTGACGCTGGAAGACAGCCGCGACCGGCGCCGCTACCTCAATTCCCGCGCGACACTCGAACAGCTTATCACGCTGGGCGCGCTGCCCATCGTCAATGAAAACGATACCGTGGCGACGGACGAAATCCGCTTTGGTGACAATGATCGCCTGGCCGCCCAGATCGCCGCGACCATCGGCGCGGATCAACTGGTGCTGCTGTCCGACGTCGATGGATTTTACAGTGCCAATCCCGTCGATGATGCAAAGGCAATACGCTACGACGTGATCGACACCATCACCCCCGAGATCGAGGCGCAGGCGGGCGATGCAGGCTCGGGTCTGTCCAAGGGCGGCATGAAAACCAAGCTGATGGCCGCCAAGACCGCAACCGCGGCGGGATGTGCGATGGCGATCTGCCACGGGGCGGCACCGCGCCCGCTGATGGCGCTGGAACAGGGCGCGCATGCCACATGGTTCACCGCAACCCTTGACCCGCAAGCCGCGCGCAAACGCTGGATCGGGGCGATGAAACCACGCGGAACCGTCACGCTCGATGCAGGCGCGACGCGCGCTTTATCACAAGGAAACAGCCTGTTACCAGCCGGTGTTCATGCGGTCAGCGGCAATTTCGGGCGCGGCGATCCGGTCGCGATCCAAGGTCCCGATGGCCACCAGCTTGGCCTCGGTCTCAGTCGCTATACCGCACAAGAGGCCAGCATCATCAAAGGCCACCAAAGCCACGAGATCGAAGCCCTTCTGGGCTATCCCGGCCGTGCCGCCCTAATCCACCGGGACGATATGGCGCTCTGACCTTCTCTTGACTATGAATACCACCGCCGGAGGCATGAAATCTTCGGCGCTCCGACGCCAGAGGACGCAAGACATGAAAGACTTCACTGACATTCCCGGCCTCATGGCGGATATAGGTGCACGTGCCAAAGCAGCTGCCACCTTGCTGGCCACTGCCAGCGCCGAACGCAAGCACGCCGCCCTGATCTCTGCCGCAGAACATGTCGGGACCAATCGCCAGGCCATCATCGACGCCAACACCAACGACATGGCGTTCGGGCGCGACAAGGGTCTGTCGGATGCGATGATGGACCGGCTGAGGCTGGACGAAAGCCGCATTCACGGCATTGTCGACGGCCTGCGCGCCGTGGCGGAACAGGCCGACCCGGTGGGCGAGGTGATCGCCGACTGGACCCAGCCCTCGGGCCTGCACATCCAGCGGGTGCGCACGCCGCTCGGCGTGATCGGCGTGATCTACGAAAGCCGCCCCAACGTGACGGCGGATGCCGGTGCGCTGTGCCTCAAGGCGGGCAATGCGGTGATCCTGCGCGGCGGATCGGAAAGCTTTCATTCATCGGGTGCCATTCATGCCTGCCTGCAACAGGGCCTGCGCGATGCGAATCTGCCCGAGGATGCGATCCAGCTTGTGCCGACCCGCGACCGCGCGGCAGTCAGCGAAATGCTGAGCATGACCGACATGATCGACGTGATCGTCCCGCGTGGCGGCAAGGGGCTGGTGGGCCTTGTGCAGCGCGAGGCGCGCGTGCCCGTCTTTGCCCATCTCGAAGGGATCGTGCACATCTATATCGACAAGGATGCGGACCCTGAAAAGGTGCTGCGCGTCGTGCTGAACGCCAAGACGCGGCGCACTGGCATCTGCGGGGCGGCGGAATGCCTGCTGATCCACAAGGATGTCGCCAGCAGCATCGGGCGCGGTGTGATCGGTGCCCTGATCAATGCAGGTGTGCGCGTGCACGCGGACGTGGGCTTGCAGACGATCGAGGGAGTGATCGCTGCCAGCGCTGACGATTGGGGCCGCGAATACCTCGACATGGACATCGCCGCGCGCGTGGTGCCCGATGTGGCGGCGGCGATGGAGCATATCCGCACATACGGGTCCAACCACACCGATTGCATCCTGACAGAGGATCAGAATACCGCAGCGCAGTTTCTGAACGGATTGGACAGCGCGATCCTGATGCACAATGCCTCGACCCAGTTCGCCGATGGCGGAGAGTTTGGCATGGGGGCCGAGATCGGCATTGCCACCGGCAAGATGCATGCGCGCGGCCCCGTCGGGGCGGCACAACTGACCAGCTTCAAATATCTGGTCCGCGGCGACGGAACCGTGCGCGCATGAAGGCCTGACCCTAGAACCGGATCGTCAGCTTTTGATCTTCAATGACGCTGCGGATGCGACGGTTGGTGTCACTCGCAACGGCCGGAAGCAGGGCAAACTGTACATGCGCAGGCGCCAGCGTTTCCGGCTGCCGTCCCGACAGAACATCCCAAAGGACATGATCCACATTCGTTTTGGGCGCATGGCCGGTGATCGTCCAGTCACCTGAATCGCAACTGATCTCGATTCGTCCGCCATAGGGCATGCTGGTCTCAAGACACTGGATCGCCAGAAAAACCAAACGCACGGAAAAGCGGGGTTGGTCATCCATCGGCCCATAAGCGATTGTCAGACGTCCGCCGTTCGTCATGTCGCGCAGGATCGTGATGACTTCCGAGCGCCCCATGAGCTGGTCGGACGCCGCACCATAGGCAACGCGAAAAAAACGGATGCGTGCGCTGGCATTTTCGACACTTTCGGTGATCAACTCGATTTCCGGCCCTTCGCGGTCGCTGGACATGCCCAGCAGTTCAAGGCCGTTGTTGATGGCGCCAATCGGAGATATGAGGTCGTGGCAGATACGGCTGCCGATCAGGGCCGCAAGGTTTACACTACTCTGGCCCATGAAAAACCCCGCAAGAGTGCCCGCATGAAAGGCAGGTCATGGAAAATTTGAACGCCATTCTGGCTCCCGGCATGTTGGTGCGCCACCCCGACTGTGCGGAATGGGGCATAGGTCAGGTCCAAAGCAACATCGCAGGACGCATCACCGTGAATTTCCCCGAGGCGGGCAAAGTCGTGATTGACGGCGCGCGCGTTGCGCTTGAACCTGTATTTGATGCCTGAACATCCTTTCCGAAATCTTAACGCGCCACAACCACAGGTGGCAACCCGTGCTGCACTTTGCCTTTGTGCGCGCCGGGCGCTACACCGCGCGCAATGACACTGACCCACAAACCTGACTTTCGCGTATCGCTGGCCCGCGATCAGGATGACCTGCTGGCGGCGCAGGCATTGCGCTATGATATCTTTGTCGAGGAACTGGGCGGAGGTGGGCCGCTGGTCGATCACGAGGCGCGGCTGGAACGGGACCGATTCGATCCATTCTTTGACCATCTGATCCTGTTTGACGATGCCGCGGGGGGGCGTGTCGTCGGTGTTTACAGGATGCTGAAGGGCGACAGGGCCGAAGCGGCGGGGGCGTTTTATTCGGAAGCGGAATATGACCTTGGCCCGCTGCGCGCTTCGGGCCGCAATCTGCTTGAGCTGGGCCGTTCCTGCGTGCATGTCGACTATCGCGGGGGGCCTGCGTTGTATCATCTGTGGGGCGGGCTTGCCGCTTATGTGGCGGATCACGGCATCGACATCATGTTCGGCGTCGCCTCGTTTCACGGAACCGACGTTGCCGCGCTCGCGCAGCCGCTGTCGCTGTTGCATCACCGCCATCTTGCGCCGGAGGCGTTGCGCGTGTGCGCCAGACCGCCCCATGCCGTAAGGATGGATCTGATGGCCGCGACCGAGATTGACCGGCGCGCGGCGATGGTGCGGATGCCCGCGCTGATCAAGGCATATCTGCGTCTGGGCGGTGTTGTCGGCAATGGTGCCTATATCGACCACGGCTTCAACACCACCGATGTCTGTCTGGTCATGGACACAAGCGCAATGTCGGAACGTCAAAAACGCATCTACGGGGCCGCGACGTGAACCCGACATGGGCGGGCGAAGAGCCGCCGGGCGCTTTGAAACCGGGCCTTTTGGGATGGCTGCGCGTTCTGGTGCGCGGGCTGGCGATTGTGGCAACCATCGGGGTCGGTCTGGCGCTGTTCCTGCCGCTGCGTCTGATCGAGCGTCCGGTTCACGGCATGTTTCGCCCCTGGACACCATCCATCACCAAGGCGGTGTGCCGCATCTCGCTTGCCTGTATGGGGCTGACCTACACCCGGCACGGCGCGCCGATGCACGGGCAGGGGGCCATCGTCGCCAACCACTCAAGCTGGCTGGATATCTTTGCGCTCAATGCCGGGGACAGCCTCTTTTTCGTGGCCAAGTCCGAAGTGGCGGGCTGGCCCGGAATCGGGTTCCTTGCCCGCGCCACAGGGACGTTGTTCATCGCGCGCGACCGAAAACAGGTGCTGGCGCAGACCCGCGCCTTTGAAACCCGTCTGCTGGCCGGGCAGCGGCTGTTGTTCTTTCCCGAAGGCACCAGTTCGGATGGCTTGCGCGTCCTGCCCTTCAAGCCGGCATTGTTCCAGGCGTTTCTGGCCCCTGATCTGCGCGATGTGCTGTCGGTGCAGCCTGTGTCCGTGACCTATCACGCACCTGGCGGGTGCGATGCGCGCACCTATGGCTGGTGGGGGGATATGGATTTTGCGCCGCACGTGTTGCGCACCCTTGCACTGGCGCGCCAGGGGCAGGTGGTGGTGGTCTATCACGACCCGATACGGGTGGCGGACATGGCCGACCGCAAGGCACTGGCGGCGGCGGCAGAGGCGGCGGTGCGTCAGGGCCACGCACTGGCCTGAGGCGCGCGCGGCGCGCGTTTTGCGCAGGCGCAGACCTTAAAACTGTATGAACAGCGGGACCAAACCTTAACGGATCTGTTGCGCATCGCCCTGACAGAGCGTGCGCAGGGGGGGATGCACACGGCGTGCACAACCTGTGCACAGAGTGTGCACCGCATATGCACCAAACCGCCCGATCCGTTGGGTTTTCAGCCTGTTGCCAAGGCGCGCTGATCGTCGCGACCCATCGCGATGACGACGGGGTCATCGGCCTGTCGCGCCTGAAACGACTGTTTGCTGTCCATCCCCAGCCAGTCGATGCCGATCAGCGATTGCGCGACGGCGCCGCCAAGGGTCGCGCCGGGGCCGGTGATGATGAACACGTCCGGTGCAAAGCTGCGCGCGGCCACCTGAATGGCCGTGGTGAAGTCATACGGGGCCACAACCTGATGGCCCAGCGTGTAGGCGCGCAATCCGTCCACATCCGTGGATTTGGGGGACCACACCGCGCCGCGCCCATCGACCAGCGCAAGGCCCGGATCGCCAAACAGGTCCCGCCCAAGCCGGTCGCGCCCGGTCTGTGCCACGCCCGCCTGCAGAGGCGTGTGAAAGGCCGCGTGGTTGGGCAGGCGCAGCGGATAGCGGCCCTCGCGCGGCTTTACTGCGGCCTCAAAGGCGGAAAGGCCCGCCGCATCGCCCGCGACCACCAGCATCCCGCCCAGATGAATGGAGACATAAAGCGCGTGGCCCTCGCGCGCGTCGATCTGGCCGACAAGCGCCAGCAATTCATCCCGAAGCCCCGGTATCTCGATCCAGTTCTCGTCCACGAAAGGATACAGGCTTTGCCCGCCGATCAGGCTTTGATGCATCAGCGTGCCCATGGTGTTCACGATCTCGAATCCGGCCATCGGGCTGACGGCACCGGCCACGGCCAGCGCGATATACCAGCCCATCGAATTGCCGGTCACGGCCAGCACCTTGTAATCCTGCGAAATGCGCTGTGCATCCAGCAGGGCCGCGGCATAGATCAGCGGCGAGGCATTGTCGCCGCGCGTGTGGGTGGCCCCGGAAAACCGCGTCGCACCGTCCAGTTCACTGACCGGCGTCTGCCCGGTATTCGTGCGCGCCGCATCGAAATCGGCCAACAGATCGGTGCGGTCGGCGTGATGGCGTTGCAGATAGCCAAGTTCGCCTTTGTTGTAGGTGCCACGGCCCGGACAGATCACAACGGCGCTCTTCATCGGTCTGCCTGTGCGCACAGGGTGTTGGCGGCGCTCACGATCCCGTCGGCCGATGGCAGGGAGGCGGCATAGGCAGGCCCGGTCGCGATAAAGCAATCCTCGGCCGTGACGCGGGCGACATGTGTGCGACCGGCCTCGGCAAACAGTGCCATCAGCCCCTCGGACTGGCTGCCGGTGCGGCGGCATTCATCCACGATCAGCGTGGCCGCACAGTCCGCCGTTTCGCGCAGGATCGCCTCGGACGGCAGCGGGGCAAGCCAGCGCATGTCGATGACGCGCGCGCTGATGCCCTGACCCTGCAGCCGTTTGGCCGCCTGTTGCGACAGATAGGCCCCGTTGGCGTAACTGACGATGGCAAGGTCCGTGCCCGTGCCCGTGACGCCGACCGCGCCCAGTGCAATGGTTTGGCCCGGTTGGGGATAGGTCGTCATCCACGCCTTGTCGCCCGCGCCATGCAGATCGCGCATCGGGTAAAGGGCGATGGGTTCGACAAACACCACCACGCGCTGTTCCTCGCGCGCCAGTCGCACGGATTCGCGCAACATGCCCACCGCGTCCGCCCCGTTGGAGGGGCAGGCGATGATCAGCCCCGGAATATCGCGCAGCACGGCCAGCGAGTTGTCGTTGTGAAAATGGCCGCCGAACCCCTTTTGATACCCGAGCCCCGCGATGCGCAGCACCATCGGGTTGGTGTATTGACCGTTGGAAAAGAACGACAGCGTCGCCGCCTCGCCGCGCAACTGGTCTTCGGCGTTGTGCAGATAGGCAAGGAACTGGATCTCGGGGATCGCGACAAAGCCATTGTGTCCCATGCCGATGGCCAGACCCAGAATGGATTGTTCATCCAGCAGCGTGTCAATCACCCGGTCCGGGCCAAAGCGGGCCTGCAGTTTCTGGGTGGCGCCATAGACGCCGCCCTTTTTGCCGACATCTTCGCCCGCCAGCACGATTTCGTCATGCGCCAGCATCAGGTCGCTGAGCGCCCAGCTGATCAGGCGGCTCATCGGTTGCGGGTCGGACATGGCACGCAGATCGCTGCCAAAGACCTCGGCGCGGCGTGCCGGCGCGGGGCCATTGGTGGGCTGGCAGGTGCGTTTGGGCGGGATCAGGCTGGCCGCGACCTCCGCGCAGGTCCGCAGCCGCGGACGGGTCACCACCCGCGCCGCGACACGGGTGCAGACATCGCCGGTCTCGGTATAGATATCCAGCGTCTGTTGCGGTGTGCAGGCCCCGGATGCGTCCAGAATGCGGGCCGAATGCAGCAGCGGGTCGTTGTCTTCGTCGGCTTCGATGGCTGTTTTGGCGCGATAGCTGGATTCGACATCCGATCCGGCATGGCCATAGAGGCGCACGGTGCGGATATGCAGGAAGGCCGGTTTGCGGGTCTGGCGCACAAAGCGTGCCGCCGCCTCGGTCACCAGACGGGTCTGTGCCATGTCCAGACCGTCGCAATGGAAATATTTCAGCCCCGGCCGGCGGGAAAAATTCGCCGCGACCCAGCCCCCGGGCGTCGGTGTCGAAATCCCGATGCCGTTGTCTTCGCAGACAAACAGAAGCGGCATCGGGGCGGACTGGAAACTGCTCCAGCAGGCGGCGTTGATGGCGCCTTGCGCAGTGGAGTGGTTGGACGATGCATCGCCAAACGAACACATGACAATGGCATCGTCGGGCAGGCATTTGTGTTCGGGTGCGCGACGCCGGGCGAGACCGATGGAATAGGCGGCACCGACCGCCTTGGGCAGATGACTGGCGATGGTCGAGGTCTGCGGCGGGATATTGAGCGCCCTTGACCCCAGAACCTTGTGGCGTCCGCCGGAAATGGGATCCTCGGATGCGGCGGCAAAGCTGAGCAGGATGTCCCAGGCCGGGGTCTGGCCGGGCACCTGTGCGGCACGCGCGATCTGAAAGGCCGCGTCGCGGTAATGCAGGAACGCCATGTCCGTGGGGCGCAGCGCGTCGCCCACGGCGGCCATGCCTTCGTGCCCGCTGGAGCCGATGGTGTAATAGCCCTGACCGGCCTTTTGCATGGCACGGCTGGTGCGGTCGAGCTGGCGCGACAGGCATTGCGCGCGAAACATCCCCACCAGCGTCTCGGGCGGGACAGCCTGATCGGGCGCGCGCCCTGTCGGAAAGTCCCGCGCGGCAACCCGGGTCAGAAAATTCTCGTGTACAACAGCGGCGCGGTCCACGGGTGCCATATCACACACAGCCCCGAAGCCGGGCGCGGCGCGGCGCAATGTTCAGCCCTTGCAACCCCCGGGCGGCATTCGCCATTTTTGCACTGGCCATGTGGCGCATCACCTGAAACTCCCCCGAGGTGCCGATGCCACCATGCATATCCTGCGCGCGCCGTGCAATGTCCAGCGCATTGCGGATGGCGTGCGGTGATGCGGCACGATATACGCCGCGCGACAGCGCCGGGGCGGGGCCTGTTGTCCTGCCGCTTTTGCGCAGGCGTCGCACCGGTCGGCGCGTGTCTGAGGCCGGACATGGTATCCAGTCTGGGGGACGGGCAATGCGTGGCGCGGGCAGGCCCGGACGTCAGGGCGACACTGGCCAAACCGGTGTATGGTGAAACTGCCCCTTGCCAACTCTGCCGCATTCCCCTATGGCCCCCTCATTCAATCCGCAGGCGGGGATTGGGCCAATGGGGGAGACATCCCCAAAGGTCCCCCGGTTGGCAAACCCCTGACGATGGGGCGCGCTGATACCTCGCCGAGGCGAAAACCGGAAAAGGAAATGCACATGGCTCTTCCCGAGTTCACCATGCGCCAGCTGCTTGAGGCAGGCGTACACTTTGGTCACCAGACACAGCGCTGGAACCCCCGCATGGGCCCGTTCATCTACGGCGCACGCAACGGCATCCACATCATGGACCTGACGCAAACCGTTCCGATGCTGGATCAGGCGTTGCAGGCGATCCGCGACACCGTGGCCAAGAACGGCCGCGTGCTGTTCGTCGGCACCAAGCGTCAGGCCGCACAGCCGATCGCCGAAGCCGCCGAGAAATGCGCGCAATACTACATGAACCACCGCTGGCTGGGTGGCACGCTGACCAACTGGCAAACCGTGTCCAAGTCGATCCAGCGTCTAAAGTCCATCGACGAGCAGGCCGAGATCGGGTTCGAGGGCCTGACCAAGAAAGAGCGTCTGGGCATGGAACGTGACCAGGGCAAATTGCAGGCCAGCTTGGGCGGTATCCGCGAAATGGGTGGTCGTCCTGACCTGATCTTTGTCATCGACGTGAAAAAAGAGGCGCTGGCCGTCGCCGAAGCCAACAAGCTGGGTATCCCGGTTGTGGCCGTGGTCGACACCAACTGTTCGCCCGACGGCGTGGATTACATCATCCCCGGCAACGATGATGCGGCCCGCGCCATTTCGCTTTACTGCGATCTGGCGTCGCGCGCCGCCCTTGATGGCATGACCGCGCAGCTGGGTGCCGCTGGTGTGGACCTTGGTGCGATGGAAGAGGCCCCGGTCGAGGAAGCCGTGGGCCAGGCACCTGTCGCAGAAGCCCCTGTCGCAGAAGCACCTGCTGCCGAAGCGCCTGTCGCAGATGCACCTGCCGCAGACGCGCCTGCCGAAGAGGCCAAGGCGGAAAGCTGAATCGTGGCGTCACGAACCTGATACATGCGGCGGTCATCGGCACCGCCGCATCCACTCGCATTTTGAGGAGAGCCAAGGAATGGCAATCACAGCAGCAATGGTCAAGGAACTGCGCGATTCGACAGGCGCAGGCATGATGGACGCCAAAAAGGCGCTGACCGAGAATGATGGCGACATGGACGCCGCAGTCGACTGGCTGCGCACCAAGGGTCTGGCCAAAGCCGCCAAGAAATCCGGGCGCACCGCCGCCGAGGGCCTCGTGGCCGTCGTCGTCGATGGTGGCACGGGCGTCGCGGTCGAAGTGAACTCGGAAACCGATTTCGTCGGCAAAAACGCCGAATTCCAGCAAATGGTGTCGGGCATTGCCTCGGTCGCTTTGGGTGCGGACGATGTCGAGGGCCTGAAAGCCGCCGACATGGGCGGCAAGACCGTTGCCGACGTCGTCACCGACAAGATCGCCACGATTGGCGAGAACATGAGCGTGCGCCGCATGGCCAGGCTGAGCGGCGGCAGCGTCGTGTCCTATGTCCACAACGCAGCCGCGCCCGGCATGGGCAAGATCGGCGTTCTGGTGGCCATGGATGGCGGGAATGAGGCGTTCGGCAAGCAGGTGGCGATGCACATCGCGGCGGTGAACCCCGCGTCCTTGTCCGAAGCCGATCTGGACGCCGCAGTGGTCGAGAAGGAAAAGCAGGTCCAGATGGACATCGCCCGCGAAAGCGGCAAGCCCGAAGCGGTCATCGAAAAGATGATTGTGGGCCGGATGAAAAAATACATGTCCGAAGTGACCTTGCTGAACCAGTCCTTTGTCGTGAACCCCGACCTGACAGTGGCCAAGGCCGCAGAAGAAGCGGGCGCGACCATCACCGGGTTTGCACGGCTTGAAGTCGGCGAAGGCATCGAAGTCGAAAAAGAGGACTTTGCCGCAGAAGTGGCCAAGGTCGGCAAGTCGTAACCACGACACTTTGCGAGTCATGATTGAAACGGCGTGCCCCTCGGGGTGCGCCGTTTTTCGTGTCGGGGATGTTGCTGGCCACGGGCCACGGGCATCGTCGCGATAGGGCGCGGGATTGGCGGGGCCAAAGCACTTTGGACCTGTCACGCTTTCGTGCCGCTCCGATTGCTCATTTAGGCGGCCTTTCTTTCGAAAGCCAATGGGCTTTTCCAACCGAGCGCTGAGTGTTTGCGGCGCGGATTGTAGAAGCCATTGATGTA
>Ga0316205_10002141_pt1 | contig 21495 bp, 14 predicted proteins | sample 3monthpyrite_MG_FD_204941 | JGI IMG/M metagenome (GOLD analysis project Ga0316205, IMG submission 204941) | Microbial mat bacterial communities from mineral coupon in-situ incubated in ocean water Damariscotta River, Maine, United States -... | ecosystem: Environmental > Aquatic > Marine >... | reverse complement strand
CTTGGAAGGGCGACGCTCTACCAGCTGAGCTAACCACCCGCCTTTTCGTGCGGGCGCTAGTTTACTGCATCTTTTAATGCTTTGCCAGGCTTAAATGCTGGAACATTAGCTGCTGCAATTTGAATCTCTGCACCTGTCTGTGGGTTACGGCCAACACGTGCTGCACGTTGACGTACAAGGAATGTTCCAAAACCAACGATTGTTACCTGATCATTATCTTTTAAAGCGCCTGTAACAGATGAAATTACTGCATCCAGTGCACGTCCTGAGTCTGCTTTTGATAAGCTTGAGTTTTCAGCAATAGCGTCAATCAATTCTGATTTATTCATTATTAATCCTAAAATGTTTGTTGTTATCTTAAAAATGAAACAAATGTTTCAATAAATATAATTATTTTTTATAAAAGCCCGTATCTACCATCTTGTGACTTTTTTAATGAGTCATGCCGCGGAGAAACTTCATATCTTTGAAAAACTAGCATTAAAGACCAACGCATTATGGTGCGCTCTGTTAAACTAATTTTTCGATATAGAACTAGCGCAAACTTTATACCAGCCGTGAAAGGGCCGTGTCAATGGCTTTAAACAATATTTGCGGTAAAAGAATGGATTAATTTTGTGTCAAGCCTAAAAAAGCAACTTTTGTCCGAAAGTTGATAAAAAAATCCCAGAGAACTTCATAAGTAAATAAATATATTTATTTATTCTAAATAAAAAATATGGTCGTTAAAATTTCTAATAACGGCCATATTAATTACTATTAAGCCAGAGGTTTTTTTATTTAGTGATGACGCAAATCATCACCTTTTTTAGACTTTTTACCTTTTCCCTCTGCAGCTGCTCCTGATTTTGAGGATTTTTCAAGTGGGGTTGGTGCACTTTGTAAAGCAATAGCTAATACATCATCAATCCACTGAACGGGCTTTATTTCCAGTTTTTCTAATACCGTTTTTGGTATATCAGCTAAATCCTTTTCATTTTCATGTGGAATGATAATAGTTTCAATTCCACCTCGATGCGCTGCCAGTAGCTTTTCTTTCAAACCACCTATAGGTAATACTTCACCCCGCAAGGTAATCTCTCCAGTCATGGCCACACTAGACTTAACCGGTATACCCGTCATAGTTGATACAATTGCCGTACACATACCTATACCCGCACTAGGGCCATCTTTAGGTGTTGCGCCTTCAGGTACATGAATATGAATATCTTTATTTTCATAAAAATCATTTTCAAGCCCAAGAGAAGCCGCACGGCTTCTAACCACGGTCATGGCAGCATAAATCGATTCCTGCATGACATCACCAAGTTGACCAGTAAATGTCTGTTTGCCCTTACCGGGCATAACAGCAGCTTCTATGCTCAATAATTCACCACCGACTTCAGTCCAGGCCAGACCCGTTACCTGTCCTACCTGATCATTATCTTCAGCTTTTCCATAACGGAATCGGACAACACCCAGGTACTTTTCCAGATTGTCTGGTGTTACTATAACTTTTTCTTCGTTAGAGCTCATCAAAACATCTTTTACAACCTTACGGCATATTTTAGACATTTCTCGTTCTAAACTACGAACACCTGCTTCACGAGTATAATAACGAACCGTATCCATAATCGCTTCTTGCGTCACTTCAAGCTCATTACTATTAAGACCATTATTTTCCATCTGTTTTGGCAACAGATAATTCTTAACAATGTTCATCTTTTCATCTTCGGTATAACCCGGAATACGAATAACTTCCATACGGTCAAGTAAAGGACCGGGAATATTCATACTATTAGATGTTGCGATAAACATAACATCTGAAAGATCGAAATCTACTTCAAGGTAATGGTCACCAAAAGTATGGTTCTGTTCGGGGTCTAATACTTCTAATAATGCAGAAGCCGGGTCACCACGAAAATCCTGCGCCATTTTATCGATTTCATCTAACAGGAACAGTGGATTACGTGTACCTACTTTACTCAGATTTTGAATTACTTTACCCGGCAATGAACCGATATAAGTTCTACGATGACCACGAATTTCAGCTTCATCACGTACACCACCCAGTGCCATACGTGTAAATTTTCTATTAGTTGCACGGGCAATAGATTGTCCAAGAGAGGTTTTACCCACACCTGGAGGCCCTACCAAACAAAGAATGGGGCCCTTTAGTTTTTTCACTCGCTGCTGTACAGCAAGATACTCAAGAATACGTTCTTTAACTTTTTCTAAACCATAATGATCTTCATCTAATATAGTTTGTGCTTCATTAATATCTTTGGAAATCTTACTGCGTTTTTTCCAGGGACAACCAACCAATGCATCAATGTAGTTACGAACAACAGTCGCTTCTGCAGACATTGGTGACATCATTTTAAGTTTATTAAGTTCGTTAGTCGCCTTTTTCTTAGCTTCAGCGCTCAAGCCTGCTTTGCTGATTTTCTTTTCAAGGTCTTCAATTTCATTCGGCGCTTCATCTAGCTCACCCAACTCTTTTTGAATGGCTTTCATTTGCTCATTCAAATAATACTCACGCTGACTCTTTTCCATTTGCTGCTTAACACGACCACGAATGCGTTTTTCAATTTGTAATAAATCGATCTCCGCTTCAATCATGCTGAGCAGATATTCCATACGCTCTCTAACATCCGCAATACCAAGAATGTTCTGTTTTTCTTCAACTTTAAGCGACATGTGGGCGGCTATAGTATCAGACAAACGAGCAGGATCATCAATGCCACTTAATGAAGTAAGAATTTCTGGTGGCACTTTTTTATTGAGCTTCACATATTGATCAAACACACCCATGATAGAACGAGAAAGCACTTCAAGTTCACGCTCATTATCGTCAACTGTATCTTCCAGTAACGTGTAATCAGCAGTAAAGAACTCCTCATCATCATATACCGCATCTACCTTAGCGCGGGTTGCCCCCTCCACTAACACTTTAATCGTACCGTCAGGTAGTTTCAGTAACTGAAGAATCGTTGAAAGCGTACCAATTTCATGGATATCTTTCATAGAAGGGTCATCGATTTCCGCACTCTTTTGCGCAACCAGCAAAATTTGTTTGTCTTTTGACATGGCAGCATCCAGAGCCTGGATAGATTTTTCACGACCGACGAAGAGTGGAATAACCATATGCGGATACACCACTACATCACGTAATGGAAGTACGGGGGTTTTCCCCTCATATGCATCTGTTGTTGATTCTATTTCGTTTTCGATATCTGACACAGATATTACCTCGATAATTTGGGGGGAATATTTAAACCCGCCACTATTTTAAATCTTTAGAATCACATTGGGGCAGTCTGTGAAGCTTCAAGGTTGAATAATAAATATTTTTAATGATTGGCGGGGAACGAATATGTAACTTGATAGTTTTGCAGATGCTCCCCACTGGTAGCACCTGCAAAATATTTCTTACTTAAATTAGCAGATTAAATTGCTAGATTAATACTAATCTGCGCTAGAGGCTGCTTTAGATGTTTCGTTATTTTCAAACACCATAAATGGCTTAGCATCACCATTAATCACACTTTCATCTAGAACAACTTTGCTTACGTTATCTAAAGAAGGCAGTTCGTACATAGTTTCCAGTAATATGTTTTCCAGAATAGTACGTAATCCACGAGCACCTGTCTTACGCTCCATGGCTTTCTTAGCAACTGCTGAAAGCGCATCATCACGGAACTCTAACTCACAGTCTTCCATTTCAAACATCTTGGCATACTGTTTTGTTAATGCATTCTTAGGTTTGGTCAGTATCGTAATCAACGCTTCCTCATCAAGCTCTTCAAGTGTTGCTACTACTGGTAAACGCCCTACGAACTCAGGTATCAAACCATAACGAATTAAATCGTCAGATTCCAGGTCTTTAAGAATCTCTCCCGTTGATTTAGTATTTTCCTTGCCACGTACTTCCGCGCCAAAACCAATACCACTCTTTTCAGATCGATCTCGAATAACCTGATCTAAACCGGCAAAAGCACCACCACAGATAAACAGGATATTAGATGTATCAACCTGTAAAAACTCCTGTTGTGGATGCTTGCGCCCACCCTGAGGTGGTACTGAAGCAACCGTACCTTCAATAAGTTTTAATAAAGCCTGCTGTACACCTTCGCCAGATACATCACGGGTAATAGACGGGTTATCAGATTTTCGAGAAATCTTATCAATTTCATCTATATAAACGATACCCGTTTGAGCTTTCTCAACATCATAATCACATTTCTGCAATAGCTTCTGAATAATGTTTTCTACATCCTCACCCACATAACCAGCCTCAGTAAGGGTGGTAGCATCAGCAATGGTGAATGGTACATTAAGCAAACGTGCCAGAGTTTGAGCTAACAGGGTTTTTCCTGAACCTGTTGGCCCAATTAGCATAATATTACTTTTAGACAGCTCTACATCATCTTTCTTATGTTTAACTTCTAATCGTTTGTAATGGTTATAAACCGCAACAGCCAGTACTTTCTTAGCTTGCGATTGCCCAATAACATAATCACCCAGTATTTCTTTAATTTCCTGAGGTTTTGGAAGTTTTGTTACTGATGAAGCAGCCTGCTCCTGCAACTCTTCACTGATAATATCATTACAAAGCTCTACGCATTCATCACAGATGAATACAGACGGGCCCGCTATCAGTTTTTTAACTTCGTGCTGGCTTTTGCCGCAAAACGAGCAATATAGCAGTTTGCCCGAATCTTCTTCATTACTTTTGTCGTCACTCATGACGTGTCCTCATGTACTAGCCCGAAGCTTATAATTCATTTTCATAGCTATTAAATCACAATAGCCATAACTTTAACCCATACCTTGCCAATTATCGTAAAAACTTGCAAGGGTATAATTTAAGGGGTTTTTATAAAACTACCCCTAACCCCATGATTTATATACTATTGTATGAAAAACAGGCAGTTATTTAATGTTCTTCTTACCTATAGGAAGATAGCCCAAATTCTAATAAAAAACCGCCAAATGGCGGTTTTTTATTAGATGAGGTTAAATTGTCGTTTTTCAAGGCTCTAATATTATTATAAAGCAGCAAAATAAGCCTCTAACTTTAAGTTAGCTAGTTGTTAAGCTGTTTCTTCAGCACTTCTTTCACGTAGTACAGAATCAATCATGCCGTACTCTGCGGCTTCATCTGCACTCATAAAGTTATCTCGTTCGGTATCATCACCAATTTTTTCTAAAGGCTGGCCTGTGTGATTTGCCAATATCGTATTTAAACGCTCGCGCATAGACAGAATTTCACGTGCATGGATATCTATATCTGTAGCCTGTCCCTGAAAACCACCTAGAGGCTGGTGAATCATCACACGTGAGTTAGGCAAACCAAAACGTTTTCCTTCTGCACCACCCGCTAATAACAATGCACCCATACTTGCTGCCTGTCCGATGCATAATGTTGAAACATCAGGCTTGATAAACTGCATAGTGTCATAAATCGCCATACCAGAAGTCACCACTCCACCTGGTGAATTTATATAAATTGAAATATCTTTATCAGGATTTTCTGATTCTAAAAATAACAGCTGAGCCACAATAAGGTTAGCCATATGATCTTCAATTTGCCCTACTATAAAGATAACTCGTTCTTTTAATAGTCTTGAATAAATATCATAAGAACGCTCACCACGAGCAGTTTGCTCTACTACCATGGGTACCAGGTTATTCTGTAAGCCTAATGCGCCCTTATTATTTTCTGATGTAATGATCATTCATTGTTCTCCAGGAACATATATTGCGACGTTAATTGTTTTGTAGTTAAAGGTTAAAGACTAATGCCGTATTAACCGGATGGACTGATTGTATGTTGTGACTAAATAATTACAAGTGGGCAAATAAAAAAAGCAGGCTAAAAGCCTGCTTTTTGAAATAACCTGATTACTTTTTAAGCAATTAAACCATAGCTTATGTAGGCGTACCCGCCTCAGGCTTCATTAATTCATGAAAAGTAGTTGGAGTATCGGTTACTTTTGCCTGATCAACAATCCAGTCAACAACCATTTCTTCCATCACTAAAGCTTCTAAACCCTGCTTTAGCTGTGGGTTACTGTTATAGTGATTAATGACTTCAGCAGGGTCTTCATAAGTTTGAGCAATATCATCAATTTTTGCTGTTACTCTTTCTGCTTCAGGTTTAATCTCAGCTTTCTTGATAACTTCACCGATAACCAGACCCAGACCTACACGACGTTTAGCTTCACCTTCAAATAACTCTTTAGGTAAAGACATGCCACCCTGTAAGTTACCCGCTTCCATCATCTGCTTCTGTAAGTTCTCAGACTCCTGATCGATTAGGGCTTTTGGAACCTGTACATCGTTAGCGTCTAAAAGTTTATCCATAACATCTTTCTTAAGAACTTCCTGTAGCTTGTTACGTAATTCACGCTGCATATTAGCTCGGATGTCCGACTTTAATGTTTCAATCGAACCATCTTCAACACCAAATGATTTAGCAAACTCGTCATCAACTTCAGGTGTTTTTGGCTCAGCAACAGTAATAACTTTAGTCGCAAAAGTTGCTTTTTTGCCTTTTAGATTTTCTGCGTGATAATCATCGGGAAAATTCACATCAAATGAGAACTCTTCATTTGCAGATTTGCCAACAAGCGCTTCTTCAAACCCGGGAATCATACTGCCAGAACCCAATACAACGGGTACGCCATCTGCCTGGCCGCCTTCAAACTGAACACCGTCTACAGAGCCGTCAAAATTAATCGTCATCTGATCGCCATCTTTCGATGCACGTTCAACAACATCATATGATGTACGCTGTTTTAATAATGTTTCAATCATCTTATCAACATCAGCATCGGCAACTTCTGCTGTCGTACGCTCAACTTCAAGACTTGCACAATCGATTAGTTCGATTTCTGGATATACCTCAAAAGTCGCCGTGTACTCTAATGGTTTACCGGGCTCCATTGAAGTCGGTTCAATTGTAGGGTTACCTGCAGGGTTCAGAGACTCCTGAACAACTGCTTCACGCAGTGTATTCTGCATAACTTCACCCACAACTTCCTGCATTACTGATGCGCCATATTGCTTTTTAACAACACTCAAAGGTACTTTACCCGGGCGGAAACCATCAATTTTAACGCGTGAACGCATTGAACTCAGTCTGTTTTCAACTTCTTTATCAACAGTCTCAGCGGGAACCTGAATAGTTAATTTACGTTCCAGACCTTCGCCTGATTCAACAGAAACTTGCATAATAACCTCGGTAGTACCTGTTTAGCTTATAAGCAGCCAATACAGTTGATGATAGATATAATTGTATTTTTCTGAATTACCCGGAATGAATAACTCATCCCGGGTACCCAAAAACAAAAAAGAAGCCCCTAAAGAGCTTCCCTTAAAAGATGGTGCGAGCGGAGAGACTCGAACTCTCACGTCTTGCGACACCAGAACCTAAATCTGGCGTGTATACCAATTTCACCACGCTCGCTAAGGCGCGGAATTATATAACAATAAATTAAAATGTGTAGTTTTTTATGCGTCTTTTTTCGAATGGATTCGTTTAATAAACAAATTTAGGCCGCTAAGCCCCTGCTGCTGCACTTTATTCTTTAAAAAACTTGACCAGCCCAGGACCATTCCAATAGGCCCTAATGCCATTCGACTCCATTTCCAGAAGTTAAAATGATCAGAATGACGGATTATTTTACCTTCCGAGAACTGAAATTCAGCAAAAATGACGTTATTAACTCTGCGACCTGTCTGTGAAAAAGTATAACTGGCCTCCCAACGAGCAATTCCCTGAGTGTCGTCAGCTTTTATATTAGTAAAACTTAACTCAAAATCCCCAGCCTTTTTACATAACATATGCCACATTGCACCCACCTGCTCTCCGTTTAAGTCGCTAAAAACAGGGTCTGAGAAGTGAATGCCTTCTGCATAACAGGATTGCATGGTCTGCCAGTCAAGCTTTTGAAAAGCTGAATAAAAATTGTATATGAGTTGTTCATTTGCATGCATTTTTTGATATTACATTAAATTCTGTATAGTAGTAAGTATCATACAACGGCACCAGACCCAGTCTGTAGAATGTAATAAACTATACTCAAGAATGTATAAACAACTTAATGGAATTCTGTGATGAGTAACTATACCCATATACTTGTAGCCGTTGATTTCTCAGCCACTGCTGTACAGGTATTGAATAAAGCCCGTGAAATAAGCGATAGAAATAACGCAAAACTTAGCTTATTACATATAGTGGAGTATCTACCCCCTATTGATTCAGTATACGAGCCTGTTCTTTCCAGTAACTGGGCAATTAATGAAACAGAAATGCTTGAACAGGCAAAAAAATCACTGGAAAAGTTTTGCCAACAACAAAAACTGGATAACGCTGAGTTACATACACTTTTAGGCACACCTAAGTATGAAATAGCCCAGTTTGTAAAAGAACAGCAATGCGATCTTGTTGTATTGGGCTCCCATGGTCGACATGGTATAAACATACTTTTGGGTTCAACAGCAAACGCCGTATTACATGAAATGCCATGCGATATACTAGCTGTTAAAATTGATGCTTAAACTTTTCAATTGAATTAAATAGGCAAGAAAATATTTTGCTTAATATGCTAATGTCACCCCCATGACATTAGCACAGCCAATCACTCAAACCAGCATTTCTGCCGACCTTCATTTTACCGATGCCCTGGCAAAATTAATTCTGTTAGATCAAAAAAAGTCACTCCCTGATTTAAGTAATACCTGCATCTTTTTACCAAATGCACAGGCTGTTTTACAAATGCGTCATAGCATGATAAATACAGCGCAACAAACCTTGCTAGGGGGTTACATTGGCAGTCATACACAGTGGTTAAATGAACACATAACGCCTGTAGATATTTCTAAAAAACACATAGATCAATCAGCCAGACAATTACTGCTGCTTGAGGCATTAAAGCAACACAGTTCTTTATTTGCCAGTGAGAACCACTGGCAAATCTGTGACAGTCTGCTTGAGCTATTTGATGAGCTAAGCCTGAGCCAACACCAATGGTTAGATGAATCAACACCAGTATGGATTAATAAATTACAACAGGCATATAAAACTGAACATAATCTGCAACATTTAAACCAGGAAGCCAGAATAATTCACACACTTTGGCAAGCCTGGCAAGAACAGATAAGCGATATGAATCTGCAGGATGATACCAGCTCACTCAAACAACGCTTACTTACAGAAACACCTGAAGACTATAACGACAAACACTTTTATATTATCGGATATGAACAATTCACTGCACTAGAACAATCATGGTGTGAACAGTTATCTGAGAAAGCAAAGGTTACACTAGTAACACAGAGTAGCATTTCCGACACAACGAAAGAAACATCAGATGAACTGAATTTACTGAAAAATATTTACTCACAGGAAACTACATTTTTTAAGCGATGTAATAACAGCAAAGTTGGCTCTGAATTCTTAAACAGAATAAAACTTTACGACGCACAAAGCGCAGAACAGGAAACACAGGCTGTAGATTTAAAAGTTCGCATGAGCTTACTACAGGGTAATACCAATATTGCAGTAGTAACAGAAAATAGAAAATTAGCAAGACGCTTGCGAGCATTACTCGAACGCGCCAATGTCAGCATTCAGGATACTGCGGGCTGGGCACTTGCCACTACCAGTGCTGCAACCGTACTTGAACGTTGGTTAGAGTGCATTGAACAGGATTTTGCTTACCAGCCTCTTCTCGATTTATTAAAATCCCCCTTCTTCTGTGAAGAAGATACTTTTAATGAACATTTAAACCTGGTTTATCGTTTTGAGCAGGATATTGTTCTACATGAAAATATTGCAAATGATTTACAGCGTTTTAAAAAGGCTATAAAAAGCAGAGCTGAACGACTTAATTTAAACAATACAGCTACCGCAGAAAATTTACTTGTACTCCTGGACAGAATAGAAACCGCATCTAAAAGCTTAACATCACTTTTTCAGAGCAATCAAACAAATACCCCGGACGTATGGATCAAGCATTTTATTGAAAGCATAAAAGAATTAGGTATTTACCAACAATTATCATCAGATATAGCCGGCCAGCGTGTGCAGGAAGAACTTGAAAAATTAAGCCACGCATATCATGCCGCTTCCCCTCAGATGAGCTGGCTAGATTTACGTACCTGGATTGCTAGCACTTTAGAAAGCGAGCAATTTAAACCCCAGGGACAAGACTCCGTAGTTAAGATAATGAATATGCAGCAGGCACAATACTGTCAGTTTGACACCTTAATTATTGCCGGCGCCAATATGAAAGCGTTCCCGGGCAGTGCAACTCAGCACCCGTTTTTTAATCAATCTGTAAGACAGGAACTACAATTAAAAAACTGGCACCAGAAGAAAGAAAACAGCTTCCAACAATTTCAGCAATTGTTATTAGCTGCTGACGACATACTCATTACCTGGCAGGCAGAACAAAACGGTGAATGGATGCAGGTATCTCCATGGGTAAGCTCCTTACAGGATTTCAGCCAGCATAGTTTAAATACATCACTTCAGGACTTAAATTTATATCGGTTAACAAATGCCTTAAAACCAGTTACAGATAGAAAAGAAGATTTATTAAAAAGCATTGAAACTGTCACTCAGGCAAAACCAACAATCAAACCTGAGTTAACACCTTCAGAATACTCTGCATCAAGACATCAACGTTTGATAGATTGCCCTTATAAATTTTTCGCAGCGGATGTACTCAAATTAAAACCGCTGGAGCAAATTAGTCTTGAACTGTTAAAAAGTGAATATGGTGAAAAAGTACATTTAATTTTGCATGCTTTTCATCAACAATGTCAGGGCATGCCCGCCCCTTTTAATAGCTCACTAACCAAGAGCAACAAAAGTCAGGCTTTAAATCATATTGAGGAACTTTCTAAACTGGTATTTAAAACCCAGACAGAGGATTCTATACAGCATAGAGGCTGGTTTGATCGCTGGATGGACACTGCTGAGTCGTATATAGACTGGCAGATTCAACGTCAACATGACTGGGATATATACAGACTTGAAGAAATGTCTGAACAACAACTCAATACAGAGAGCAAACTAGTTGGGCGCCTTGATCGAATTGATAAACAGGGCGATGAGTTTTCTATTATTGATTACAAGACGGGTAATACAGCCAGACAAAGTGACATTGATCTGGCTGAGAATATACAGCTAACCAGTTACGCAGCATTAATGGAAGATGTTTGTAATGTTGTTTACTTAAAACTTGATAAGGGAGAAACCAGGCAATCAGGTATTTTAGAAGGTGACGCATTAAATAATTTAAAAACTGATGTATTGAAACGTCTTGAAACGGTTATTTCTGATATTAGATCGTCTAAACCTTTACCGTCATGGGGCGATTCAAAGGCTTGTAGCTATTGTGATATGAGTGGTTTATGTCGTAAGCAGATGTGGGAGGTTTGTGAATAGTTTTTATCTCCTCTGATATTATTTCTGAACAATTAACTGACAGTTTTTGGAAAGCACACCTACTAGTAGAATAGAAAGTTAAGTAAAAAAATCATTTCTTTGTTATACCTAATTAACAGGTTTTCACCTAACTATGTTGCTCAAAGTCGCTGGATACCCGACACAAGCATTACTTCGGGCTCCTGCCCTTCGCCTTACAGGCTATGCTTCGCATATTGAAAATCTCTCCAGAAGATCTTCTCGGGTATGACAGTATGAAGTGGATGCTTCTTTTGAAGCTTCGGGTTGATTTGGTTTTGATTCACCTCTCCTCTGGAGCTTGCCGAAAATTGTATACAAGTAGGGAAAAAATCACAGGGATGTGATTTTTAGTTCTGTTAAGCCTGGATGGCGTATCAGAACGACCCGACAACGGAGAAGCGAACTAACAGGCCGGTAAACTACTGGAAGCCTTCTATACAATTTTCGGGAATTCTCATTAGCTTTTTTAATGAGAACAAGCGACTGAAGGACGGCGTTCTTTTGCTTACTTTTCTTACGCTGTAGCAAGAAAAGTAAGTCGCCAGCGCAGCGACTACACAGAACTCAAGCTCCCATGAAGCAAAGAGCTCGCCCAGAGTTTTTCAGCAAGAACCCACCAATCTAAAACTTAAAAAAACTCTAAACCATAAATCCAAAAACCGATTTACTAACAGCAACAGAAACAATAAACAAAAACACAACCAGCCCCGACAACCAGACCACAAACCGAACCAGTTTAGATCGTCCAGGTTTAAGCGCTAACATACCCAACCAGATATAAACCAGTAACGCACCTATTTTAACCTGCAACCATTGATAATCTAAAACCGACCATTGCATGATATATAGCATTAAGAACGCACTAAACAGTAAAATTGCATCTACTATATGAGGCGCCGTTTTCACCCATCTTTTATATAATAAAGATGAACCAGATAACATCCATATACCACGTAAAAAAAATCCGCTGAAAGACAAAACAGCGCAACTGATATGAATTGCTTTAATCCACTCCATATTAATCAATACTACCTTCAAGTAAATTTCGCATCTCAACCTTTCTTATATCATCAACAAAACTGGCTTCGATTGAATTTAATACAAGCAGTCTTGCCTGATCTTTAGACATGGATAAAGAATCGGCAAGGGCGAGAAAATTCTCAGTCATATAACCACCGAAATAGGCGGGATCATCTGAATTCACAGTCACACAAACACCCTGCTCCAGCATCAATAAAATATTATGTTCTGACATATTATCGAAAACACGTAATTTAGTATTTGATAAAGGGCAAACAGTAAGAGGCATTCTGCTTTCAGCAAGGTATAACATAAGCTCTGAATCGTCTATTGCACGCACGCCGTGATCAACTCGACTTACTTTCAAATCCTTAATTGCTGTCCATATGTATTGCGCTGGCCCTTCTTCCCCTGCATGCGCTACGGTTAACAAACCCAGTTCTCTTGCTTTTGCAAATACCCGACTAAATTTTTCCGGTGGCTGCCCCTGCTCTGAACTATCAAGACCGACTGCAACAATTTTATTAATAAAGGGCCCGGCATGATTTAATGTTTCTAATGCGGCATCTTCACTCAGATGCCGAAGAAAACACATAATCAACTGACTTGTAATACCTAACTGATCACGAGCATCATTCAATGCACGTGAAATACCATTAATCACTATTTCAAAACTTACGCCTCGATCTGTATGTGTTTGCGGATCAAAAAAAGGTTCTACATGAATAACATTTTGTGAATGACACTTTTCAATATATGCCCAGGTTAAATCATAAAAATCCTGTTCATACAGCAAAACATCAGCTCCCTGATAATAAATATCTAAAAAGTCCTGTAGGTTACTAAATTCGTAGGCTTCTCGTATCTGCTCAACAGAGTCAAATGGCAGCTTGATATTATTTCTTTTCGCCAGTTTAAACATTAACTCCGGCTCAAGACTGCCCTCCAGATGTAAATGCAGCTCTACTTTTGCTAAATTATTAAGCCAGTCTTTTGTTACTACAGACACATTCATCTCCATGATGAGTAAAGGTATTATTTATTCTGATCCAAAAGTAAAATTTCTATACGCCTGTTTTTACTTCTTTCTCGCTTGTTCTTATTTGATGCTACCGGTTTTGTAGAACCTAACGCTCTGGACTCCAGCCGATTTTCTGGAATTTTTTGTTCCTCCATATAATGCAAAACATTTAAAGAACGAATAGACGATAACTCCCAGTTAGATTTATATTTTTTTCGTAATTTACCGGTAATGGGAACATTATCCGTATGACCCTCAATTATTATTCTAAGATTTTTGCTGCTGATTAACGCTTTGGATACTTTCGCTAAAATACGTTTTCCCTGCTTACTTAAGTCACTACTGCCCGATGAAAATAAAACAGTCGCAGCCAGTGTGATTTTTACACTTTTAGTGTTCTGTTCAAGCTGAATCTGCTCCAACTCATCAAGTGTTTTAATCAGTTCACGATATAAATCATTACTACGTGGCTGATACTTAATTGTAAAAACAAGGTCATTAACATTATTACCATAATACGTTACAGTATTATTTCGTTTCACCCACTTTCCCGGGCGGTTTGATTCATAACTTATAACATTAAAATTCCGGGGGAACACCCAGGCATAAACTAACTGTGAAAAATTACCCGGTTTATTCCAGATACCGTAATTATTTTCAGGGGTTCTGGTTTTTCCATCCCAGTTTTTATAAGTATAAACTCCGTTTTTATCTATTGTTAAATCTACATTATCAATTAGTTTATTTTGTACTAGAGTTGCATAAGTTCCAGAAGCTATCTTTAACAGGTCATATTCTTTTTGTGATTTACTATCCCAATGGTGTTTATCTGGATAAACATATAGATAGTCTTTTAAGTGTTGAACCGGGTTCTTTTCATGGCCTTTTTCAAACCAGATATCATAACTCGGGTGCCCCGTTCTTAACGTATCATAACGAACGTAATTTTTACCGTCTTCATTAAGAAATATAATTTTCTCACTAATGACGGACTGAGATAAACACACTGACTGGAAACCTGCCAGGAGAATAATATAACCAGAAATTTTTATCCAATATAAAGCCAACAGTTTCATAGTCATCCCCCCCCATAATAATCATTTAATTAATGATTATAGTTTAGTCCAGTGTTATTGACTGAAACTGAGGCTTCTATTAAGTTATTAAGCTGATCAGGGCTCCATCACTCTACTATTTAATTCAGCAATTTGATTAAAGCTGTTTCATCGAGCATCTCAACACCCAACTGTTCCGCTTTCGTGGCTTTAGAACCCGCATTGTCACCGACCACAACATAATTTGTTTTCTTTGAAACACTGCCTGTTACTTTTGCGCCTCTAGCCTGGAGTGCTTTTTTAGCATCATCTCGCGTCATTTCCGTTAATGTGCCTGTAATCACAAAGGTCTTTCCTTCCAGCGTTTGCTCTTCAGCCACAACAGCTTCAATCACATCCCAGTGAATACCTGAGTTTAATAACTTTTCTATAACCTCAAGATTATGAGGTTGTTTAAAAAAGCGTACGATATGCGCAGCCACGACTGGACCGACATCCTCTACCTTTTGCAATGACTCCTCATCCGCAGCTTTTATTGCATCAAGCGTTGTGAAATGATTAGCCAGCGTCAATGCTGTAGCTTCTCCTACTTCACGAATACCTAGTGCATAAATAAATCGATTAAGGCTTGTGTGTTTTGATTCCTGTAATGCATCTATTAAGTTTGTTGCAGACTTTTCACCCATGCGTTCCAGCCCGGATATCTTATCAACTGTTAAAGTATAAAGGTCATCCATATGATCAATACAACCCTCATCAACCAGCTGTTCAACAAGCTTATCTCCCAGGCCGTCTACATCCATTGCTTTACGTGAGGCAAAATGCTTGATGGATTCCTTACGTTGCGCCCCACAAAATAATCCACCACTACAACGGGCTATAGCCTCGCCCTCTTCCTGTTCAATTTCTGAACCACATACAGGGCATACATCAGGCAGTTGAATTTTTCTAGCCTTGAGCCTTCGGCTACCAGGCACAACACGTACTACTTCCGGTATAACATCTCCCGCTCGACGAATTATTACCTGATCACCTACCCGTACATCTTTGCGGTTCACTTCGTCCATATTATGTAAGGTTGCATTACTTACCGTCACACCCCCAACAAATACGGGATCTAAACGAGCAACAGGTGTAATTGCACCTGTTCGACCCACCTGAAATTCAATAGCATTTACACGAGTTATTTCCTCCTGCGCTGGAAACTTATGAGCTATTGCCCAGCGAGGAGCCCTGGCTACAAACCCTAGCTCCTTTTGAAGTTTTATCGAGTTAACCTTATAAACAATACCGTCAATCTCATAAGATAATGAGTCACGTAATTCAGACATCTGTTTGAAATAATCAAGACAGCCCTGAACACCATTAACAGTTTGTCGTTCATTACATAAAGGCAGTCCCCATTGTTTTAACTGATCTAACATTTCACTATGGGTAGATAACTGCGCACCACCATCTACTCTGCCTACCGCATAACAATACATCGCCAGCGGTCTCTTCGCGGTCACCTTTGGATCGAGTTGACGCAGAGAGCCGGCTGCTGCATTTCGCGGATTAGCAAACTGTTTTTCATCATTATCACGGGCAGTTTGATTCAGTTTTTCAAACCCTGCTTTAGGCATAAAAACTTCCCCACGCACTTCTAATATATCGGGAATATTTTCACCTAATAGTTTTAAGGGGATAGAATGAATAGTCCGTATATTTTGTGTAATATTTTCACCGGTACTGCCATCCCCCCTGGTGCCCGCTCGTACTAACAAGCCTTTTTCATAGAGCAGGCTCACCGCCAGCCCATCCAGTTTAGGTTCTGCTGCAAAACTGATTTCATCATCATTATCTAAACGCTGCTGTAAACGTTTATTAAATTCACTTAACTCTTCTTCATTAAAAACATTATCCAGCGACAACATAGGAACTTCATGTTTTACCTGAGTAAAACCATCAAGCGGTTTATCTCCCACACGCTGCGTAGGTGAATCATTTGTAATTAAATCAGGGTACTGTGCTTCTAAAGATTGAAGCTCTCGATATAAACGATCGTATTGCACATCAGGAATTTCCGGATCATCTAATACGTAATATTGATAACTATGGTGATTTAACTGATCACGTAAGTGAGTAATTTTTTCGGATTTTTTATTTTTATCAGACATTTTGTTATGTATAACTTTAAGGATAAGCCCAAAATACTATTTTAAACTCGCCACAGCTTACAAAAGTATCAAACAACAGTGTAGATGAACACAAACATGACTAAACTGATTGTGATTTTAAATTTTCCAGACGTTTTACTTTTTCACGCAACTCATTTGTTTGAGTTTCATCCAGAGGTTTACGCTGTGCTCCACATAAGGTTGCGCCAATCATTGATGATAAACCATGTGCTGTAATCATCATTTCATCCAGTACCATTGATGGTTTATCAACCAGGTTGACCTGCATAAAAAAACTGACCCCCGGAGTTTCTAATTCATTCATGTTATCAATTTCAAACCAGCCAGGTTGTTTAATATTTGCCATACTAAACTGAATTTTTCTTTCTTCATCCTGATCATGACGGTGAAATATTTTCATCGTACCAAAATCCATATGCAAAGCATAACTGGCACTGAGTATTTTCTCACCCTTTATCATTTCACCTGGCTGCGCCAGAACATAAACAGAAATAACATCATCAACTGCTACTTCTGTTTCTTCTGTTTGTGTATTTGTTTGTTCTACAACAGGCTCATATTCATCTGCTGAATTTTCTGTGTTTAACTGTTCTTCTGCTAACTTATCTTGTGGTAACACCTCTTCAGAAACAGCTTCTTCAACTTGATGATCTTTAGAAGTAATATCATCAAGTTCGTCTTTAACTGGTTCTACAAAATTCTCTGGCTCAGCAAGATTTTCAGTTTCAGAACTGACCTTAAATTCATCGACTTCTGCTGCAGAAAATTTAACTTCATCCTGATTTAAATTACCATCTGGCTCTTTACTATTACCTGAGACAACTCGCACCGGACCTACACCATGCATCCACTGATTTTCTGCTTCGTCTTCAACACTAAAAGAAGGAACATCATTTGCAGCATCTAATGGTGACTTATATTGATCTTTTTTACGCACACGGCTAAAAAAATAGACTGCTACAACTAATATAATTGCAGCAGCTAATAATATCCAACGTAAATATTCCATCTCCATGAGTTAACCTTTACGCGCTTTCTACCATTTTCGCGGCTTCTTCAATATCAACAGAAACCAGACGTGATACACCGGCCTCACGCATGGTAACACCACTCATTGTATGTGCCATTTCCATGGTCACTTTATGGTGAGTAATAAAAATAAACTGTACAGTTTTAGACATGGCTTTAACCAGTGAACAGAAACGACCAACGTTAGCTTCATCAAGTGGTGCATCAACCTCATCCAGCATACAGAATGGAGCCGGGTTCAGTTCAAAGATAGCAAATACCAGGGCTACTGCTGTCAGTGCTTTTTCACCACCTGACATTAGCTGGATATGACTAATACGTTTACCCGGTGGACGGGCCATAACCACTACACCCGTATCGAGTAAATCATCACCGGTTAATTCAAGATACGCCTGTCCACCACCAAATAATCGTGGGAACATTTCCTGAATTCGGGCATTTACATGCTCATAGGTATCTTTAAATTTAGTACGGGTTTCTTTATCGATTTTTGCTATTGCCGCTTCCAGTGTTTCCAGCGCTTCAATAATATCCCCGTGCTGAGAATCTAAATATTCCTTACGTTTATTTTGCTCTTCAAACTCTTCGATTGCGGCCAGGTTAATTGGACCAAGACGTGAAATACGTTGAGCTATTTCTTCAACCTTTCGTGACCAGGCATCAATGCTTGCATCTTCGCCTAACTCTTCAAGTAAGTCTTCCGCTTTAAAATCAGTTTCCGCAAGTTGCTCCTGAACAGTCTGGCTACGCACTTTAACTTCTGAGGTATTTAAACGCGCCTGCTCTAAACTTGAGCGAATCATCTGTGATTTCTGATCAAACTCATTACGCTTCTGTTCAAGCTGGCGTAAGCTATTATCAATGCTCTCAACAGAACGTCGGGCCTCTGTTAACTGCTCTTCAACCTGCAACCTTTCTTCAAGCAAAGTTTCCAGCTCTTGAGCTTTATCGTCACCAGACTGGACTGTTTGTAAGCTCTCCGTTAATTCTTCACGACGTTGCTGCTGGGATTCTAACTGGCGAGCCATACGTTCAATATTCTGTTCTAAATTTCGCTTTAAGGTTCGGCGAGATTCAATTTGAATAGCCAGTTCATGCACTGACTCGCGCTCACTCTGCGCTTTACTCCTGGCTTCTAATAACTGATTTTGTAAACTTTCACGTTTACCCGTTAACTCATCGCGCTCACGGGACAGAGACTCCATTTGCGTCATCGCTTCATTACGTTTACGACGTGCCTCTTCCATTTCATCTTGCTGGCGTTCAATATTTTTCGTGATTTCTACCGATTCTTCCTGCAAGTTCTGATTACGACTCAGTAACTGCTCTAACTTTGATTGTCCTGAAGTTAACTGCGCCTGAATCTGTGAACACTGGCTATGGATATTGTTTAACTCCGCCTGCCATTGCTCTCGTTGTTGCTCCAGGTTTTGTAACTGAGCCCGAGCATCCTGAATTTGAACATCCAGCTCCTCAAGCGTCATATCCTGCTCTTCTATCAGCTGCTGCAGTTCTTTAATTTCCTGCTCACGTGCTAATACACCAGATTTTTCATCTTTATCACGGGCTACTCGCAACCATGACTGACCTAACCAGATACCATCAGCGGTAATAACCGACTCATTAGCATTTAATGAGACACGCATCGCTAACGCCTGATTCAAATCATCTGCTGTTTTAACGCCATTCAAGATCCCGGCTAATGAAACTGATGATTTAATTTTACTAGTTAAACTCGCGCTTTCATCTTTAAGCGTTGCAGAAGCTGAGGTATCAAATAAGTTAAGGTTACCTTGATTTAAATCACCCAGTACCTGCGCCACACTATCCATACCATCCACACAAACCGCTTCAAGATGTGAACCTAGTACAGTTTCTGCGGCTTTTTCCCAACCCGCATCTACTTCTATATTTTCAGCCAGGCGAGAGTTATTAGATAATCCATGTTTTTCTAACCAGCCACCCACGGCATTTTCATTCTTACCCAGAGCTGCTTTCTGTAAAGCTTCAAGTGAGGCCAGACGACCACGACTCTCATTTAACTGTCGACGTAAACCATCTTCTTCCTGGCTAAACTGTGTCGATTTTTCACGTTGATTTCGAATTTGATCAATAACATCAGAAACCTTATCCTGCATTTCTGATTTTTTCATTTCCGCAGTTTCACTCTGTTCACGTAACTGCTCTAACTCAATCTCTAAATCATCACCAACGACTTTACGCTTTTCTTCTTCAACTTTTTCCTGGCGTTGCTTTAATTGCAATACGTGCTTCTCAAGCTGCTCCATGCGGGTTCGCTCAACCTGCGCAGTTTGCGAGGGTTGTGCAGCCTCTTCATTATGCTGGTCCCAGGCGCTTTGCCATTCCTGCATAGCCTGCTCAGCTTCATGTAAATGTTCATTTACCGCCTGCTGTGACTCACGCTGCATTTCAAGCTTAGGCTCGGCTTCACTCAACACTAGATCAATTTCTTCTAATTGTTCACGGTCAGACTGTAATGACTCCTGAATTTCGCCTAACGCACTTTCCAGCTCATTTAAATCGTTTTTCTGACGACTAAGAATTTCTTTTTCATGCTGAATAGTTTGTTCAATACGAGAAATTTCAGAACCCAGACTATAAAAACGCGCCTGGACAGCATTTAATGACTCATTTTGCTCAACACGTTGTTCACGTAAAGTTTCTAATTCAGATTCAACTGCGCGCTGTTCAGCAATGACTTCCTGTAAGCGGGTTTCCTGCTCTTCAATCGCCTGTTCACGATTTTCCATCTGCCCATGGAGTTCTTTCCAGCGTAATGCCAGATGCTCAGCTTTTAAGCGTCGCTCATCAATTTTTAGTTCTTTATATTTTTCGGCCGTTCGAGATTGGCGCTGTAAACGCTCTAACTGTTTATCAATTTCTTCACGCAGATCATCTAAACGCTCCAGATTTTCACGGGTATGACGAATACGTGTTTCTGTTTCTCGGCGACGTTCTTTATATTTGGAGATACCCGCGGCTTCTTCTAAAAACGAGCGTAATTCTTCGGGTTTGGCATCAATTAAACGAGAAATCATACCCTGCTCGATAATCGCGTAACTACGTGGTCCTAAACCAGTACCCAGGAAAAGATCCGCAATATCACGGCGGCGACACTTACTGCCATTAAGAAAATATTTTGACTGACCATCACGGGTCACCATACGTTTCGCAGAAATTTCAGTAAACGTGGCATACGGGCCTTCTAACTTGCCTTCACTGTTATCAAAGATCAGCTCAACTGATGCCTGACCAACGGGTTTACGTGAAGATGAACCACTGAAAATAACATCGTCCATAGATGCACCACGTAAGTGCTTGGCCGATGACTCACCCATTACCCAGCGTACTGCATCAATCGTATTTGATTTACCGCAGCCATTTGGCCCTACGATACCGTTTAGATTTGATGGAAACTCAATGGTAGTGGGGTCTACAAAAGATTTGAAGCCCGCCAGTTTGATTTTGCTTAAACGCATTTATAACCCGTTATTTAATTTTTATTTGATCTGAATTCTCAACCTGATGCCTCCATTAGCCGTAGAGCTAAGCCCAGCAACTAAATTTCAGGTTCAAGCCGCCTAGTATATCAATTTCATTGTATAATGCCGCCAAAATTTACACTTATATAGAGAAACTCATGAGCACACAGCCAACAAAAGACCTGGAAACATTTGATAACCCCCGTCCAGAGCGCGATTACACCAT
>Ga0316205_10002138_pt1 | contig 21519 bp, 28 predicted proteins | sample 3monthpyrite_MG_FD_204941 | JGI IMG/M metagenome (GOLD analysis project Ga0316205, IMG submission 204941) | Microbial mat bacterial communities from mineral coupon in-situ incubated in ocean water Damariscotta River, Maine, United States -... | ecosystem: Environmental > Aquatic > Marine >... | reverse complement strand
TTTTCTAAGTTAAAGCCATCTTCCATTTTACTCATATATGCATCCATTTATCATTTGTCCTTATAGTCTCAAATTTCTTGTTTTTTTTGGGACACAACATTATTTTTAGACCCTTGGTTCTAATATGAGCAATAGTGTTGCTGGTGCTTGGTGGACGTTTGAGATTGTATTTAATCCAAGTAATGGAAGTGGTGCATTTGAGATTAATCGTTTCTACACATATACAAGAGGTGCAGCACCATATTATCTATTATACAGAAGTCGTGCTGTACTTGTAAATGATGGTAGCTATAGTGCAGCTCTTTACATTTTACCTGCATGGACTACAAACGCAATGATTACTCCGTTTTATATTCCTATAAGCACTTTTAATACTTTTACAGAGTGGGTAAATAACACAGATACAAACTTTCAAAGTTATGCATTACATACATATGGGCAATACATATTCCCTAACGGTAAATTTGTTTCCTACAGACGTTGGACGACTACTGATAAGGGGCAAAACTTTAAAGTAGGTTGGGCGAGCTACTCACCATGCAATGACCAATACACTAGCTGGAATGGTGGTTGTTATTCATCAATAACAACAAGTGAACGTCCCTATATTTTATGTGATCTGTTTAACGAAATGGAAAGTGAGTAATACTAGAAGATGCAGCCACCACCCATTGATGACCGCCATGTAATTCTATAGCAAAAGTCCACCACCCACCAAAATGATTGCAAAATGCAAAAAAATGAGCATTATGCAAATCAAGCCAAAAAAACAAAAGAAACTAAAAGCCCCATTCGGATGGATTGGTGGCAAATCAAAATTAGCTGATGAGATAGTTAATCTCATTCCAGAACACTCTTCTTATATAGAGGTATTTGGTGGAGCACTTTCTATTCTATATAGAAAGCCAAAATCAAAGCTTGAAATAGTCAATGATATTAATAATGAGTTGGTGAACCTTCACCGCATCATTAAGTCAAATCCACAGAGCTTATCTGATTATCTACAGCAGCTGCTAATTAGTCGTGAGATATTCAAAGACATCAAACACAAAACACTCAAGCCAAGAAACAATATTGAAAGAGCAGCATTCTATTACTATCAGCTCTCCATGAGCTTTGGTTCAACAGGTGATAACTTTTCCATAACTAAAAACAGACGTCCAAAAGATATTTACAAAGACTTTAGAAAGTGGTCACAGAGATTAAAGTTTGTAATAATTGAGAATATGAGCTTTCAAAAGTTAATTAAAGAGTATGACAGAGTAGAGGCTTTCTTCTATTGTGACCCACCTTATTTTGGAACTGAAAGTTATTATAAGAACACTGGTGGATTTGGTAAAGATGAGCATATCTTACTTCGTGATACATTAGCTAACATTCAAGGTAAGTTTTTACTTAGCTATAACGATGACCCATTTATTAGAGAGCTGTATCAAGAATTCAATATTAAAGTGACTAAGAAATTGGACTATACACTTGGTGCTAATGTGTATGGGAGGAAAAAAAGTGTGAACGAGGTTTTTATATCGAACTTTTGAGGTTGACATATAGAAACCAAACATTTATAATTCATGATTGATTTCACATAAGGTTAGGTAGGTTAAAATCTCGTCAAGGGAAGATTAAAAAAGCAGGAGACATAACTTACAAGGAAGACAATGTCAGAAAAGAACATAGTTAGGGATACCGCTAAGGCTCTGGGAATGACTCAGAAAAAGTTAGCAGAAGAGATTGGTGTTTCAGAAACTACAACCTCGAGTTGGAACAATGGTAACTCTGAAGTTCCTAAATGGGCATTAAAACTCTTTGAGCTTATGAAAAATGAGCAAAAAAACAAAGAACACAACGCAAAACTAGAAGAAATCATCACACTCGCACAAGAGCTAAAATTAAACTAGCTTGCATATATTAACCCTACATACTTGACATTATGAGGGTTATTTGCATATAATTACACAAATAACTCATAATTGTAAAAGTATCTTGCATTTTCAAAGGAAATTTGATGCAACTGATTGAACAAAGTTTTTTAGAAAAAGTAGATGGGCATGACTTGGTAAGTCATAAGACAATTGCAAGGTTTGCACAAGTACAAGAGCATACAATAACAAGAGTTATTCGTAAGTATGAAGCTGACTTTAAGGAGTTTGGTTCGATTGGAAATATTTTCCAATCGCGTAACGATGGGCTTCATAACCCAAAAGAGGCAAAAACTTACTATCTCAATGAACAACAAACCTATTTAATGCTTACGTTCCTACAAAACACAGAAGTAGTAAGAGCATTTAAAAAAATGCTAATCAAAGAATACTTTACTTTGAGACAAGAAAAACAAGAGTTTGAGCAACTTAAATACAATATTCACATTAAACGAGCTAAAACTATTGACGGTAAGAACATTCGACATGTATTAAACGGTTTCAAAACACAGGGAATAATAGCACGTAAAAAAATCCTTGAATGGAAGGAAATAGCTAAACGTAATTGGGGATATGTAGAAAACCAAGATAGAGATGTAAAAAGTATGCAAACTGAAATAATGCGTTTAAATAATCGATTAAGGGAATCAAGAGAAGAACATGAAAATTTAAAGAGTCAAATCAAAGAAACATTTGGAGGAATTTGTCAAACTAACTAAACTCTCTTACATTCCTCTACGGAGGAATGAATAGAGCGTTATGCTCACCCGTCGGAAGCGGGTAAAACAAAAGGAGGCTATCATGTCAAGTTTACAGATTAGCGATATAAAAGACAAAATGCACGTAATCAACGCACAGTTGTGTTTCTTAAGTAGCGCACTAACCTCATGGGATACCAAAGCATTACCTATAGAAAAAATAGATAAAGCTGGTTTCGCATATACCATCGAAAATATCGCAGACCAAATCCAATCTATTGACCGCGATCTAATCATCTAGTTCTAACTTACATATATAACGAGTGAATTATACCAAGTTCACTCGAGAAAACACCCAATCATAACAACACTTACATTTCAAATGATTTCAAAAACTTAGAAAAAACTAGAAGAATTAAAAATTGAAGATTACACACTTTTACGTCAAAAAAGCAGAAACACCCGAGACACTTACGTTTTTAATGGTATTTTTTCACGTTCTTGTTGAGATTGTACACTTAGAAAAAACTAGAAGAATTAAAAATTGAAGATTACACACTTTTACGTCAAAAAAGCAGAAACACCCGAGACACTTACATTCTTAGTGTGATTTTTTCACGTTCTTGTTGAGATTGTACAATAAAAAATCATGAATTCACGAGACACTTACGTTTTTAATGGTATTTTTTCACGTTCTTGTTGAGATTGTACAGCTAAATCTAGGGATTTGAAGTGGTGGGTCGACACGGATTCGAACCGTGGACCACGCCGTTATGAGCGGCGTGCTCTAACCAACTGAGCTATCGACCCTTAAAGAAAAGTTAGCTATTTGAGCGTCTTTTTCTGCGGGGGGTATTATACATAAAATTAAATCTGAACGCAAGTAAATTCTCCAATATTCCAAATAAAATCATAAAATTCACAAAACTACTGCCTCCATAACTAAACATTGGCAGTGGAACACCTACAACTGGGGCAAGTCCTATTGTCATAGCAATGTTTACTCCCATATAAATAAATATTAAAAATGAGGTTCCAAGCGTTACTACCCTAAGAAGGTAATCACCTTCTGATAGAAAGTTAATACTAAAGAGATGTACTATGAGTAGTGCATAAAGAACAATTAGCGCTGCACCACCTACAAAACCAAACCTCTCAACCACATAAGCAAAAATAAAATCACTAGAAGCAATTGGAAGAAATTTCATCTGTGTCTGTGTTGCCTCTTCTTTATCTTTTCCTGTCATCCCACCTGAGCCAATGGCAATAATGGACTGTTGGACGTGGTAGCTTGGTTTTTTACCTAAGAAATCTGAGATTCGTTGCTTTTGGTAATCGTGTAACTGAGTGTATAGAAATGGTGCAGCTAAAAGTAGACTCACTATAATTGTCAACCAAATTTTATAGTAAACCCCAATTACAAAAAGTACACCATAACCAAGAAGTAAAAGTACTAACGCCGTTCCTAAATCTGGCTCTTTTGCAATTAAAAAAAATGGTAACATAATAAAAAAACTTAACTTTAAAAACATTTTCAACTTGTACCCATCAATTGGTGGCGGATTACGGCTTACAATATAACCTAACATCAAAATGAATGCTGGTTTTATAAATTCTGATGGTTGCATTGTAAAGTTTACAAATGGAAGTTCCAGCCAACGCTGCGCTCCAAGTTTAGAGACACCAACAACATCAACCAAAATAAGCATAATTATGCCAATCCAATAAGCAAACGGGATGAGCCATAAAAAGGCTCTAATTGGAAGAAGAAAAGTCATTATAAAGGCAATTGCACCAACACCTACATAAATCATGTGCCTATGTGCTAGTGCTGGATGTATCTCTGCTATAAGTGAACCAGAAAAATATATAAATGGTGCAATCAACGCCAGTAGCGTAAAGTCAAAGTGTGCTAAAATTCGTCTATCAATCTGAAACATATCGCATTATACAAGAATTTTTATGAACCAGCACAATTTTGAAGTAACAACAACACAAAGACTAGATGTATTCTTAGCATCTATGCTAAATCAACCACGAAATCAAGTTAACTCACTTATAAAAGATTCTCATGTAAAGGTTGATAACAAAGTCCAAACTAAGAATGGATTAAAATTAAAAGCATCTCAAAATGTTCAGGTAAATCTACCTAAACTTGTGCCAGCAATTGCAAAAGAGGTGGATTTTGATATAGAAATCATTTATGAAGACAATGACATTCTAGTACTAAATAAACCAGCAAACTTAGTTGTTCATCCAGCACCTAGTGTAAAGGAGCCAACTTTAGTTGATTGGTTACGCTTTAAAGGCATCTCCCTTTCAACTTTAAGTGCGCAAGAAAGACATGGAATAGTCCATAGGCTTGACAAAGGTACGAGCGGTGCTATCGTTGTGGCTAAAAATAATGTTGCACATGAAAAACTATCAAAACAGCTTCAAGACAAATCAATGGGACGCTACTACATAGCGATGATTGACAACAAATTAAAAGATAATGTTATTGTAGAAAAACCAATTGCAAGAAACCCGAATAATAGGCTTAAAATGGGTATTGTAGATGGTGGTAAAGATGCAAAAACATCTTTTATCTCTTTAATACAGAGTCATGACACACAAAATGAGATAATAGCCTGTAAACTTTTTACAGGACGCACGCACCAAATAAGGGTACATCTAAGCTCAATAGGAAGGCATATTGTAGGTGATGATTTATACGGTTTTAAGAGCCAAAAGGATAGAATATTACCTATTTTTCTACACGCTTACATAATGTATTTGATACATCCTAGTACTGGTGAATTGATGCGTTTTATTGCACCAATTAGAGATGAATTAAATACATATTTTACAAAACATTTTGAACTGGAGTCTTTAAATGCCGTTACTTCACCTGATTTTATTATCCGCTCTTTTACTACTTAGTGGTTGCCAAAAAAGTGCAAACATACCACAAGAAAAAAGTCAAGACAGCTCTTTAGCAAAAGTTAATGACTTAAAATTCATACCAGACTTTAATGCTATTGCATTTGAGTGGACACCAGTTAATGACACGCGTGTAAGTGATTATGCGCTTTATAGGAGTAATCCTGAAAAAAATGATGGTAAACTATATTTTCTAGCTAAAATAGAAGATAGGTACAGCTCACACTATGTTGACAAAAAGTTAAGAGCAAATACAAAATATAACTACACTATTTTTAGTTTACGTAAAGATGGCGTGCGCGCGGCAAATGGTACGGGAGTCAATGCAACAACCCTGCCACAACTTGAATCTGTGAGTTATTTTGAAACAGTAGACAATCTACCACGTCTTGCCAAACTAATTTGGCGTCCACATACAAATCAGCGTGTAAGCTCTTACAAACTTGAACGTAAAGAGATTGCCAAACCTCAATGGAAAACTGTTGCTACAATTAACAATCGCCTTCAAGCAGAATATATTGATAAAGGGTTAAAAGATAACAACATTTATTACTACAGACTAAAAGCTATCACATATGACAATATTGTATCGTTACCATCAAAGATTGTTACAGTAAGTACAAAACCTATTCCTAACCCTGTTCAAAATGTTCAAGCAAGCCGTAACCTATCTAAACGAATAGAGGTTACGTGGGCAAAAAGTCTTCAAAATGACATTACCCACTACAATGTCTATGCTAGTGATGATAATGATAAAAGATTTACAAAAATCACTTCAACCAAAGAGCCTATGTATGTTGAGAATATCCCTAAAGATGGTGTACAACGTTTTTATAAAGTTACTGCTGTGGAAAAGAATGGTCTTGAGGGTTCAAAAAATATCTTAAGTACTGCTGGAAACACTCTAGTTCCATTGATTGAGCCAACATTTACAGAATCTCTAATTTTAAACTCAGAAGTTCATCTTAAGTGGAAAAATGGTGATGTTAGAACTGAGCGTTATGTATTAATTAAAACATCAAGAGAAAATATGTTTAAAAGTAAAGTTCAGCAGATAAATATAAACTCTCTACAATCTAGTTTTGTTGACCCTCAGATATTACCTGGAACAACATATGAGTATCAAATTATTGCTATAGATAAATTCGGTATACAGTCAAAACCTTCAGCTTCAGTTGAACTATTTTTTGCACCTAAAGAGTAGCAGTGCCACACCTACAATTTACGGAGTTCACACAGCCTAAAATGCCAATCACATCAGAAAATGGTGAGGATATTGCATTTGAATTTATCGCTTCTAATGCAAATAGTATTGATGAGCAACTAATTGGTGTAAAGTCAAATGAAGAAAGGTTTTTGCTTCAGTTAAGAAAGAGAGAGAGTAACTACCTTTTAAAGTCTGAAAAATATACACGTCCATCTATTAATGTTGTAGTTCAACAAGCACTAAAAGCTTATGCTAAAGCTTCATCTGCAAAAGTATCATTTTCTAATCTTAGTACAAAAGAGCATTATCATATACAAAACAAAGATTCTATTGTAAAGCCTATAGAGTTTTTTGTAGAAAATTTTCCAACAGACAAAGAGGTCTGGATAGAGATTGGCTTTGGTAGTGGAAGACACCTTTTGCACCAAGCATCACAAAACCAAAATGTTCTAATGATTGGCATTGAGATTCACAAACCATCCATTGAACAGGTTGTAAAACAAGTTAACATTCAAAAGCTTGAAAATATTTTACTACTTGATTATGATGCTAGACTATTTTTAGAGTTTGTACCATCAAACATTGTAGGTAAAATATTTGTACATTTTCCAGTCCCATGGGATAAAAAACCACATCGTCGCGTAATAAGCTCAGCGTTCATTTCAGAGAGTATTCGCGCTTTATCAAAACATGGTGAACTAAACCTAAGAACAGATAGTGAAAATTATTTCTCTTACTCTCTTCAAACTTTCTTGGATTTAAATCAAGTTGACTTTCAGCTTCGTAAAAATGCAGAGATAGAGATTAAGAGTAAATATGAAGACCGCTGGGTAAAGATGCAAAAAAATATTTATGACATCACGATGATAAACAATGAACATTCAGATGAACTAATGCACATTGAAAAGTTTGAGTTTGAGAAAAAAACAGTTCTACAAAAGCATTTAAAAGAGTTAAATAATAAAACTTTTAAATTTGATGATTCATTTATACATATACAAAATCTTTACAACATCGATGAGAAGTCAATGCTACTCTCTCTAACTATGGGAAATTTTGAACGTCCATCACATGTTTTCATAACAATTAATCCAAATGGTATAGAGTACTACTCAAATTCACCAATTCGCTCACGTACAAATCTTTTTTTACACCAAAAATTAAAAGGTCTGCTTTATGAATAAGGTCATACATGCCAAAGGATTGACTCTTACTTACAACGGTAAAGATAAAATAATAAATGATATAAGTTTTACTATTCATAGCGCAGAATTTGTTTTTATTACAGGGGCTAGTGGTAGTGGAAAATCTACACTTTTAAAATCTCTCTATGGTGAACTTCACCCAGATGGTGGTGAGTTAATCGTTGGTGGTGTTAATATGCGTAATATTAGTGCTAACAAATTAAACTTTTTAAGACGTCATATTGGCATTGTTTTTCAAGACTATAAACTCATAAAAGAATGGACTATTGAGAAAAATGTTCAACTTCCTCTAATAATAGCTGGTTATGCAAAAGATGTATGTCAAGCACAAGTAGATAAACTATTAAATCATGTAAGACTTAACCATCAAATGGGCAAATACCCTATGGAGTTAAGTGGTGGAGAACAACAGCGCGTTGCAATGGCTAGAGCATTAGCACACAACCCTATTTTAATCTTAGCAGATGAGCCAACCGGTAACCTTGATGATTATTCAAGTAGACTTATCTGGGATTTACTAGTTGGTGCTAAAGAGCAACTACAATCTACAGTAGTAGTAGTTACTCACCATATACCATTATCTATAAGTACCGACTACAAACACTTTCATATTGAGAATGGAACAATTTATGAAGTCACTTAAAAACCACATATCACTAATATTAGCACTATTTGCAATTCTTTTTGCTGTACAGATATTTTTTGTCTCTGAACGCACAGTAAGCTCTTATGAGAAAAGTTTACACAATAGTTACTCAATAATTGTGCTTGCAAAAACACCAATTGATGAAGATAAATTTCTAAATAGACATAAGATTATAAAAGAATTAGAACAAATTAGTGCAGAAAAGATGTTAAGTCAATTTAAAAATGAGTTAAGTGCTACAAATATTGGTCTTCTTAAAAGCTCTTTACCAAAATTTTACAGACTACGTCTAACTCATTACCCTTCTCCAAAAGAGATAAGTGCGTTAAGCTACCGCTTAGAAGCTCAAAAAAATATAGTTAGAGTCGAGAGCTTTAGTAAAACTCACGATAGAATCCATAGAATGTTACTTTTACTAAATCAAATTCATATATTTTTCGCACTATCTATTGTTGTAATTGCTGTGTTATTGATTATAAAAGAGATGAGTATTTGGCATTATGAGCATCAAAATCGTATGAGTATTATGTCCTTATTTGGTGCGCCTATGTGGTTAAGAAGTGCTGTTTTATACAAAATTGCATTAATAGACGCATTTTTTAGCACACTATTTACTTCAATACTATTTATAGCACTTGGAGAAAATAAGCAGTTAAATAGCTACTTAAATGCAATTTTAGAGACAGACATTGATCTATTACTTCCACTAGATGCCCTTAAACTACTATCTATTGCAGTAGTTACCTCAATTTTACTAGCTTCACTTGTAATATTTCGTCAAAAAGAGCGTGTGTGATAAAACTTCTTTTTGTTACTCTATTTTTCATATACGCTCAAGCTAATATTGAAATAAAAATAAAAAAAATAAACAACTCTCTTGAAAATTTTGACAAACAGTACAGCTCTGTAAATACAGAACTATCTAAAACAGCAAAAGAGATTTTGAAATATGAAAAATCTCTTTTACGTTTAAAAAATGAAATAAAAAACTTAGATATAGAGCTTTTAAATAAAGAGAATGATTATAAAGAGTACAAAATATTATTAGAGAGCCAAAGTGCTACGCAAGTACAACTAAAAGAGAAACAGTCACAACTTAAATATAAACTTGTGTTCATGCTCTCAAAACATGTAACAATATCACAGATAGTAGATGACGAAGCTGCTATCGACGAAGAGAGTATTATGAGTGAAGAGATTATGAACGCTCTTTTAAAGCTCACAAAAAAAGATGTAACAAAATTACAGAATGAATTTTATAAAACAGATAAAGAGGTTAAAAAACTAGAAGGTAGCATTAGTAATCTCTCCAATAAGATTTTAGTAATTGATTCAAAACGACAAAGTGTTGCTAAAAAAGCAAAGTCACAAGCATCACTTCTGTCAAAACTAGATATGAAGAAAAAAGGGCATAAAAAAGCACTAGAGAGAGTAATATCTAAACAAAGATCTATGAAACAGACACTAAAAGAGTTAAAAATTATAAAAGAGGATCAAATTAGAAAAGCAATTGTAGCAAGAGAAGAAGCTCAACGCCTAAAAGAAAAGAATATAAAATATAAAGATACAACACTTTCAAAATCTGAACTTCCTAAAGTTCGTAAACAAAAAAGTAGTCTAAAGGCTGGAAAAACAATAAAATATGTTGGTAAAAGGACAATTGCTCCACTTAAAAGCTATAAAGTAATTAAAAAATATGGTAGTTATGTAGATCCCGTTTATAATATTAAAATATTTAATGAATCTGTTTCACTTAAGCCAAAAAACAAGAATGCAAAGGTAAGAAATGTACTAAATGGAAAAGTAATTCTAGCAAAATCAAACCCTATGCTAAATAACGTAATCATTATTGAACATGCCAATGAAATGCACACAATTTATGCAAACCTAGAGAAAATTGCACCAACAATAAAAAAAGGGAAACGCGTTAAAAAAGGTGCTGTAATTGGACGAATTAATAAAGCACTAATGTTTGAAGTAACTAAGAAAAATTACCACATCAACCCACTAAAGATGATTAGTAAAAGTTTATAACTTTTACGTCACCTGCTTATATACATACCCATTGTCTAAAAGAACAGAACTAATCTCATTTTGATGCTCAATTCCTTTCGTCTCTAAATGTATTGTCACGTGTGCATCACCATACTTTAGTGTTGTTGATGTTCTATCATAACCTATGTGAACAATATTAGCGTATGCTGATGCTAGGAGTTTACTAAGAGTTGTTAGGCTTCCTGGTTTGTCTATTAAGGTTACAATTAACTTCATCTTTCTACTAGATTTCATTAAACCTTTTTCAATTATCACAGAAAGCATTGTGACATCAATATTTCCGCCACTTAAGACTACACCTACTTTTTTAAATACATTAGATTCTATCTTGCCATGCATTAGTGCTGCTACTCCAACCGCACCAGCACCCTCAACTACAAGTTTCTGTTTTTCAAGAAGCAGTAAAATTGCACTTGCAATCTCTTCATCATCAACAGTTATAACCTCATCAACAGAATCTATCATGTGAGCAAGTGTTATGCTTGAAGCATTACGAACAGCAATACCATCTGCTATAGTTTTTACATCAACAGGAGAAACTACCTCTTTAGCATCAAATGAATTTTTCAGTGCAGGCGCACCAAGTGCACTAACACCAATGATCTTAATGTCAGGCTTGATAGCTTTAAAAGCTTTTGCCATACCACTAATAAGTCCACCACCACCAACTGGAATTACAACGGCGTCTAAATCTGGAATATCATCTAACATTTCTAAAGCAACAGTTCCCTGCCCTGCCATGACTTCTATATCTTCAAATGGGTGAACAAATACTAAGTTATCCTCTTTTGCGATATTTATAGCATACTCATAAGCTTCATCATAATTAGCCCCATAAAGTACAACAGTTGAACCATAAGATTTTACTCCACTAATTTTTGTAAGTGGAGTATTTTCTGGCATTACAATTATAGAAGAGATTCCAAAATACCTAGCACTATATGCCACACCTTGTGCATGGTTACCAGCACTTGCTGCCACAACACCTTTTTTTCGTTCATTTTCATTTAGAGTTGCAATTTTATTAAAAGCACCTCTTAATTTAAAAGCACCGGTCAATTGAAGATTCTCTTTTTTTAGATAAACCTCAAATGTGTTAGTCTCGCTTAAAAAAACTGAGTGTGAGAAAGGTGTCCAAACAGCAACATTTTTTATTCGTTCTCTTGCTTGTTCTATTTTTTCTAACATATATTAAGTGAGTCCTCTATGTTCAACCATTGCACAAAGGTTTTGAACAACTTTCATACCAGCATCTTCTGCACGAGTGGCAGCTTCATTATTTACAAGACCAACTTGCCCCCAATAGACATCAATATCTCCACGTTCAATTGCAGCATCAGCAACAGCATCCATTGCAGCTGGTTTACGAAAAATATCTATCATGTCTACTTTGCCTGGAATTTCTTTTAATGAACGATAAACTTTTTCACCTAAAATTGTCTCCTCTTTTGGATAAACAGGAATTATTTTGTAACCAGCTTTTTGTAAATATGCTGCTACTTTGTAACTAGCTTTTGTCTCATCTGGAGAAAGTCCTAAAACCGCAATAGTTTTAACATTTGCAAAAATCTCTCTAATTTCATCTTTATTGCTATTAACTGTTGGTAATTCACATTCCATTACAATATCTCCTAAAATTTTAGTAAATGGATTATAACTTAATAGATACGAATTTTCGATAAATCATAACTTACACCATTGTGTTACAATGCTTTTCATGAAAGAGAACAAAGTAACATTTGCAGCTGGATGTTTTTGGGGAACAGAAGCTATTTTTAGAGGCTCTCGTGGTATTATAGAGACTACCGTTGGTTATATGGGTGGTCATTATAAAAACCCTACATATGAAGATGTTTTAACTGACGCTACAGGTCATGCAGAAGTGGCACAAATTATTTATGATGAAGATACTATATCTTTTGAAACACTTCTAAGAATGTTATTTAAGAGTCATAATCCAACAATTTTACCTAGTATCAAATACAAATATAGAAGCAGTATATTCTACTATAATGATGAACAAAAAAAGACAGCTGAAATTTTTTTAGACCACTTACAACATGCTAAACGCTACACTAAGAGTATTTCAACTTCAATAGTTCCAGCATCAACTTACTATTTAGCTGAACCAAGACACCAGCACTATTATGAAAAAAATAATCGTATTCCTAAAAGAATCCGAAAGTAAAATTTAAAACTAAGATATAAAATCTCAATTAATATAAAAAATTATATCTGAACCAGAAACAAAACTTTTTTCAATATTTAAACCTGTTGTATTCTCATCTACTAATTTCATTTCTGCTATTTTTGACCACATAATACCATCACTTGATATTGAAACATTTTTATCTTCTAGGTTTAGGAATCTATTTTTATAAACAACCTCTTTTAAATTTGACTCTCTATTGATATATTTAAAACTATTACCATCATATATACGTGTAAGCCTATTACTCATTAGCAAGAATAAACCATTTGCATATAAGTTATTTTGCGTACCTTCTGTTAAACTGTTATTATCTAAAAAAGTCCAATTTTCTCTATCTTTTGTAGAAATTATATGAATACCTCCAGCTACAACCAATTCATTATCACTGTGTGAAATATTATAAAAAGAGTAATTACCTAAACTTTTTTCTTCCCATTTTATACCATCTTTTGAAGTTACTATATCTCCATTTATCCCTACTGCAATCAAAGTATCATTTATCATTGCAATATCATATAAAGTATTTTTTGATACAAATACCTCTTCCCATATGAAACCATCATTAGAACGAACAATACTACCTGCTTGTTTAATATTAAGTGAACTACCTACAGCGTAATATGAAATAATAGAGAAATATGTACCTGGTAACTCTACATTCATATTATTCCAATTAATCCCATCTTCTGAAGATATTAATGTGCTTCCTGTTGTTGCAAAAGTAATATTTGGAATGTCATTTATATAAGTGTTATCTCAATATTTAACTTTGACGAAGTGCATCTCTTGAAGCTCTATCAACAAGAGTAAAAATGGCATCAATTTCATCTTTATCTTTTTCTAACTTATGACCTTTTACTTTTATTATGTCGCACTCTATTGTATCAACTATTTTATAAAACTCTTTATAGAGTTCATGATTGTCAATTAATCTATTTTTTTTTGTCATATAAGCATTTTTTTCAAATCTACTTCTTCTATTTAGTAGACCTACTGTATTTTGTGAATCAGTGTAAATTGTTACTCTCTTATTTAAAGTAGTAATCTCTTTAAGCGCCCAAAGTAGTGTTTGAAGTTCTAATTTTGTAGAAGAAGTTTGCGTGAACATAACTGTTTTAACACTATTTTTTAATTCATATAAAGTTTGATTATCATCATAAACAACTAAATAAGCGCCATACCCTACTTTTAATTTAGGATTGACACTACCATCTGTAAATAATTTTACACTACTAATCATCTAACAACTATTCTAAAAAAATAGCCATACTAAAAGTATAAGACCAAATGCTAAATTAAACCAACTTATTCCATCTTCAAATAGTAATACTAACGCTTCATAATAGTATTGGATAAATGTTGATGTTGATGAAGTTAATGATTTACTAGCATAAGCAGTAATATCACCACTCCAAAAATATGCAATAACTTCAGGAAGTATAAAAAAGAGAATAACACCTAAAAAGCCCCAAATGTTTTTATTTGGTTTCATTGAAACTAATGACTTTTGAAAAACAGGATTTTGAATAACGTTTTTAGTATGCTTTTTAATTTTCTCTTTCATTATTAAAATTCATTTCCATCAATTGCAATCTCTTGAAAAGATACAATCTCACCATCACTTATTGTGCAATGAATTTCAATAGGACGACAACAGACTTCACAATCTTCTATATAGTTTATATTCTCTTGTGAGGGGTCGAGTAACATAGAGATTTGTTGCCAGCAGTATGGACAGGTAAAAAAATGTTCAATCATATAAATAGTTACCCTCTTATAAATTATTTTGGTATTATAACAGACTATGAATAGACCAATAACCTACAAACGCTCATTAAAAGCAAAAAATCTTTATATTAAAATAAAACCATTCAATGATGTCTTAGTAAGTGTTCCATTTTTTATGAGCAAATCTGAAGCTCAAAATTTTGTAAAATCAAAAAATGGATGGATTCAAAAAAAACTTTTAGATATTGTAGAGATTGAATCTCTACATAATAGAAGTTTAGCTGGTTACAAAACGCGCTTTTCTACAGTAGTTTTTAAAATCACTTCTGCCTCTCGTGCTAGTTTCAGGCTTATAGAAAATGAAATCTCTATTTTTGTACCAGCACATTTAGATGAAAATGAAAAGAGTATTCGCAAATGTACTCATCGTGCCATCAATAAAGCTCTATTATTAGAAGCTAAGAAGATACTCCCATATCGAGTAGAAGAGTTAGCAAAAAAATATAATTTACTATATAAATCTTTAAATATTAAATATACAAAAACTAGATGGGGTTCATGTTCAGGTAAAAATGACATAATATTAAATCCACATCTTTTACGCTTAAAAGATGAGTTAATTGATTATGTCATTTTACATGAGCTAGCTCATACAAAAGTGAAGAGCCACAATAAATTTTTTTGGCTAACACTACAAAAACTATCAGTTAAGGCTAAAGAGCATGACAAAGAATTAAAGAAATATAGTTTACAATACTTATAAAAGTTCTTAATTTAGAGGCGGATATTATGTTAGATAGCACAAAAATAATTTGCCATTGCAATAACGTCAATAAGGGCGATTTAATTAAACTTATACAGCGTTTAAAAATCACAACTCTTGAGGAGCTACTAGAGCAAGATGAGCTAGAAGTTGGAAACAAGTGTAAAGCCTGTAAAGCGTCTAAAGAAGACTCATCTCTAATCACAGTTTTACAAGAGGCAAATATTAAAATGCTAAAAGTCGATTTTTAGCAGCCTTTCATGTTTACAAATAGATTAAAGTATATCTTCATTGGTATTGCACTAATCGCGTTCATTCAACTTATTCTTAATGTATATTTTTCATACAAATTTGATAACAATCCAATCTCACAATCAATTAAAGAAATGATTTTAAAAAAGGAAAAAAAATTACATGAACTCGCATACAAACACTACAAGATTAAAAGAAAAATACCAATAATTGTTACAGACAAAATTGAGAGTAAACTATTTGGTTTAACCCTGCTAGATAAGAATAATAATATTACAATATATTTAAATAAAAAACGTATGAAAGAGAATCTAGATTTTGAAATTAATGATGTATTACCACACGAATATGCACATGCTGTAATGTTTATGCGAAAACTATATACAAAGTATGATGATGGTCACAGTAAAGAGTGGCAAAATACATGTATGAAATTAGGTGGAATTAAATGTGAGAGATTTGTTCACCATGATGACATTGTTTTTGATAAATTATTTTAACTATTTAAACATTTTAGGAAACCAAAAATTTTCTGTTTTTCCACTAGCTTTTTTAATTCTATCCCATCTACTAACATTAAAATTTATACAATAAATCCCAGCTGTTGGAATATTCTCAACATGATCACCGCTTAACATCTCCACTACGTCGCTAAAAGATGGATTGTGACCAAATATAAAGACACTATCATAATCCTCATCAATTGATTTTATAATATCAAATATCTTACTTGTTGATGCTTCATATAAATTATCATCATATTTTACTTTTTTTGAAAAACCTACCTCTTTGGCAATAATTTTAGCTGTTCTCTTTGCTCTACCTGCTGGTGAAGATATAATATAATCAGGTATGATTTGTTTCTTTTTTAAGAATTTACCCATTAAAGGTGCGTCACTTTTACCTCTTTTATTAAGTGGACGTTCAAAATCACTCAAACTAGCATCTTTCCAACTAGATTTTGCATGTCTAATTAAATATAATTTTTTCACTCCATACTCCTTACATCTGTAAAAATTCCGCTTTCCATTTTAAGTAACTTAGAAAAAGTATCATTTAAAATAGGAGCTATCTCATCTGGTGTAAATTTTTTGGACTCTTTTAATCTCTTTATTGAGTGATAAATATCATCATCTACATCATCGAGAATATAATCCAACATTGGTGTTAAAATAAGTCCAGGAGCTAACGCGCTTATATGAGTATTTTTCATTTCGCGAGAGTATAGTTTTATGAGCATATTCAAAGTAGCTTTAGATAAAGAGTAACCACCCCATCCAAAACTACCATTTATCGCTGCCCCTGAAGAGATTGCAACAACCTGTTTTACACTATGTGAATATGATATATTATCTAAAATTACTTTATTACTCCACACATTCAAGTTCATAACCATTTGAAGCTCTTTTAAATCTGTTTGGATAATAGGTTTAATTTCACCCAACATGCCAGCATTTAGGACAACTAAGTCAATATTTGTAATTGTCGAACACAGTTTTTTAAGTGTTATAGCAATTGCATTAAAATCACTTAAATCACACGATTCAAATCTAAAATTATCAAAATTTTGCAAAATTTGGCTCTCTGTTCGGCTAACTCCAAATACACAATCGCCACGCCTCAAATAAAAGGCAGCTAATGCCTCGCCTATTCCTGAACTTATACCTGTTATTAATATATTTTGCATCTAGTAATTATAGTACAATTACAGTAATTTGTTTTAGGAGAAAAGTTTGAGATTAAGTGTTGTTATTTTGGCCGCTGGAAAAGGCACAAGGATGAAGTCAACAAAAGCAAAAGTTTTACATGAAATTTGCGATGAACCTATGCTTTACTATAGCATTAAAGCATCTCTTGAAATTAGTGATGATGTAACAGTTATTACAGGGCATCAAAGCACGCAAGTACAAGAGTTCATTAACAATAAATTTTCAAACATAACTATCATAGAGCAAGATCTTCAAAACTTTCCTGGTACTGGTGGGGCACTTAAAAATATCAATCCAAAATATGAAAAAACTATTGTCTTAAATGGTGATATGCCACTAGTGAGTGCGCAAACTATAAAGTCTTTTAAAAACTCAGAAGCTACTGTTATTATGAGTGTAATAGACATGAATAATCCTGATGGTTATGGTCGCGTTATAACTGATGAGCATGATCATGTTCAAAAAATTGTTGAGCAAAAAGATGCAAATGAACAAGAGAAAGCTGTTACTACAGTTAACGCTGGAGTATATAGCTTTAAAACATCTTTTTTAGTAAAAAATATTGAAAAACTTTCAAATGATAATGCACAAAAAGAGTACTACTTAACAGATTTAATAGGTATGGCAAAAGCGCAGAATCTATCAATTGATGCAATTACTGTGGAAAAAGATGAGTTCATGGGTGTAAACTCAAAAAAAGATCTCTCAGAAGCGCAAGAGGTTATGCTTGTACGGATTAGAGAGCATTGGATGAGAAATGGTGTTACTATGAACTTAGCTCACACAATTTACATAGGTACACATGTTGAGTTTGAAAATGAGTGTGAAATTCAAAGTAATGTATGGATAGAGGGTGAAACAAAAATTATCTCTAGCCTCATTAAAAGTGGAACTGTAATTGAAAATGCAAATATTGTAAATAGTACGGTAGGTCCCATGGCTAGAATTAGACCACAAAGCGTGCTTAATGATTGTAGTATTGGTAATTTTACTGAAATTAAAAAATCAACACTAACTGGTGTAAAAGCTGGGCATCTTAGCTATATTGGTGACGCAGAGATTGATGAGGGTACAAATATTGGTGCTGGGACAATTACCTGTAATTATGATGGTAAGAAAAAGTACAAAACCATAATTGGAAAAAATGTTTTTATAGGTAGTGACACACAACTTGTAGCTCCTATTACAGTTGAAGATGATGTTATCATTGCTGCTGGTTCTACAATTACATCTGGGACAATAAAAAAAGGTTCTCTTGCAATTAGCAGAGCACCTATGAGACAAGTTAGCGGATTCTTTTACAAATTTTTTGGAGTTAAACATGATTCTAAGTGATTTGGGTCTATTAAATAAAAGACGAATTTTAGTTGGAGTTAGTGGAAGTATTGCTATATATAAATCTTTAGACCTTGTTCGATTACTCATAAAAGCTGGTGCGCAAGTTCGTGTTGTTATGAGTGAGAGTGCTAAAAAATTTATAACTCCTCTAACTTTTGAAGCAGTCAGTGGGTTTGCAGTACTTCATGCTGAGAGTGAAAATTGGCATAGTGAGCTTAACCACATAGGACTTGCAAAATGGGCAGAGCTATTTATAATAGCACCTGCTAGTGCCAATACATTAAACAAACTCGCAAATGCAATTGCTGATAACCTACTACTACAAACTGCACTTGCATATGATGGTATACGTTTAGTCGCACCATCTGCAAACACTACAATGCTTCACAATCCAATCACACAAGCTAGTCTAAAGATGTTAAAACTTTCAGACCACATTTTAATTGATACTCAAAATAAAATGTTAGCTTGTAACACACAAGGCGATGGTGCGATGGCAGAACCTCAAGAGATTGTTTTTCAAGCTGCACGTATTCTTTTAAGTGATCCTTTTTGGCAAAATAGACGAGCTGTAGTAAGTGGTGGTGGAACTATTGAGAAAATTGATGAGGTAAGATATATATCAAACTTTTCAAGCGGTAAAATGGCGTCAGCTCTTGCAACAGCTCTCTACTTGCGTGGTGCAGATGTCTGTTTTGTAAGCTCGCGTTACCCAGATCCTCTTCCACAAGAGATGTGTACCTATGAGATAGAGAGTTCTAAAGAGATGTTTGAGGTATTAAGTGATTCACTCAAAACCGCTCGCATACCAGTAAGAGCTAAACCATCTTTAATGCATGAAGCACAACTAGAACCAATTGTAAAAGAGCCATACCTTTTTATGAGTGCAGCAATCAGTGACTACACTCCAACACAATCAGATGGAAAACTAAAAAAAGATGATATTGGACAGATAATGAGCCTTGAACTAAAACAGAACATTGACATCCTCTCATCACTCGATAGAAGAGGTGTTAAAACAATAGGTTTTAAAGCAGAGATGAATGCAACTAATGCATTAGAAAATGCACAAAGCATGTTAGATAAAAAATCACTCGATGGTGTATGTTTAAATATCTTAAAAAATAGTGATAGCTTTGGAACAGATGAGAGTGAATTTAAATTTATAAGTTCAAATGGTGTTAAAGAGATTACAAAAGCACATAAATTACATTTGGCTTTTGAGATTATAATGCTCTCCAAAAATCAAACCAGTTAATTTAGTTTTTTTATTCCAAATGACAATGTATTCATTTATAAATATTGAATAAACAATTTATAGGAATAAAGATATGAGAGTAAAATGAAAAACATATAGTGCTGATTTCAAAGCCAAATTGGTATTGGAAGTTTTAAATGGTGAAAAAACTATAAATGAAATTTCTAGTGCATATGAAGTTATTCCAAATAATATTAAAAATTGGAAAAAGCAGTTTCTTGAAAATATGAGCCTTGCATTTGATAAAAGTACCGTAGTAAAATAGTACAAAGAAGAGAGCGAAAAGTTCTTGTTCATGCTAAGCTAAATTTATCTCTAAATAAACAATGTAATCTATTAAAAGTCAGTAAGTCAATTTTGTATTATCAGCCAACTAAACCATTTAGTACAAATAGTGAGCTGAGATTACTGGATGCTATTCAGATTTTCTATCTTATGGTTATAGAAGAATATACAATCAACTTCTAAAAGATGGTTACAATATAGGAAAAAAACTTGTTAAAAAAGATATGAAGTATATAGGCATAGAAGCTATATATACGAAACCTAAGACTACAATAGCTAATAGCATTACAAATATCCATACTTGTTAAAAGAGTTTAGAAATTATGCTTGGCAAGTTGTAATTGAAAAAATAAATCAGATATGGAGCACAGACATTACTTGTATAAAGCTTGAAAAAGGGTCTATATACTTAGCTGCAATAATTGATTGGCATAGCAAAAAAATACTCTCATGGAAACTCTCAATGGCTGGTATTGGTAGAGCTATTAATAACATTTGTATCAAAAGATTTTGGTGAACACTTAAATATGAAGAGATTTATCTAAATGAATACAAAAATATGAAAGTGCTAAATAGAGCTATAGAAAAATATATGGATTCTTACAACAAAAAAAGATTGCATTCAGCGATTGATTATAAAACTACAAATGAAGTTTACTATCAAGCTGTAAACAATTTAGATTCTAAAGTAGCAAAACAATCGCATAGGATATCGTAGGTTACTGGAATAAGAAAACTTGTTTTATTGCTATTGACAAATGGGAGCATTATAGTCGGTAAATTGGTAGTTTAACAGTCGAACAAATCTTTATAACTTGAAGGTTATAGAAATTTAAAAATGAATGGTACACTATTATTAGCTTCATAGGAGTTATATTCTGAAATAGGATATAGTAACAAATAGGGAATCTATAAATGAAAATAAGAATCTATTATGAAGATACCGATGCTGGTGGTATTGTGTACCATACAAATTATTTAAAATACTGTGAGCGTGCTAGAGACCGTAAAATAAACTGTGTAAACCCACCTATTATTTCTAAATCACTTGGTGTATTTTGACATAATTTCGCTAAAAAATATACTAACCTGTGGATAAATCTCTAACCAACTTCTAATACTAGACATATTCCATTTTTCTTGTTGCTCCTGCGTAGCTAAATACATAACTTTAAAAGCAGATTCTACAGTAGGGAATGAGCCTTTAGATTTAGTTTTTCTTTTGATAGTAGCATTTAGAGATTCTATTGGATTAGTTGTATAAATAAGTTTTCTAACTGCATCTGGATATTTAAAAAAAGTGGAAAGTTCATTCCAATGAG
>Ga0316205_10002137_pt1 | contig 21529 bp, 19 predicted proteins | sample 3monthpyrite_MG_FD_204941 | JGI IMG/M metagenome (GOLD analysis project Ga0316205, IMG submission 204941) | Microbial mat bacterial communities from mineral coupon in-situ incubated in ocean water Damariscotta River, Maine, United States -... | ecosystem: Environmental > Aquatic > Marine >... | reverse complement strand
GCGATTTGAGTATCGAGATGCGTGCCGGGCCTGCGCCTTGTGCTCAGAAAGCCGATATTGGCGGTCTCGGCCAGCATGAAGATTGCCAGCCAAAAAAGCGTCGAGGTCAGATCGAGCCAGATCGCGACGCTGATGCAAAATACGCTCAACAGGAAAAACCGCGCGCCGATCTCGAATACCGGCTCCACATCGGATTCGATCATCAACGACAGAGTGTCCCAGGGATCCTTGCGGGCGGTGAAGGGGGGCGTTTGGTTCGGGCGTTGTCTCAAATCATTGCCAACTGTCGCGGGGTCCGGGGCGACGGCAGGTCACCGGGCGACAGTAAGACAGAGAACAGGGGCGGCTGTAAAGAGCACCCGGGCTCCGTGGCCGAGGCCTGCCCGGATGCGGCTTTGAACGTTCAGCGCAGGATCGAGCGACCCGCGAACTCGGCGGTTTCGCCCAACATCTCCTCGATGCGGATCAGCTGATTGTATTTCGCCAACCGGTCCGAGCGCGCCAGCGACCCGGTCTTGATCTGTCCGCAATTGGTGGCCACAGCCAGATCGGCGATGGTGGCATCCTCGGTCTCGCCGGAGCGGTGGGACATGACACAGGTCATGCCGTTGCGATGCGCCATCTCGACGGCGGCCAGCGTTTCGCTGAGGGTGCCGATCTGGTTGACCTTGACCAACAGCGAATTGGCGGCCTTTTGTTCGATGCCCATCGCCAGACGGGCCGGGTTGGTGACAAAGAGATCATCGCCCACCAGTTGCACCTTGTTCCCGAGCGCCTCGGTCAACAGCCGCCAGCCCTCCCAATCATCCTCGGAACAGCCATCCTCGATCGACAGGATCGGATAATCATCGCAAAGCGCCGCCAGGTAGGCGACGTTTTCAGCCGGGGTCAGGCTGATGCCTTCCCCCGCCATCTCATAGCGGCCATCGCGGAAATACTCCGTGGCGGCACAATCGAGCGCCAGCATGATATCCTCGCCCGCCTTGTAGCCTGCCTTTTCAATGGATTTCAGAATGAAATCAAGCGCGTCGCGAGTGGAGTTCAGGTTGGGCGCAAAGCCGCCCTCATCGCCGATACCGGTCGAAAGCCCTGCCGCCGACAGCTCTTTCTTGAGCGTGTGGAACACTTCCGACCCCATGCGCACCGCCTCGCGGATATTCTCCGCGGCGACCGGCATGATCATAAACTCCTGAATGTCGATCGGGTTGTCGGCATGTTCGCCGCCATTGATGATATTCATCATCGGCACCGGCAGAACCCGCGCGGCGGTGCCGCCGACATAGCGGTAAAGCGGCTGCCCGGTATACTCGGCCGCCGCCTTGGCCACCGCCAGAGAGACGCCCAGAATGGCATTGGCCCCCAACCGGCCCTTGTTGTCGGTGCCGTCCAGCTCGCACATGGTGGCGTCGATGGCGGCCTGTTCGGTGGCGTCAAAGCCGACCAGGTTTTCGGCCAATTCGCCATTCACGGCGGCCACGGCCTCCAGCACGCCCTTGCCCATATAGCGGCCCTTGTCGCCATCGCGTTTCTCGACCGCCTCGTGGATGCCGGTCGAGGCCCCCGAAGGCACCGCCGCGCGGCCCATCGTGCCATCCTCCAGCACAACATCGACCTCGACCGTCGGGTTGCCCCGGCTGTCCAGAATTTCGCGGGCGTGAATGTCGATGATGGTGCTCATGGGCGATGGTCCTTCACGGCAGGTTTGGCAGGTTGGCGCAGCTATAGCAGGGGCGGGGCGAAAGTAAACGGCTGATGGTAGCGCTAACGGCGCGACGAATGCGCGCTGAGGCGGTGTTCGCATCAGGTGATGTTCGGGCGCGACCTTGGTGATGGCCGCGCCGATGATGATCGCGCCGGCCTTCAAATCTTTGGAAGCCCCCGCAGCCTGAACTTGTGCAGGCGTTGCCCGATGGACGGCAGAATGCCGGCGGCAACACGCGCAACGGATCTCATCCTGGCGGCGTCCGGGACCGGGCCCCGGGCCGGAAAACGGCTGGGCCAATACTGACGGGGCAGGCCACAGTAGCGACCTCGGCAAGCCAACAATTCTCTGTTAGTCTCGGACTCGAGGAGTTTGAGATAGGTTCCTTCGTCATAGCCGGGATACCACATTGTAAATCCTTTCAAGGCGTTGATTTCTGCGATGCTCCTCACTTTGCCCTGGGTCCGTTCGTGCGGTGTCAGCGCGCGCGTGATCAAAACGTAAATTCATGCGTGAAAACTGAAAATTCGGCGGCCGGACGGAAAAGGTAGTGATTTTGAAGGGTAAATATTCGATCAACCTTCTTGGAAATGCGTCTGTTCATGCCCCGGACGGGTCTGCCCGCCAGATACGCACCCAGAAAACGCTTGGGTTGCTGGCGCTGATTGTGACTGCCGGTGCATCCGGGGTTTCGCGTGAGCGTGCCGCCGGAATGCTATGGAGCCGCAGCCCCGAGCCGCAGGCGCGCACCAATCTCCGGCAGGCGCTGGCCACGTTGAAAAAATCACTGCGCCCTGGCGCGGAAATCCTGCGCTCCAGCGGCCCGGTCCTGTTTCTTTGTACTGATCATGCGGTGTCGGATATCGACAGGTTGGGCGCGCCGACAGACCCGACCGACGCGGCACAGCGCGATTTCCTGCTGTCGGCGGGGATGTTTCTTGACGGAATCGCGATTGACGAGCCGGATTTCGAGGATTGGCTGGTCAGTGAACGCGCCCAATATCGCGCGCACCATATCTCGGCCATGGTCGCGCTGGCCGAAGCCTGCATCAGCGAGGGCGAGCTTGACGGCGCACTGGCGCTTGCGCGCGGCGTGGTGTCTGCCGACACTTATGACGAGGCGGCGCACCGCCTTGCGATGCGGGTCTATCTGGCCCGCGATGAACCTGCAAAAGCGCTGCAGCAGTTCAGTTCGATGGAGACGGTGCTGCTGTCCGAGCTCGCCATTCAGCCCAGTGCCGCGTCGCGCGATCTGAAGGCGCAGATCCTGGGTCCGGCTCTGGCACCGGCCGCGCCAACTGACGCATCCGCTGAAAAGCCGACGCTCGTGGTTTTACCGTTCCGCAGCCTGAGCGACGATCCGGGCCACAGATATTTCAGCGACGGGCTTGCCGAGGATATCACCACTCAGCTTTCGCGATTTTCGACATTGACGGTCATCGCGCGCCACAACACCGGGCTGGCGCCGAGTGAGCCGGGCGACATGGCCCGGATCGGGCGCGATCTGGGCGCGCATTATGTCGTCGAGGGCAGCGTGCGCTGGATCGGCGCGCGGGTGCGGATATCGGCGCAGCTGATCGAAGTGGCGTCGGGGGCGCAGATCTGGGCGGAACGGTTCGACCGGCAGCCGCAGGATCTGTTCGAGGTTCAGGACGAAGTGACCGGCCGCATTGCCGCCGCCCTTCCGGGTCGGTTGCAGGACGATGTGGCGGAACGTGCCGCGCGAAAACCGGTCGACAGGCTGAAGGCCTACGAATTGTTGTTGCGCGGCAAGGTGTTGCGCGACAGTCTCAGTCTTGCGGGCAACCGGCAGGCCCGCGGGCTGCTGGAACAGGCGTTGGAGATCGACGAGCGTTTAGCGCGCGCGCATATGTATCTGTCCGATACCTATGTTGTCGAATGCTGGTTCGGCGTCGGAGACGACAACGCGCGCACGCTGGCGCTACGCCATGCGCGCCGGGCCGTGGCGCTGGACAGCACCGATGTCTACATTCAGGACCATCTGGGGTTTGCCTTTCATTGCAACCAGATGTGGGACGACGCTGAAATTCAGATCGGCAAGGCACTGGCCAAGATCGAGAACGAAATCGAATCCAAGGCCTGGTGCGGCTATGCGTTGTTGATGTTCGGGCAGCGTGATCGCGCGCGTGCCGTCATCGGCGAGGTTGCCGAACGTCGCAGCACCCTGCCTGCCGCCTTCGACTGGATATCGGGGCAGTTGCATTCGTTGGACGGACGGTATGAAGAGGCAGCAAGCGCGCTGATGGGTGAGGCGCTGCTGAATGCCTTGGCGCACGCCTTTCTGACCGGTGCCTATGCCCGGCTTGGCCGGCAGCAGGATGCCGAACGGTCATTGGCCGAGTTCGTGACCGTGCGCCAACAGGAATTGTCCGGGCATTTCGATGGCACATGTCCAGCCACGCTCAAAGCTCTGGCTGGCGGATACCGTAACCTGTGGCGCAGACAATCTGACTGGGATCATATCGCGGAGGGGCTGCGCCTGGCGGGATTGCCGGATTAATGGGTCCTGACCGCTAGGCCTTCTTGATCGGCACGCCATATAGCTCCAGCTTGTGACCCTTCAGCGTATAGCCCAATTTCCGCGCGATGCGTTCCTGAAGCGCCTCGATCTCGGCATCGACGAATTCGATCACCTCGCCCGATTGCATGTCGATCAGGTGGTCGTGGTGGTCGCGCTCGGCATCTTCATAGCGGGCCCGGCCATCGCCAAACTCCAGCTTGTCAAGAATGCCCGCCTCCTCAAAGAGCTTGACGGTGCGATAGACGGTGGCGATCGAGATATTGGGATCACGGGTCGAGGCGCGGGCGTAGAGCTCCTCGACATCGGGGTGATCTTCGGCCCCCTCCAGAACCTGCGCGATCACACGCCGCTGGTCGGTCATGCGTAGGCCCTTGGCCTCGCAACGCGCTTCGATAGTCTCCGGCATGGGCCCCCCCGTCATGGTCTGGCCTCAGGGTCTAGCCGATTTGCCCCCCGTGCGAAAAGCCCCGATCTTGGCTGGCGGTGTCAGGAAACGCGCCGCCAGACCCGTGTGGGCAGATCAAGCGCAAAGATCCCCTCAAGATCACGATAGCCCGGTTCAACCTTGCCGCCCGAGACCAGAATGTCGTCGCCCACCCGTTCCGCGTCATGGCGATGGATCCAGCCCGGAGTTTCGCCGGTGGTGGCAATGCGCGCCATACTGAAATCATTGAGCGACAGGCGCAGCACCTGGGTTTGGTTCGTGTCGCGCCGATCGGTGTAGCCCAGGCTGCCGATCAGCCAGATGTGATCGCCGATCAAGGTGGCGCTGTGAAAATCCGTGGGTGGAAAGATATCCTGCGGGTAGAGGAACACTTGCACGCCGCCTTGGCCGTCCAAGACCACGACATCATTGTAGATGCAGAAATTCGGATCGTAATGGTCCTCATGCTCGCCCGCGATCAGGACAAGACGGCCATCGGGCAGGCGGGTGGTCGTCCTGCCAAAGCGCTGGAAGGACCAGACCGGGCTCTCATCTGCGCCCGGACAGCCGGAGTTGTTAAGAAAGACCCGGCGCGCACCAGAGGCACTGCGGCCGGTGCGAATCTGATCCAGCAAAAACGGCGCATCGCACGGTTCAGGGTTGGAGGCACCAAAGCGCGGCAGCATCGCGGCCCGGAAATCCTTAGGTGTTACCTGTGGATCGGGGATCAGCGCGGCACCGGTCGCATGGGGAAAAAGCTCTTCCTCGAACTGCGCGAAGGGCGGATCGTAGCGGCCCAGAATTGCGGCCATTTCCTTGCTCTGGCAGGATGAAGCGGCAGAGCTTTGGAAGCAGTGAACGGTTTCGGACGATGGGGGACGGAACGTCCGTGTCGTGGTCCTGAACTCGGCCCCCGCATCAAGCAAAAAGCGCGCGACTTCGAGGTTGTCTGCATCCACCGCGCGTTCCAGCAGGGTCGTGCCATCGTGCAATCCGTTCACGCCATACCCCTCGGCCACGCGCATCCGGGCCGCGTCCAGCGCCGCCCGGTCGCCATTCAGGGCTGCCATGACGCTGCGCGCGATATCGGGGTCGGCGGCGGTCATATATCGAGATCGGGCTCGCGGCCCAACCGGTTTGCCAGCCGCGCCACCGTCAGCCCCTGCACGATGATCGAAAACACCACGATCAGATAGGTCGCGCCCAGGATGACCGGTTTCCATTCACTGTCAGGCAGCGACAGCGCCAGCGCGACCGAGATACCGCCCTTGAGCCCGCCCCAGGTCATGATCGGAACCACGCCTGCGGAAAAACTGCGGAACGGGCGCAGCAGCAACACCGGCACTGCGACCGCCACCAACCGCGCCGTAAGTCCCAATGCGATGGCGGCAAGCCCGGTCAAAAACACATCGCCGGAAAACACCACGGCAAAGACCTCGATCCCGATCAACAGGAACAGGACCGCGTTCAGGATCTCGTCGATCATGAACCAGAACGCATCGACATATGTGCGGGTCTCCTCGCTCATGCCGCCCTTGGGGCCGGTATGGCCGATCAAGAGCCCCGCCACCACGGCCATAATCGGGGCGGACACCTCCAACCCGATGGCCAGCTCATAACCGCCAAAGGCCAGCCCAAGCGTCAGCAGAACCTCAAGCGAGGGGTCGTCGATCCGGCGCATCACCCGAAAGGTGAGCCAGCCCAGAACCCCGCCCAGGGCGGCCCCGCCAAGCGCCTCTTTCGCAAAGAGGCTCAGCGCCCCGGCCGCGCCACCGCCGCCATGCGCGCCGGGATCGGGAAAGGCCAGCCCGACCAGAACCAGAAACACCACATAGCCGACCCCGTCATTGAAAAGGCTTTCGCCCGCGATCTTGGTTTCCAGCGTTTTCGGCAGGTTTGCCTCACGCAATACACCCAGAACCGCCACCGGATCTGTGGGCGTGACGATGACGCCAAAGACCAGCGCAATCAGCAGCGGCATCCCCGTCAACCAGGAAAACCCGGCCCCGATGATCAGCGTTGACAGGGCCACGCCAATGGTCGCCATCAGCGCCACCACCGCCCATTCGGCGCGCAAATCCTCGATCTTCACATGCAAGGCCCCGGCAAAGAGAAGCAGGCCCAACATCCCCTCCAGCAGTGCCTCGGAAAAATCGATCTCGGCCACCATGTCGCGGATCGCATCGTCGATGCCGAACCCCGGCACCACCAGATCGAGCCCCAGCACCGCCAGCGATGCAACCAGCGCCACGATCAGGATGCCGATGGCCGCGGGCAGGCGCAGCACCAGATAATTGATCGCCCCGAACGCCCCGGCCAGAACGATCAAAAGCGAGGTGATTTGCAGCAGGGACATGGGTGGCGGGCCTTTCCTGTGCGCCAAGCGGTCATCGGTTACGGGCCTAGCACGCGGGGCGGGCCAGGAAAAATGCTAAATCCCGCACGGAACCCCGCCCGCGACCGGCAGGGTGATGCCGGTGATGTAATTTCCCTCAGGCCCTGCCAGGTAGGCGACGGCCCCGGCGACATCCTGGGGTGTGCCAGCCGCGCGCAGGGCCACATCGGCGTAGCGGCGGCGCTGCATTTCAGCGATGGGCACGGCATTTTCCGCCGCCAGCCGGGTATTCGCGGCCAGGTGCATGTCGGTGGCGATATATCCGGGGCAGACCAGATTGCACAAAATGCCATCCGGCCCGAATTCCGCCGCCAGCGTCTTGGCTAACCCGACAGCCCCGTGTTTCATCGCGGTATAGGCCCCGAAACCGGGTTCGGCCCCCAAACTGCCGGTCGATCCGATGTTGATGATCCGGCCACCGCCAGCGGCCTGCATATGCGGGATAACCGCTTGCGACAGCATCATCGGACCAAGCAGATTGACCGCGAAGCTTGCCTGCCATTGGTCCGGGGTCGTGGCCATGAAGGCGTCAGATCCGGCCAGTGAGCCGGCATTGTTCACCAGAATGTCGACGGGGCCGAAATGCCCGGTTGTCGCGGCGATGCAGGTAGCAATGTTGTCCGCATCCGTCACATCAAGCGTCATCGCCCGCGCCCGCCCGCCCTCTGCCTCGATATCGCGCACCAACCCGGCCAAAAGATCGCTACGTTCCTGCGTTATGCCATCCAATGCAACAGTGCCTGTCCGGTCCGTGACCACCACCATCGCCCCGTCGCGCGCCAGCCGCATTGCAACCGCACGCCCGATGCCGCGCGGAGCCGAAGCCCCGGTGATAAGCGCGATCTTTCCGCTTAGATGTGTCATGCCACGTCTCCAGTTGCGTCTGCCATGGTGCCATGGTCTCATCGCCCTGACGCGCATCCAATGACAGAAGGTCGTGCACATGATGACCGGACCAGAGCAGGACGCAATCAAGGATATGCTCGACAGCCTTATCCGGCAGTCCGCGCCAAATGTATCCACAGTGCCTAAATACGGCGGAATTCTCTACACTCTGCATCCTGAGGAAAAGGAAGACCAGTTCTGCGGCGTCTTTGCCTATAAAGACCATGTCCAACTGGCCTTCAGCCTTGGCACATCGCTCAACGATCCGCAGAACCTTCTGCAAGGCACCGGCAAGTATCGCCGCCATCTGAATTTTTCTTCCGTCGTCGAGATTGACGCTGAAGCAGTGACCAGGTTCCTGCGGCAGGCGGTGACGCTTTAGGGTGGAGTGCTTGACACCCGTCCGGCATTCGGTGTTGTGAAAGCGACCCAGTTTCACAAGAGCGCGCACGGATGCCACGCAAGGACAGCATTGATCGCTTCGGCGCGGTCTCCCTGATCGGGATCGCCATCATTCTGGCGGTCAATCAGGTGGTGATCAAACTGGGCAATCAGGGCGTCGGGCCGGTTTTCATGGCCGGGCTCCGGTCGGCGCTGGCGCTGGTGTTCCTGCTGCTCTGGATGGCGCTGCGCGGCAAGCGGTTTTCGATCGATCCGGGCACGGCGCCGTCGGGGATATTGCTCGGCGTGCTCTTTTCGGTCGAGTTCATCAGTCTCTTTCTGGCGCTCGATCTGACCACCGTCGCGCGCACCTCGATCCTGTTTTATTCGATGCCGGTCTGGCTGACGCTGGCGGCGCATTTCCTGTTGCCGGGCGAGCGGATGGGTACGCTGAAACTGATCGGTCTGGCGCTGGCATTCGCGGGCGTTGTGGTGGCGGTGCTGACGCGCGGTGGCGGTGGTGGCGAGGCATCGTTGCTCGGCGATATTTTCGCCCTCGTGGCGGCGCTGAGTTGGGGGGCGATTGCATTGGCAACGCGGGTTCTGCCGGTCCAGCGCGCCATCCCCGAGATGCAGCTTTTCTGGCAATTGGCGATCTCGGCCCCGGCGCTGATCCTGTTGGCCCCGCTGTTCGGCCCGCTGCTGCGCGAGCCGACCCTCTTTCATTGGGGGCTGTTGCTCTATCAGGCCCTCTTTGTCGCCTCGTTCAGCTTTCTATTCTGGTTCAATCTGTTGCGCATCTATCCGGCCTCATCGGTGGCGTCCTTCAGTTTCCTGACCCCGGTTCTGGGCGTGTTTCTGGGCTGGAGCCTGCTCAATGAATATGTCGGCCCCGAAACTTTCGTGGCGCTGGCTCTGGTCTCGGTCGGGATCGTCCTGATCAATCGTCCAGCGAGACATCGCCCCAGATAGGCAGGTGATCGGATGCGCGCCCGGCCGCGCCCGTCCGGCAGGTGCCGCTGTCGATCAGAGTCAGACCGGGGCCGGTGGCAATGCGGTCAAGCGCGGCGACAGGGCGGCGCGCCGGAAAGCTGCGGCCGGAATTGTGCACCGTGAAATAGGGGTCGAGCGGCGCGAAACCTGCCGCCACCGCCCATTCATTGAGATCGCCCAGCAAGACCGTTGGCCGCGCGGGCATCGCGGCCAGATGTGCCATGATCACCGTCATCTGCCGCTGCCGGTCGCGTCGCCTGAGCCCCAGATGGGTGGCCACGACGCGCAAGCGCTGCACCCCGTCCAGATCGGCAATCAGCGCGCCGCGCGGCTCCAACCCCGGCAATGGCACGCGGGCCAGCGCCGCCATCTGCCAACCCGGGGCCAGCAGAATCGCATTGCCGTGCCATCCCAGGCTGACCCGCGTTGTGGCCACGGGCGCAGGCACCATCCCGCATTCGGCGACCACGACAGGGGCGGGCAGGGCCGCCGGGCGCGACCCCAACCGTTTGTCCGCCTCCTGCAACACGGCGATATCCGGCGCAATCTCGCGGATCACGCCCGCCACGCGATGCGGATCGCGGCGGCGGTCGAGGCCGACACATTTATGGATGTTGTAGCTGAGCACGCGCAGGTGCCCCGGTTCGGGCGGAGGTGGCAAAGGCATGACAGCAATCTGCCCGCTCTGGCCTTGCAGCGGCAAGCCCAAACGCGCATCTAAGGCAGGCGACCGGCAAGGAGCGGCCCATGAATTTTCTGCGCAACCAAAGCGGCCTGACCTACGCGATCTGGATTGTTCTGATTGCCGAGGCCCTTGCCGCAATTATCACCATGCGCTGGACGGTCGCGTTTGTGTCGCTGAGCACGCTGGCGCTGTCGCTGACACCGCCGCTTTTGGCCTCGCGCCTGCATATCCGCCTGCCGCGCTGGATCATCGCGGCGGTGGCGCTTTTTGTCTTTGCCACGCTTTTCCTGGGCGAGGTGCTGGATTTCTATGAACGGCTCTGGTGGTGGGATATCGCGCTGCACGGGCTGTCGGCGCTTGGTTTTGGCTTTACCGGGTTCCTGTTCGTTTTCATCCTGTTCGAGGGTGACCGCTATGCCGCCCCAGCCTGGGCGTTGGGCCTCCTGGCGTTCTGTTTCGCTGTCACCATCGGGGTCATCTGGGAAGTGTTCGAGTTCTCGATGGATCAGGCCTTTGGCATGAATATGCAGAAATCGGGCCTGATGGACACGATGGGCGACCTGGTCGTCGATGTGATCGGCGCAGGCATCGCCGGCATCACCGGCGCGCTTTATCTGCGCGGGCAGGCGCTTGGCTCGGTCGCGGCGCTTTTTGATGAATTTGTGCGGCTCAACCGGCGGTTCTTCAAAAACTTCCGTCGATAACCGCCTGTCCCGGCTATCCGTGCCAGCGCGGTTCAGGTGCCGCAGAATGTCTCGCGCACTTCTTCCTCGGGCGTTGGCGGGGCCATCAGATCCGTCGCCTCGGGTTGATCCTGAAACGGGCGTGCAAGCACCGCATTCAACCTGTGAAACGGCGTGAAATCGCCCTTCAGACCGGCCTGAATGGCCTGCTCGACTCGGTGGTTGCGCGGGATGAAGGCGGGGTTCGCGCCCTGCATGATAGCAACCCGGTCGGCGTCAGGGATACCCGCTACCTGGGCCTGCCAGCCGGGCAGCCAGGCATCGAAGGCGGCGGGATCGCGAAATTCGGCCCGCGCCGCGGCAGGTGTCTCACCCGACAGGGCGCGAAAGGTGCGGGTAAAATCAGCCTGATTCAACGCCATGCGGCGCAGCAGGTCATAGGCCATTGCGGCCCCGGCCTCGGACGGGCCGGAGAGCCCCAGTTTCGCGGCAAAGACGCGGTCCCAGGCATCGGCGAAGTGATCGGCGAAGCCCTGCACGGCCTCGGTCGCTTCGGCAATCGCCCGGTCCTGATCTGGCCCCATCAGCGGCAACAACGCGGTCGCCAGCTGCGCCAGGTTCCACACCGCAATCTCGGGTTGTTTGCCATAGGCATAGCGCCCGTAACGATCGATCGAGGAAAACACGGTTTCGGGGTGATAGGCATCGAGAAAGGCACAGGGGCCGTAATCGATCGTCTCGCCCGCGATGCTCATGTTATCGGTGTTCATCACGCCATGCACAAAGCCCACCCCCATCCATCTGGCAATCAGATCGGCCTGTGCAGCGACCACGGCGCGCAGCAGATCCAGCGGTCCGCCTGCGTCCGGGTAGTGGCGGTCGATGACATGGATCATCAGCGCCTCAAGCCCCGGCGCATCGCCGCGCGCCGCGAAATACTGAAAGGTGCCGACGCGGATATGCGAGGCCGCGACGCGGGTCAAAACGGCACCCGGAACCGCTCGTTCCCGGTAAACGGGCTCGCCGGTGGTGACGGCGGCCAATGCGCGGGTGGTGGGAATGCCAAGGGCTGCCATTGCCTCGGAGACCAGATATTCGCGCATCACGGGCCCAAGCCCCGCGCGCCCGTCGCCGCGTCGTGAATAGGGGGTGGGGCCCGCGCCCTTGAGCTGGATATCGCGGCGTTGGCCGGTCGTGTCGATCACCTCGCCGATCAACAGCGCGCGGCCATCGCCCAGTTGCGGAACCCAGCCACCGAACTGGTGCCCGGCATAGACCTGCGCAATGGAAGCCGCCCCATCGGGCAGAGCATTTCCCGCCAGCATCGCCAGACCCTCGGCGCGGGCCAGCGCGTCGGGATCGAGGCCAAGCTCGGCGGCGAGGCGCACGTTCAGCGCGATCAGGTCGGGACGGGGGACCGGGGTCGGCGCAAGGCTGCTGTAAAAGCGGTCGGGCAGGGCGGTATAGGAATTGTCGAATGCGATCTGCATGGCGGTCCCCTTTGTCTCTATCTAGGCGCGGGGCGGCGCGTTTGCCAGCGTCAGAGCCGGGCGATGCGCGTGGTCAGTAGGTCAAAGAAGCCATCGGCATCCAGATCGCCCATGAACATCGCATTGGCGGGCCGGTCCGTGACGCGCCACCAATCGGCGACGGTCATACCCCGGGTCAGGGTCGATCCGGTCTCGATCTCGACATTGATATGACGTCCGGAAAAGAGATCGGGCCGGATCAGATAGGCAACCACGGTCGGGTCATGCAGCGGCGCGCCGGGGGTGCCGTATTTCTCGCGGTCGTAGCGTTCAAAGAACTCGGTCCACGCGGCGACGGTGCGCCCGGCTTGGGTGCCAAGCGCGCGAAAGGCCTCATTGCGCGGCGCGGTGACCAGCGCCTTATGGGTCACATCGAGCGGCATGATCACAATTGAAATGCCGGATTTGAATACGATTTCAGCGGCTTCCGGGTCGACATAGATGTTAAACTCTGCCGCTGGCGTGATATTTCCGACCTGGAAATACGCTCCGCCCATCAGCACGATCTCCTGTATATTCGCGGCGATATCGGGCGCGCGGTGCAGCGCCGTGGCGATATTGGTCAGCGGGCCGAGGGCGCAGAGTGTGACAGATTTCGCAGGCGCGGCGCGCAGGGTTTCGATGATGAAATCGACCCCGTGCTGTTGCTGGAGTGGCATCTCAGGGTCGGGAAGTTCGGAGCCATCGAGGCCGGATTTGCCATGCACATGTTCGGCGGTCACCAGATCATGCGCCAGTGGCCGGTCGCAACCGGCGAAAACGCTGATATCGGGCCGCTTCGCCACCTCGCAGATCATCCGGGCGTTCTTGGCCGTCAGGGCCAGTGGAACATTTCCAGCCACCGCCGTGATGCCCAGAACGGTCACATCCTCGGGGCTGGCAAGGGCCAGCAGGATGGCCACCGCGTCATCTTGGCCGGGGTCGGTGTCGATAATGATCTTGCGCGGCATCGGGGCGACCTTTCAGGGCAGAGCGGATTGGCCGACCTTATCGGGGTGGAAAAGAGATTCAATGCCTCCGGCGGGAGTATTTTCGCAAAGAAGAAGGGGCGGGCGCGTTAAGGTTAACCGCCTTGGAGTTAGGGTTAACAGTTGGTTCGGGATCTGCGGACGCCGGCGCGTTGCTATGCGTGGGGCCGACTTTGTGCGGCAAAACGGCAATCGGGCCGCCCTGTTCCGTGGCGGCCCGATCTCAAATTCACGTGCGGCGTTTCAGCGGTTTTCGATATCCACGTAGTCGCGGAAGGTCTCTCCGGTATAAAGCTGGCGCGGGCGGCCGATCTTGCCCGCCGGATCGCCGATCATCTCTTTCCATTGCGCGACCCAGCCCACGGTGCGGCTGAGCGCAAAGATGGGTGTGAACATCGAGGTCGGAAAGCCCATCGCCTCAAGAATGATGCCGGAATAGAAATCGACATTCGGGAACAGCTTTTTTTCGGTGAAGTAAGGATCGGCCAGGGCGGCGGCCTCCAGCTCCTTGGCGACCTGAAGGATCGGTTTATCCTCGACGCCGAGAAGGTCCAGCACCTCATCGGCGCTTTGCTTCATCACCGTCGCGCGCGGATCGAAATTCTTGTAGACGCGGTGACCAAAGCCCATCAGGCGGAAGGGATCGTTCTTGTCCTTGGCGCGGGCGATGTATTCGGGGATCCGGTCGGGGGTTCCGATCTCCTGCAGCATTTCCAGGCAGGCCTGATTGGCCCCGCCATGCGCCGGACCCCAGAGGCAGGCGATGCCCGCCGCGATGCAGGCAAAGGGATTGGCCCCCGAAGAGCCCGCCAGCCGCACCGTCGAGGTCGAGGCGTTTTGTTCATGATCGGCATGCAGCGTAAAGATCCGATCCATGGCGCGGCTCAGGATCGGGTCGGGCTGGTATTCCTCGGCCGGAACCGCAAAGCACATGCGCAGGAAATTGGTCGCGTAGTCGCAATCGTTGCGCGGATAAACGAAGGGTTGACCGATCGAATATTTATAAGCCATCGCGGCGATGGTCGGCAGCTTGGCGATCAACCGGATCGAGGCGACCTCGCGCTGCCAGGGGTCCGAGATGTCGGTGCTGTCATGGTAGAACGCCGACATCGCGCCGACCACGCCGACCATGGTGGCCATTGGATGGGCATCGCGGCGGAAACCGCGAAAGAAATTGTGCATTTGCTCATGCACCATGGTGTGGCGGGTCACGCGGGTCTCGAAATCTTCCAGCTCGGCCGCCGACGGCAATTCACCGTAAAGCAGCAGATAACAGACCTCGAGATAATGCGATTTGCCAGCTAGCTGGTCGATCGGATAGCCGCGGTGCAGCAACTCGCCCTTATCGCCGTCAATATAGGTGATGGTAGATTCGCAGGCCGAGGTAGAGGTAAAGCCGGGATCATGCGTGAACACGTGGCCTTGAGCGTAAAGCTTTGTAATATCAATGACATCAGGACCAGCGCTGGGGCTGTGGATCGGCAATTCAAAAGTCTTGCCATCGAAACTGAGCGTTGCGGTTTTGCTGTCTGCCATCTCTTGTCCCTCATCTCGTGAATAGCCGGCCCGATTGTCCCCGGGCGGGCGCATGTTTGGGAGTGGAGCGCTGTGCCCGGTCCCATCTTTTTTGCAACCGTCCCGACCTTGCGCAAAGGTCAGGCCTGCGTTGCATCCGTCAGGCGGGCCAGGGTTTCCTGGCGGCCGATGACGAGCATCATATCGAAAACGCTCGGGCTGACCGGGCGACCGGCAAGCGCTGCCCTGAGGGCCGGCGCGATCTTGCCGAGCTTCATCCCGTGGCCCTCCGCCACAGTGGCGACAATGGCCTCAAGCGCATCTCGGGTCCAGCTAGCATTTTGCAACTGCGGCGTCAATTCTTTCAGTATACCACGGGATACATCGGTCAGGGCTTCCTGAGCCTTCTGATCCCGGTCGATCGGGGCGTTCGCCAATACAAACTGTGCCTTTTCAAGGATTTGCGGAATCGACCGCGCCCTGTCCTTGAGGCAATACATCGCAGCGGCCAATCCATCTTTCTGCACCTGCGAAAGCGGAGGTTGCTGCGTCGCGGCCAAGAAACGGTCGATCTCGGCCAGCAGATCCGCATCCGCCATTTCGCCGATATGGTGGCCGGCGACATGCTCAAGCTTCTTGAAGTCGAGCCGGGCAGGAGATTTGCCGATTCCATCCAGATCGAACCACGCGCGCGCCTGGGCATCGTCAAAGAGCTCATCATCGCCATGGCTCCAGCCGAGCCGCGCCAGATAGTTGCGCATCGCGGCCGGCGGATAGCCCATGGCGGCATATTCCTCGACCCCGAGCGCACCGTGGCGTTTGCTCAGCTTCTTGCCATCGGGGCCATGGATCAACGGTATATGCGCCCAGACAGGTTGGGGCCATCCCATCGCGGCATAGATCTGCGCCTGCCGGGCGGCATTGTTCAGGTGATCGTCGCCCCGGATCACATGCGTCACGCCCATATCGTGATCATCGACCACAACCGCATGCATATAGGTCGGCGTGCCATCCGAGCGCAGCAGGATCATGTCATCGAGTTCGGCGTTCCGGATCGTGACCGGCCCCTGAACCTGATCGTCGATCACGGTTTCGCCGTCGCGCGGGGCTTTCAGCCGGATGACATACGGTGTTTCGGGGTGCTCGGATGCGGGCACATCGCGCCAGGGCGACAGGAACAGGGTCGATCGTTTCTCGGCCCGGGCCGCGTCGCGAAAGGCGGCGATTTCGGCCTGTGTCGCAAAGCATTTATAGGCGGTGCCGTTTTCAAGCATCGTCAACGCCACCTCGGCGTGGCGGTCCTTGCGGGCGAACTGGCTGATCGGCTCGCCATCCCAATCGAGACCAAGCCAGGTGAGGCCGTTCAGGATCGCCTGCGTCGCCTCGGGCGTGGAGCGTTCGCGGTCGGTATCCTCGATGCGCAGCAAAAACGTGCCGCCGCGCCCGCGCGCATAGAGCCAGTTGAAGAGCGCCGTGCGCGCGCCGCCGATATGCAGATATCCAGTGGGCGAGGGCGCGAAACGGGTCACGGGGGCGCGGGTCATGGGCGGGCCTTTCGGGATGCGCGCGGGCGGGCGCGTTAAGGATTTGGAAACCATGCAGGCGCAATGCTGCGTCATGGGGTGTTTAGGCAAGGCCGGAAAGGGTGGCAAGGGTGCGCCTTCTAAGCCTGATGAACGCGGTCCAGCAGGGCCAGCGCGGGGTGTTGATGCCCTGGTCTCCGGTGGCGATGGGCACCGGTGTGCTGCTGTATTTCTCTTTGCCGACCGAACCCACGCCCTTCCTGCTGGCCGGGCTGACGGTATTGGCGCTTTTGCTGACGGTAGTGGGCTGGCGGCGTCGCGAGATGCTTGGCCCCGTTTCGATGGCGCTTTTGCTGGTGATTGCGGGCGTCGGCATCTCGGCGGCGCGCACTGCTTATGTTGCGGGCCCGGTGCTTGGTTTTCGCTATTACGGCCCGATCGAGGGTCGGGTGGTGATGGTCGACCGTTCAGGCAGCGACAAGCTGCGTCTCACGCTCGATCAGGTGGTGCTGTCGCGGATGGATCCGGCCCGCGTGCCGCGCCGCGTGCGGGTGTCGCTGCATGGCGATCAGGGTTTTCTCGATCCAGTTCCCGGCGCACGGGTGATGATGACAGGTATGCTCAGCCCACCCGAAGGTCCCGGCGAGCCGCGCGGCTTTGATTTTCAGCGCCACGCCTGGTTTCAACAGATCGGGGCCGTCGGCTATACGCGGGTGCCGGCGCTGTTGCTGGCCCCGCCCGAACCCGGCGCGATGCCGGTGGCCCGTCTGCGCGCGACCATCAGCAGGGCCGTCCAGGGCCGCATTCCGGGTGAGGCCGGGGCCTTTGCCACCGCCGTGCTGACCGGTGACCGCTCGGCCATCAGCCAGGAGGTTCTGACCGCGCTCCGCCACTCGAACATCGCCCATCTCCTGGCCATTTCCGGGTTGCATATGGGGTTGCTCACCGGGTTCGTTTTTCTGTGCTTGCGTGGTGGCCTCTCGCTTATTCCGGCGCTGGCGCTGCGCATCCCAACCCGGAAACTGGCCGCTATCGGAGCCCTGGTTGCGGGCGCGGTTTACCTGGCGCTCTCGGGCGGCAATGTCGCCACCGAGCGCGCCTATATCCAGGTCGCCGTGATGTTCGTGGCGGTGTTGCTGGACCGGCGCGCCGTGACCCTGCGCTCGGTCGCCATTGCCGCGATGATCGTGTTGGCGCACCGGCCTGAAACTTTGCTGGGACCGGGATTTCAGATGAGCTTTGCCGCAACCACCGCGCTTGTGGCGGTTTTCAACGCACTGAAGCACAATGAATTTCTGAAGTCCCTGCCAAAATGGACACGCGGGCTTGTGGCCCTTGTCCTGTCCTCGGTCGTGGCCGGGGCCGCCACCGCGCCCTTCGCCGCGGCCAGCTTCAATATCATCGCGGTCTACGGGTTGCCGGCAAACCTCTTGAGTGTGCCGGTCATGGGCTCGGTGGTCATTCCGGCGGCGGTCGTGGCGCTTCTGCTTTGGCCCTTCGGGCTGGAGATGTTGGCCTTGCGCGTGATGGAGGCGGGGTTGAACTGGATCATTGGCGTGGCGCTCTGGGCATCGTCGCAACCCGGCGCGATCCGCCCCGTGGCCATGCCGCCGGGGATTGTTCTGGGTCTGATTTCGGGCGGCGTCCTGTTGGTCATCTTGTGGCGGGGGCGGGCGCGCCTGCTGGGGCTGGCCCCGGTGGCGGTGGCTCTGATGATCTGGGTGGGTGTGGACCGGCCAGGGGTGTTGATCTCATCGTCCGGACGGCTGGTGGGGATCATGGAAACCGGAGGCCGCAGCCTCAGCCGGGCGCGCGGCGACGGGTTCGTGGCCGGGCTCTGGCTGGAAAATGATGGCGATTTCGCTGATCAGGCAGAAGCGGCCGCGCGGCGGGCATGGCAAGTCGACGGCGCGGGGGCGGTGGCGCAGGTGGCGGGTGGCACACTTTGGCATGGGGTCGGTGTCCGGGCGGCGGCAGAGATTGCCGATGCCTGCGCGCGCTATACATGGGTCGTGACCCCCGAGGAAATCCCGCCAGAACTCGCGGCGCAACAGGGTCTGCCGGCCGCCGCCCCTGCCAGGGCCGCGCAGGCCCGGGCAAGCGGGTGCATCCTGATCGGGCCCGAAATTCTTCGCGACACCGGATCCATCGCATTTGTCGAGGGGGCAGGCGGGCTCACCGTGCAAACGGCGCGCGCACGCCAAGGCAGGCGGCCCTGGGTGCCGCGGGGGCGTTAAACGTCGACGCGAATCGGGCCGAGGACGGTGTTTTCAATCCCTTGAAACCGCGGGAGGAGGGGTCGATAGCGCCCGAAAAACCGGATCAATAGCTGCGGATCAGCCCCACAAGCCTGCCCTGCACCTTGACCTGATCGTCGCGCAACATGCGGGTCTGATAGGCCGGGTTGGCAGCCTCCAAAGCGATCATGTTTCCCTTTTGGCGAAACCGTTTCAGCGTCGCCTCATGGCCTTCGATCAACGCCACGACGATATCGCCGTTATTAGCGGTCGGGCCTTCCTCGATCACCACGATATCGCCTTCGTTGATCCCGGCCTCGATCATCGAATCGCCTTTGACCTCCAGCGCGTAATGCGACTTTCCGGCCCCCAGCATCTGCTGCGGCACCGCGACATGGGCGGCAACCTCGCTGATGGCCTCAATGGGTGTGCCCGCCGCGATCCGGCCCATCACGGGCAGTTCGGTGGCATAGGCTCCGGACACCGGCAGCGCGCCCTGCGGCGGGTCACTGCGGCTGCCTTCGATCACGCGGGGCGAAAACCCACCCATCTTCGCTTCAAGACTGTCGGGCAGTTTCACGATCTCGATGGCGCGGGCGCGATGCGCCAGACGGCGGATGAACCCGCGTTCCTCAAGCGCCGTGATCAGCCGGTGAATGCCGGATTTCGAGCGCAAATCCAGCGCTTCCTTCATCTCATCGAAAGAGGGCGGCACGCCATCGCGCTGCACACGTTTGTGAATAAGCTCCAACAGGTCCAGCTGCTTCTTGGTCAGCATCGTGGGTACCCCCCTCAATATCCTCATCGTTCAGGGTATGTTCTACCCCTGTTCCCCCTTCGTGTCAACGCATGTGACCTAAAGGGCCAGGATATCCACAGGGCTGCCCGCCCTGAGCGGCCCCTGTCCGGCGGGGCGCACCATCAGCAGGTCGGCCTCGGCCAGCACGGTCAACAGGGCGCTGTCCTGACGTGTGGCGGGCGTCACCCGGCCATCTTCGCCCATGCGGGCCCGCATGTAATGCTCGCGCGGGCCGTTTTCGGGCAGATCGACCGCCAGCGGGGCCTGTCTGCGCGGGGCGGCGGCTTTGCCCAGACCGAGAGCGGCCCGGATCATCGGCAACAAAAAGACATGCGCGCAGACCATCGAGGAGACCGGATTACCCGGCAGACCCAACAGCGCCGCATCCCCAAGCCGTCCCGCCATCAGCGGTTTGCCGGGACGCATCGCCACCTTGTAGAAACTCCGCTCCAGCCCCGCTCCAAGCGCCACCTGCCCCACCAGATCGTGGTCGCCGACCGACGCGCCGCCAATGGTCACGATGATATCGGCCCCCTCCGTCAGAGCCAGAACCGCGCGCAGGCTGTCCTCGGTGTCACGCGCAATCGGCAACAGGCGGGCTTCTGCCCCCTCGGCCTCGACCATCACCTTCAGCCCGTAGCTGTTCGAGGCGATGATCTGATCGGCGCGCGGGTCCTCTCCGGGCTGCACCAGTTCATCGCCCGTGGCGATCAGCGCCACCACCGGTTTGCGCGTCACGGGCAGGGTGGGCAGGTTCATCGCGGCCGCCAGCGCGATATCGGCCGGGCGCAACCGGCGCGGCGCGGGCAGGGTCTGGCCGATGGTGAAATCGCCGCCCGCGGCCCGGATATTGGCACCGTCCCCAAGCCGGTCGCCAAGCGTGATCCGGTCGCCTGCGCGCGTGACATCCTCCTGAATGACCACGCGCGTGGCCCCTTCGGGCACCGGCGCGCCGGTAAATATCCGCACCGCTTCGCCGCGCGTGACGGTGCCGCGCCAGACATGGCCCGCCGCCGCTTCGCCGATCACGCGCAGCGATCGCCCGGGGATCACGTCATCCTCGGTCACCGCATAGCCATCCATCGCCGAGGAGGCAAAAGGCGGCTGGTCGCGGGTGGCGGCCACCGGGCGGGCCAGCACCCGGCCAGCAGCGTCGGCCAAAGCGACATCCTCCACCGGCAACGGATCGCAAAGATCGAGGCAGGCGGCGAGGGCCTCGGCGACCGGGATCATGGTGCCGCCGCCGCGATTTGCGCGGCCTCCCAATCGGCATATGTCTGACCATCGGGGCGTTTCCAGGAGATGCGGCCATTGGCCGACCGCCCACACACAACCGCGGCGGCGGCAGAAGGGGCTGAAAACGCGAAATCTTCTGCAAAAACAGCGCTATCCCTCGACACCTGGATAATTCCACTGGCAATCAGATCTGCGTGGATCTTCGAGTAGCTGGTCTTGTTAGAGAGGTCTCCCACCCATTCCGGGCGCACCTCCGATCCGGCCTGCACCACCATTTCACCCGCGATCAGCAAGGCGCGGGCCGTGATTCCCTGGCGCGGCAGGGTGAGGGTAAACGCGACGCCGTCGCCCGATGCCGTGCCCGGAGTAATCTCAACCGCCCTGATCGCCCGTCGCCCGGTTTGAAACAGATCGACCCGGATCGCGGGCAGAACCATATGCAGGATGTCCAGAAACCCCTCCATATTGGAGACCGCCGCCTCATTCAGGCTGGCGCGCGGTGGCGCGTTGCCGTTTTCCAGTCGCATCGCGCCCGCTTCTGTCGCCGCCTCGACCAGCCGGCTTTCGAGATATTTGACATGTGCCTTGTTCAGCGCGTCGCCCGTCGCGGTGATGATCGTGGCCTGATCCCACCAGTCCTTTCCACGCGCATGTTGGGCAAGACGGACCGCGACATCTTCGGCCTCGCCGATATAGGCAAGCGGGCCATCGTCATCGGAACCGATCAACAGATAGACGCCGGTTTGACTGGCCTCGCCCCGGCGCAACCCCTCGGCCAGCCGGGTGCGCGGGATGCGCAGGACATGGCCGGTCCAGTTGAAGACCTCCGCCGTCAGCATCCCCTCGGGGTTGCCATCGACAAAGAAGAGCTCCAGCGCCCGGCCCCCGGTCATGCGGTGATCCGCCCCGATTTGCCGCCATCCTTCAGCACCACGCGGATATCGGTGATCTGCATCCGCTTGTCGACGGCCTTGACCATGTCATAGACGGTCAGCGCGGCGGTCGAGACGGCGGTCAGCGCCTCCATCTCGA
>Ga0316205_10002136_pt1 | contig 21536 bp, 17 predicted proteins | sample 3monthpyrite_MG_FD_204941 | JGI IMG/M metagenome (GOLD analysis project Ga0316205, IMG submission 204941) | Microbial mat bacterial communities from mineral coupon in-situ incubated in ocean water Damariscotta River, Maine, United States -... | ecosystem: Environmental > Aquatic > Marine >... | reverse complement strand
ATAACGTCACACTCTGGGCTCTGTTCAGTTATAGAATGCGCGATGCTCTGTAACATCATCGTCTTACCCGCTTTTGGCGGAGATACGATCATGCCGCGTTGCCCCTTACCGATTGGCGACGCCAACTCAATGATGCGTGCCGTTACATCCTCGGTGCTGCCATTGCCAATCTCAAGATTAAAACGCTGATTTGGAAACAGCGGTGTCAGGTTTTCAAATACAACCTTATGCTTGGCCATCTCTGGCGGATCGAAATTAATTTGCTGAACCTTAAGCAATGCAAAATAACGTTCACCTTCTTTGGGTGGGCGAATCTTGCCGCTCACCGTATCACCGGTACGCAGATTAAAACGGCGAATTTGACTAGGCGAAACATAAATATCGTCTGGCCCCGCCAAGTAAGAGCTATCCGCGGAACGCAAAAAACCAAAACCATCCTGCAAAATTTCCAGCACACCTTCACTGTAGATGTCTTCACCCTTTTTGGCATGCGCCTTAAGAATGGCAAAAATAACGTCCTGTTTTCGAGATCGTGCAGTTCCTTCAACACCCAGCGACTGGGCAAGGGTAACAAGTTCGGTTGCGGTTTTTTGTTTTAGCTCGGTAAGGTTCATAGTGTCATGACTGTTTTCGACAATGCGGAATTGAATTAAATGAAAACGGTAGCAATGTCCGGCCTATAAAGGCAGAAGACGTGCAACCAAGGATAAATATTACGGGAATCTGTCTTGCTGAAAGACTGTTTTTCTCTTATTTGATGCTAAACGCTACCACCTTTTTTGTGTAACGTCTAGCTTTAGAATGGGATTATCTACTTTTAAAACAAAACAATCAAATATTACTGTCTAAAAAAGAAGCCAGCTGCGATTTAGACACAGCGCCCACCTTGGTAGCCTCAACATTACCGTTTTTAAACAGCATCAATGTAGGTATGCCACGAATACCATAGCGCGGCGGTGTTTCAGGGTTATCATCAATATTGAGCTTCGCAACCAACACCTTGCCCGCATACTCTTCAGCGATCTCTTCAAGTATCGGCGCAATCATTTTGCACGGCCCACACCATTCAGCCCAAAAATCTACCAGCACTGGCGTTTCAGAATGAAGCACAGACTCCTCAAACAGGGCATCTGTAACGTAGTTAATTTTGTTGACCATTTGGTCTCCTCTCCTCTCTAGGACAATGAGGCACTATATCATAATATCTAAATACCGCTTACATCAATAAATTAATTACCAAACTATAACGGCATTAATACTTAAAATTTAAACCTCTTCGAATATATCCCGCAAACGCAGTACAATACGCGTCATATCTGCTATGCTGCGCGGCCATGGGCGAAACACATCTATCTGACAAAAACTTTGCTGACTTCAATCTGCCAAGCCCTTTATTAAAAGGTATTAGCGAAGCCGGTTTTACATTCTGCACCCCTATTCAAGCAGAAACGCTGGCCATCACTCTCGCTGGCAAAGATGTCGCGGGCCAAGCTCAAACAGGCACAGGTAAAACTGCCGCCTTTCTAATCACAATGCTTGCACGGCTGCTATCTTCACCCGCGCCTGAACATCGTAAACCGAGTCAACCGCGTGGGTTTATCCTCGCACCTACGCGAGAACTCGCCATCCAAATTTATAACGATGCTCAACAACTTGGCAAGCATTGCGATCAACGCATAGGCATATTCTATGGCGGCGAAGGCCACGACAAACAACGTCAGCAATTCGAAGGCGGCATCGATATCCTAATTGGCACGCCCGGGCGTGTCATTGACTATTTCAAACAACATTTGTTTGATTTGCGTGCTGTGGAAATTGCCGTGCTTGATGAAGCTGACAGAATGTTTGATCTTGGCTTCATCCGCGATATTCGTTTTTTATTACGACGCATGCCTGCACCCGAAAAACGTCTCACCATGCTTTATTCAGCAACCCTTTCATATCGCGTTGTTGAACTCTCATATGAGCACATGAATAACCCTGAAATGATCCGCATTGCGGCGGACAAAACCACGGCCGATAATGTCCGGCAAAGTATTTATTACACCTCAAATGAAGAAAAAATCCCTTTATTAATAGGTCTTTTAACTAAACACGATTACCACCGAACGATTATTTTCATCAACACAAAAGAAGCCGGCAGAAAAATCCACGCATGGCTGACCGGCAATGGCTTTGATGCAGGCGTTCTATCCGGTGATGTCCCGCAAAATAAACGGCTGCGCTTGTTACAACGATTTCAAAAGGGCGAATTACCTATTCTGGTCGCCACTGATGTGGCTGCGCGTGGCCTACACATTCCTGAGATAAGCCATGTCATTAATTTTGATTTACCTCAAGATGCTGAAGACTATGTTCATCGCATCGGACGAACGGCTCGCGCAGGGGCTAGCGGTGATGCCATTAGTTTTGCCTGTGAAGATTACGCCTTTTCTCTACCGGAAATAGAAGAATACATCAGTCATAAAATAGAGGTTCACGCGGTCAGCATCGAACTGTTAAGCAAACCATCAGCGCCTATTTTTGCCCCGCGTGAAAAATCAACCCATACAAAATCACGCTCTAGCAATCGCGGCACATCAAAAAAACCTGGCCATTCGCAACAACACCGGCGCAAGCACTCACACAGTCCCACAAAAAAAACAGACTAAATTACTGCGTTACTACAATCGACATAAATATCAGTCATTTACTATATATTTACATCAAATACATCTTTCTAAAACCCATCACTATTTGTTAATAATCCTAACGTTCACAAGCGCTTGCGATATTTTGGTGCACAGCAAGACCTTGACAGCCCTTTGCCTGCATGGCATAAAAGGAACCCGCATCTACACGCGCACGTAGAGCGGAACATGGGGGGAGGCAGTCCATCCTGCAGGCTGGACTGACGCACACTGCTCACAGGCACTACTAAAATGGCTGTGTAGCTTTACCTGAATCAAATATAGTTATAACTAAGGAGAAATTTATGAGAGCGCAATTGATTGGTCTTTCTGCCGCCGCAGCTTTATTGCTAAGCGCCCAGGCTGCACACGCTGACCTGGACATAGCAAAGAAAAGCGGCTGCCTGGCATGCCACGGTGTAGAAAAGAAAATTGTTGGCCCGGGCTGGAAAGATGTTGCAGCTAAATACAAAGGTGACGCTGGCGCTAAAGCTGCCCTCGTTGCTAAAGTTAAAAAAGGCGGTAAAGGTAACTGGACTAGCATAACTGGCGGCGTTCCAATGCCTCCATACTCACCTCGTGTTTCAGATGCTAACATCGACACATTGGTTGATTTCATTCTGGCTCTCTAATAGAAGCCTGAAATAACCTGAAAAAAGCCAGCCTTGTGCTGGCTTTTTTTCAACACGCCAAGCTATCAACTCCTCGGTATACCCCCTGACACGACAAACCACTGGCCAAAACAACAGGCTGGGCCACCTCTAAAACCTTGTAACCCTGTTCTATAAGCTGCGCCACTGCATCTCGCTTGAAATCTTCTGCCTATTTCCGCCCACTCTTGTTTCTGTTGCCGCCGTTCACCTCGTTAGGGCTTTTTACAACCTTAAGTCAGCATCAGAATTTAGCGGACCACATCATTTTATGAGTGGTTTTGCTACAGAATCACAATTATCCAGAAAACATTACAATGCAAATACAAATGAATATGATTCTCATTTACATTTAGGTTTCATGAATATATAATTCACACAGCCAATATAAATCGACCCAATACAGCAGGTCGACCAGCAACCGGCCAATTGATCCGCCTCAATTTTTGTTCTTACATTAAGGCGGTTTTTTGTAATTTTAAAATTTAGATTAAGAAGGAAGTTAAGTAAATGAAAAAACAACATCATTTTTTACGTGATGCCATCGCCATTGCTGCATTGGGTCTGGCACTGCCAGCTGGCGCAGCAGATAAGGATTCAGACAAAGTAGACACGAAGACCAAAGTACTCGACAAGGTGATGGTGATCGGCAATCCCGCCAACATTGAAAACATGCCGGGTTCTGCCCAGATTGTCACCAAAGAAGATATTCGCCAACAAAACTATGATGACGTTAACCGTGCACTGCGCAAGGTGCCGGGGGTTTATGTACGCGAAGAAGACGGCTTTGGCTTGTTTCCCAATATCAGCCTGCGTGGCGTCGATACTACCCGTAGCGCCAAAGTCACACTGATGGAAGATGGTGTAATGGTTGCGCCTGCCCCGTACTCCGCACCATCGGCCTACTATGCCCCGACTGCAGGACGCATGAGCGGCCTGGAAGTATTGAAGGGCTCCAGTCAAATTAAATATGGCCCTCATACCACCGGCGGTGTAATCAATTACCTTTCAACTGCCATTCCAACTCAGGAGAAGGCTTACCTGAAAACAACGTTCGGCAGTTTTAACGAGCAACGCACCCATGCCTATACAGGCAATACCTTTGATACAGAAGCCGGGCAGTTCGGCGTGCTATTGGAGGGTTATAGACGACAAAACGATGGTTTCAAAACCATCGATGAAACCGCTGATTTTCGTAATGGTGACGACACTGGATTTAGCAAAACAGACGCTATGGTCAAACTATCATGGGAACCCAATACAGAAATGTATCAACGGCTGGAGTTCAAACTTGGCACCAACGACCTTAATGCAAATGAAACTTACCTGGGTCTGACAGAAGCTGATTTTAAAGCCGACCCAACGCGCCGTTATGCAGCATCGCGTTTTGACAATATGGACAGCGAACAAGAACAAAGCTCGTTGCGCTACACCATCAGTCCCAACGATGATCTCGATATCATTACCACACTCTATCAAAATGATTTCAAGCGTAACTGGTACAAGCTCAACAAGGTAAACGGTGACTCGCTTTCCAAAGTCCTGGCTACGTCCGGCTTATCGCAAGATTGCATGAAAGGCACTGCGGCTTGCGATCTAAAAATCAAGGCCAATAATCGCGAATATAACGCCAAAGGTATCGAATCGGTGGTTTATTCCCGTTTTGACACCAGCGACGTACAGCACGAAGTGATGGTGGGTGCTCGTCTGCATCAGGATGAAGTCAGACGTTTTCAGTGGGAGGATATCTATACCCAGGCAGCCAATGGTACCATTTCCAGCATGACACCTGGCACACCAGGTGCGGCAGGTGATCGTTTTCAAAAAACGGAAGCCCTGGCGCTGTTTGTGCAGGATACTATTGAAGCGGGCAACTGGACTGTCACGCCCGGCATTCGTTACGAGACACTGGATCAAATCTCTGAAGACCCCAAGGGAACGCTGCAAAGCGCCACTGGCACCAAAGGCCGTGACGGAAAGAACAGTTTTGATATGACTGCTGTCGGTGTCGGTGCAGCCTATCAATTCAACGAAATGTGGACAGGCTTTGGTGGTTTACATACCGGGTTTTCTCCGCCCAACCCAAGAGGTACTCGCGGTGGTCTCGATCCAGAAACCAGCACAGCCTTTGAATCGGGCTTGCGCTACACCAATGTCCCGCAGGCACTCGCGGCAGAAGCGACTTTTTTCTACACTGCTTTCAAAAATTTGATTGTGGTTGACAACGTCGGCGGCGCAGGCTCAGGTAACAGCGAAAATTTTGGCCAAGTCGACAACTACGGACTTGAATTTGCACTTCAATATGACGCAGGACTGGCCAATAGCTGGAAATTAAGCAATCCTTATTTTATCAGCGCAACCTACACCAACGCTGAACAAAAAAATGACGCTCGCTCCACCGATGCTGAATCGATCTTCAGCTTTGGTAAAACGGGCAACAAAGTACCCTATATCCCAGAGCTAACGCTCAGCCTTGGCACAGGCGTGGAGTCAAAAAAATGGGGCGCGTTCATCACCGGGAACTATGTGAGTGATACTTACACCAGCGCCAATAATGTGAACGATCAGGTCAATGGTAACGGTGCCCCTGATGCCCGCTTCGGCAAAACTGACAGTTATTTTGTGACTGACATTTCCGCTTTCTACCGTATCGCTGATACGGTAAAATTGTTCGGAGGTGTGCAAAACCTGCTTGACGAGGAATACATTGTGTCGCGCCAGCCTCATGGGCCACGCGGTGGCCTGCCAAAATTTGTTTATGCCGGTATCGAGATGGAGATGTAACTGTTACCGTAGCGATGGCATGGTTATGCAACGGATGACAATCCCTTACGGGTTGCCATCCGTTTTTTTATTTAAAAATTAATTGAAATTCATGAATCTAGTAAATTTATTCCAACAAGGTGGGCCGGTAATGTATGTCCTGCTGGCCCTCTCTGTTCTGGCTATGGCGATCATCCTTGCCAAACTGTTTCAGTTTTTTCGCAGCGGCTTACGCAACCGGGCATTTGTCGAACCCGCCCTGACAGCGCTGCAACAGGACGATCACAGGCAGGTGTTAAAAGAATTACAACAGCAACGCAGCCCGGTGGCCCAGGTGATGGAAAGCGCGGTGCGCTGTGGTGCGGACCCCGCCATGTCGGCCAAAGATGTGGAAGCCGAAGTCAGCCGGGTGGGTTCGGCACAAATTCGCAATCTTGAATCATGGCTGCGTGGCCTTTCATCCATCGCTCACCTGAGCCCACTGCTGGGTCTACTCGGCACCGTCACCGGCATGATTGCGGCCTTTATGCGCCTCGAAGAGGCAGGAAGCCGGGTTGATCCTTCCATTCTCTCCGGTGGCATCTGGGAAGCGCTACTGACCACCGCGTTTGGACTCACCGTAGCCATCCCCGCCATGGCCGCTTTCTATTATCTGGAAGGTGAAGTAGACCACGTACGCGCCGCGATGAAAGATACTAGTATACGAGTACTGCGCCATTTTGGTAAAACACCGTCCTATATAGCAAGCCGTGATGACAACCGAATCGAGGATGAAAGCCATGGACTTTGAGGGTCGCGCTCGCATCCATTCCCACCTCGATATCGCACCACTCATCGATATTGTGTTTCTTTTGCTGGTGTTTTTCATGCTCACCAGCACCTTTTTAGTGCCTGAAGCCATTGAGCTGGAACTGCCTGAATCCAGCAGCGCAACCGTCACAGAAAACACACCCATCACCATATCATTGAACGAAACAGGCCAACTTGCCCTTAATGGCGAACCCATTGAGCTTGGGCAATTGCGAACGGCTATCGAGCCACTGCTGAAACAGGATGCTGACACCCCCATCACACTGAGAAGTGCAGCCCACACTGAAGTACAACAATTGCTCAACGTGATGGACGAGATCCGAGTATCCGGGGGTAGTAACATCGCCCTGGCTACGACGCCGAAATAGTATGCCCCTTACCCGGCTCCACTTGAGCATCACTGTAGTGATCGCACTGCTTCTACATGGCAGCCTGGCGATATGGTTGACGCTACCCACGCCTGAGCCATTTCAAGAAACCCCTGAACTACGTATTAACTTGCTGGCAGCTATTGCAGAAACCACCGTGAATACCCCGATAGAAACACCACCAACAATTCCGGAACCACTGCCAGAGCAAGCTTTAGAGCCCATGGTGGAGCAGACCATCACACCACCACACAAGCCCGAACCTGCTCCAAGAGCAGAGATTCAGGAGACGCTACCTGAACCGGAACCAGCGGAGACACCCAAGCCCATACAGGAAATCGTACCGCCCACTCCGACTGAACCAAACACTGAGCCGTTGGATGCGGTTGCCACCGCCCAATATGAGCAGCTACTCGTTGCATGGCTGGAAAAACATAAAAAATACCCACGCCGCGCTAAGCGTCTTCGCATAGAAGGGCAGGGTAAATTACGTATCCTTATTGATCGCACGGGGCAACTGCAACATGTCACATTAGAACAGCGTACCGGCAACAAACTGCTAGATAAAGCCATACTTAAAATGGCAGAACAAGCCAACCCGTTTCCGCCCATGCCAGAAAGCGATCTACGCCAGAAGCTAGAATTTATCGTGCCGGTCATATTTGCGTTGCGCTAATTTCCGTATATAGATAACAGTAATTGCCAGCACTTTAACTTAGCAATTAAGCAACACGCTTCCTGTTTATCGCTGATAACGCATCATTCTCGATATTCACAGTGGCCGGTTTCTCTGCAGCTGGTGGGTTACCTTAAAAAGCATGGAACGTTTCGCGCAAGATCCACGCCCCTAAAGAAGAAGGTAAGCTGAAACACATTATGAGTGGTTATATATTTGACAACTTACAGCGGCTCGATGTCGAACTTGGCCAAAAAGCTCGCGAGCATCTAATTGCCATGGGTGGCGTAGTAGATCTGCATACAGCTCTTTGGCACGTCAGTGACTAAGCTGCACACTTCAAGGTAAACGGATGCTAGAATGGCGTATACAATATTGACAGGATTCTAAAAATGGATGCACAGGAAAATACACCTGTTGTTATGGTGTTCTCCGGCAACGACCCAACTGGCGGTGCCGGCATTCAGGCTGACATCGAAACACTTGCCAGCATGGGCTGCCATGCGGCACCCGTAGTGACCGCCATTACCGTGCAAGACACCCAAGATGTAAAAGGTTTCGCCAGCATCGACACCTCAATGCTGGTTCAGCAAGCGCGCGCAGTACTCGAAGACATGAATGTCGCCTGCTTCAAAATCGGCATGCTGGGCAGCCTCGAAGTCGTCGAAGCGATTCATTCTGTGCTCATGGACTACTCGGATATTCCTGTCGTGCTTGACCCCGTGCTTATCTCTGGAGGCGGCACCAACCTGGCTGATGACGAACTGATAGACGGCATGGCCAACCTGTTATTTCCGCTTACGACAATCATCACACCTAACTCAATCGAAGCAAAAATGCTGGCGCCCGAAGCCGATACGCTGGATGCCTGCGCGCAAGTGCTGCAAGAGCTTGGCTGTGAATTCGTGCTTATCACAGGTACACACGAAAACAGCGCTGAAGTGGTCAACCGTTTCTACGCAGAACAAAAATTACTCGAGACTTTTAACTGGGAGCGCTTAGCAGAAAGTTTCCATGGCTCCGGTTGCACCCTGGCCTCCTCCATTGCCGGCATGCTAGCTAACAACGTTGAGCCTCTAACGGCTGTCAACGAAGCGCAGGAATACACCTGGAACACTTTAAAATATGGCCGCCGACTTGGCATGGGGCAATACATTCCCAATCGCTTGTTCTGGGCGCTTAATGACGATGACGAATAGGCCATGTCAAAACTGAACATTCGTGGCCTCTACTTAATTACACGCGAAACCAAAATACCCGACGTAGACAGCTCAAAGCTACACCTTAGTGTTCAGGGCTTTACTGATCAGGTAGAACAAGCCATTCTGGGCGGCGCTAAAGTTATCCAGTACCGCGATAAAAGCAGCGACCAAATTCGACGCCATGCAGAAGCCACTGCACTGCGGAACGTGTGCCAACGTCACGCCATTCCATTTATCATCAATGATGACGTTAAGCTCGCAATTTCTGTACAAGCTGATGGCGTACATTTAGGGCGCGACGATTTAAAATTGCAACAAGCCCGCAAACTACTCGGGCCACAAGCCATCATCGGAATATCCTGTTATAACCAGTTAGACTTCGCTGTGCAGGCCGAGCAAAACGGTGCGGACTATATTGCCTTTGGTAGTTTTTTCAGTTCGCCGACAAAACCTTTGGCCACGTTAGCGCAGCACACTCTTTTGCAGCAGGCTAAAAATAAGCTTAAAATTCCTATCGTTGCGATTGGCGGCATCACACCGGAAAATGGCGCCGAGTTACTGAATGCTGGCGCTGACGCATTAGCTGTCATCAGCGGCGTATTCAGCCAGGAAAAACCCGAACTCGCTGCGGCGCGTTATGCACAACTTTTCGAGCGGAAACAAAACACTGCAGCCAATTATCAAACGCCAGAACATACGGCTTAAAATCACAACTAATTTTTAAATACGAATTTCTGAAAATTTACATTACAAATAACGCTGTAATTTATTCCATATTTTTTACGACTATTTTTCCAAGGAAACAAACATGACCAGATCACACGAACTCTTCGCGCAAGCCAAACAGCATATCCCGGGTGGCGTAAATTCACCTGTGCGCGCCTTTAACGGCGTCAGTGGCGAACCGATATTTTTTCGCAAAGGCGAAGGCGCTTACCTCACCGATGAAGACGACAAACGTTACATCGATTATGTTGGCTCATGGGGGCCGATGATTCTTGGCCACGCCCACCCTTCTGTCATCTCTGCGGTTAAAGATGCCATCAATAATGGTTTAAGCTTTGGTGCACCGACTGAACTTGAAACACTGATGGCTGACAAAGTATGTCGTTTAGTACCGTCAATGGATATGGTGCGTATGGTCAGCTCCGGCACAGAAGCCACCATGAGCGCCATTCGTCTCGCACGTGGTTTTACCGGCCGTGACAAAATCGTCAAATTTGAAGGCTGTTACCACGGCCATTCAGATTCGCTGCTGGTCAAAGCCGGATCGGGCGCATTGACACTGGGCGTACCAACCTCACCCGGCGTGCCGGCTTCATTCGCCGAGCACACGATCACGCTACCCTATAACGACATTGAAGCCGTGCGCGAAACGTTTGAAAAAATAGGTACGCAAATTGCCTGCATTATTGTTGAACCCATCGCAGGCAATATGAATTGTATTCCCGGCACCAATGAATTTCTCCATGGCCTGCGCGAACTTTGTGACAGCTATGAATCGGTGTTGATTTTTGATGAAGTGATGAGTGGTTTTCGTGTTGCCCTTGATGGCGCGCAAGGCATCTATGGTATTCGCCCTGACCTTACCACGCTGGGAAAAGTCATCGGCGGCGGCATGCCTGTCGGCGCGTTTGGCGGCAAACTCGAAATAATGGAAATGCTTGCGCCATTGGGCCCCGTCTATCAAGCGGGCACGTTATCTGGCAACCCCATCGCCATGACGGCTGGGCTGGCAACGCTAAATCAGATCGAACAACCAGGTTTCTTTGATGCACTAACAACATCAACCAAACACCTGGTTGAAGGCTTGGAAACACGTGCAAAAGCATTCAACATCCCACTCACCACTAACTATGTCGGCGGTATGTTCGGGTTATTTTTCACTGAAGAAGAACAGGTCAGCAACTTCGCTCAGTCCACCCAATGTAATCTTGATCGCTTCAAATTATTTTTTCATGAAATGCTAATTGAAGGCATTTATTTTGCGCCTTCAGCCTATGAAACGGGTTTTGTTTCTTCGGCCCATGGTCAGCAGGAAATCAAAACAACATTGATGACTGCGGAGCAGGTCTTTTCACGCTTACAAACTTTATAATAAAAAAGTATCGCAACGAACAGCGGCTCAACGATGAAATACAATCAGCTCGGACGCACTGAACTTAAAGTCAGTCGTATCTGTCTCGGTACGATGACATGGGGCGAACAAAATACTGAAGCTGAGGCGCATCAGCAACTCGATGTCGCTTTAAGTGCGGGCATCAACTTTATCGATAGCGCTGAAATGTATCCAGTTCCGCCGCGCGCGGAAACTTACGGTCGAACCGAGCAGTACATTGGCAGCTGGCTAAAAGCACGTAATAACCGAGACCAGGTAATCATCGCCAGCAAAGTAATGAGCCGTTCAACAGACTTGAATTATGTTCGTGATGGCGACAACCGGCTTGATAAAAAAAATATTTTAGCGGCTGTTGAAGGCAGCCTATCTCGATTGCAAACAGATTATATCGATCTCTACCAATTACACTGGCCGGATCGGCGCTGTAATTTTTTTGGACAACTCGGCTACGTGCATGACAATGATGACGAAGCCATCGAAATCGCAGAAACACTCGAAGTATTGTCGGCATTAGTTAGTAGTGGCAAGGTACGACATATCGGTTTATCAAATGAAACCCCCTGGGGCACCATGGAATTTCTACGCCTGTCGCAGCAATTAAACTTACCGCGCGCAGCCAGCATTCAAAACCCATATAGTTTATTGAACCGAAGTTTCGAGGTCGGCCTGGCTGAAATTGCACATCGAGAAAACATTGGTCTGCTGGCCTATTCGCCACTCGGCTTTGGCACACTGAGCGGAAAATACTTGAACAACAGAAACCCTAAAGCCGCACGACTTACTCTCTTTGATCGCTTCCAGCGTTATACGAATATACCCACACAGCATGCGATAGCAGAATATGTCACCCTCGCACAGCAACACAAACTTGACCCCGCACAAATGGCGTTAGCGTATGTTAATTCACGCTCCTTTCTGACCAGCACTATCATCGGTGCGACCACTCTGGAACAGCTGCATAGCAACATTAACAGCATTGATCTCGTATTAAATAATGACGTCATTGAAAGCATTGAAGCTATTCATCGCCGTCACCCGAACCCCAGCCCTTAATTCAATCCTATAGCACAATAAACCAACAGCACAGGAATCATAAATGAACCGTTTTGTTTCATGTTTCTTAATTGCTTTATTACTCGCAACAAACCATTCCAACATCGCCCTTGCGGCTGATGACAATTCCTCCTTAGTAGAAACTTTTGCTTTAGAGAAAAATGTTACCGCGGGTAAACAGACAACGCTCACTCTTCACAGTAAAGACATAGAAAAAACCGCGGGCATTCTGCTTTCCCCAGCGAGCGCCTCATTAAAAAAAACACTATCACTTTCCGCACAAATCAATGATGTCGTAATTATTGAACAACTGGCTTATGTTGCTGCCGATCACAGCGGCCTGTTTATTATTAATCTCTCAAACAACAATAACCAAGCTCTACTGAGAACACGGCTTTCTGTCGGCGATCAAGTACTGAGCTTAAAAGTTCACGCTCAGCATGCGTATCTTGCTGCAAAGGGCGGCATGTATATCATAGATATCAGCGACCCGAACGCCCCTCAAACGATTTCTTACTACCGCACTTCTGGTGCTGTCACCGCCCTATCGATTAGCTCAAGTAATGCTGGTATTTTAACCTCAAAGAATAAATTACTAGTACTCGATATAAGTAAACCTGAAAAACCACGTTTACGTTCCGCTATACAGCTAGATGGCCCTGCACACAATTTATCCATCATTGGCAGCAACGTCTTTGTTGCCAATGATATTAATGGATTACTTGTTTTCAACATTCGTGATGATCAACCCATAAACACGGCTCACTACCAAACCACAGGCGCTGCGTTTGATATTGCAGTTAAAAACAATATTGCTTACTTGGCCAATGGCGACAATGGTTTGACCATTCTGGATGTTAGCAACACGGACAAAATACGCTGGTTAGGCAGCCACCAACAGTTAGGAGACGCGCGTAAAATCCAACTTACAAAACATCAAGCCTGGCTACAAAATACTGCAGGGCACACTCTACGCCTTGATGTCAGCAGTCCGAACATGCCCTCTATTATTTCAGCTTTTCGTTCGCCGCTGACGCCACTGGGATCAGGAAATTTTACAATTGTTGGCGATATTCTCTACGCCACCAATAAACAAAATTTAAGCTTATATAATGTCTCATCCACTGCACCACAAATCAGCAATGAAGCGCTCGACTTTGGCCAAGGCGTTAATTTTGGCGGACAGCGGCGCATCTTTATAAAAGATGAGCTAGCTTATGTCGCTGATTGGTTTTCCGGTCTACACATTTACGATATTAGCTCACCCGAACGTCCGCGCTTACTGTCTACCTTTCACACTGATGGTTCCTCAAAAGGCGTTATTGTTAGAGATGATCATGCCTTTGTCGCTGACGACGACCATGGCCTGCAAATTATTAACGTAAAAGATCCGCGTCAACCTTTTCGTGTCTCCCAAGTACAAACTCCAGGGCTAGCCTATATTCCTATACTCGATGGTGATCGATTATATCTAGCTAGCCATCGCGGCGGGTTTCAAATTATTGACATCAGTGACCTCAGCAATCCAACAATAATCGGCCAGCAAAATAGCTCCGGAAAAACATGGGGCATACAAGTTAAAAACAATTACGTTTATATTGCGGATGACGATGCTGGTTTAATGATTTTCGACGTGTCAGATTCACAACATATAAAAATGCTCGGGCAATTTAATCCCGGCGGAGATGCCGAAGATGTTTTACTCGATGGCAATCTAGCCTATGTCGCCTTTTTTGAAAATGGTGTTTTTATTCTTGATATCAGCGACCCCGGTTTCCCACGGCAACTTGCACATATCAGCACACCGGGTAATGCCCGTGGTTTAGCGCTACTCGATCAACATCTATATGTCGCTGACTGGCTGTCCGGTGTTCAAGTTATCAATGTTCAGCAACCCAAACATGCACGCATCGTCGGCAGCTATGACAGCAAAGGTGCTGCATGGGGGCTTGCTATAAAAAACCATCAGGCTTACATCATGGATTGGTGGGGCGGCTTCACGGTGCTCGATATCAATCTGCCGCAACAACCACATCTAGCCGGGCAATATATTAATCCACAAACCGTCCTCGGTTACGCAGCTCACGAAAATGTTTTATATGCGGCCTGGGCAAATAACGGCCTGCAGGTTTTCGATATTACAAACCCGCTCAACCCAACTTGGATGACGGGCGTTGATATGCCAGCGTCAACAATCGATGTCGCACTATGGAAAAACTATGCCTATTTAGCGCTGAGCAATAAACGCATAGCAGTAGTTGATATTTCAAACCCACACCAGTCAAATCTCGTACGAATATTCCGATCAAGTCGAGATATCAAACGCCTAAGGGCAAATAATGGCCAATTATTAATGGCCGCCAATGATGGCAGTCTGACACTATACAATTTGAATAATCCTGAAAAACCAAAAACCAAAAAACGTATCAAAGCTGAATTATTAGATTTTGATATCAACGCACAACAGCAACTTATCACCAGTGGCACAGAAGGAATACGTCTTTACGACCTATCTAATAAGAAACCACATTTACGCTACACACTAAATTCACCGGGGGCATTGATCCGTATTCATGAACACACCGTTTACCAATATAATGCGTCGTCATCCAGCATTGCGGTCTTTAAAGTTCTCACTGACAAACTGCAACCCATCGCGACGATCCCGGTTGGCGATCTACTTGATATGCAAATCGCCGACCAGACATTAACGCTGATAGAAAGTGACTCTGTTATTAAGCAGATCGATATCAGCAAGCCATCATCATGGCGATATAAAACCCGTTACCAAACCCTGGGGAACATAAGTGCTGTCCTGCCGCATAAAACCAGCTTGTACCTGGCCGGCGACCAAAGCATCATCGCACTACAGCCTCTGCCCGATAGCAGCATTTCCCGCACCGACAAGCACAACATCAAACTCACTGTTAGCGCCGAAATGCCCGTGGGTGATTATGAGCTGTTGCTGCAACAAACAACTCAGCAAACTACACCGCTGGCTACCTTCAGCGTCAACATGGCGAGTTTTAGCAAACCGCGTTTGTCACTCGAGGACTTGAAAAAAATCATGGAAGAAAAGCTCAATTTACCGTCCGAGCAAATGCAATCTCATTAGGCGCTCATTGTAACTTTGCATGCGGCAAAACTCATTATATGGATCACTTATACTTGTTTCGCATCTACCTATAACAATAGATATTATTAAACACTGCGCTACACTTAGTATTTCCAAGGACAAATTCAGTGATAACTGCTATTCTGGCAAGCTTCTTAGGCAGGATTGCCACCTTGATCACTTTCAAGGTATCCAGCCGTGCCTAAACCTGATTTCCGATAAACCCTTTCCCTAGGAGAGACCCTCATGTCCCAACTCGTAAACCCGCACGGTAGCGAAGAACTTAAAACGTTACTGCTCGAAGGCGAAGCCCGCAGCAAAGAGCTAGCTCGTGCTGAAGCACTACCAAAAATCCGCATCAGCTCCCGTGAAGCCGGCGACTTAATCATGATGGGCATCGGTGGTTTTACACCCCTCGAAGGTTTTATGACTCATGCTGATTGGCAGGGCATTTGTGACAATTACACAATGGCCAACGGTCTGTTCTGGCCAATACCGATCACACTCTCTACAGATAAAGACAGTGCTGACACGCTTGATGCCGGTTCAGAGATTGCGCTGATTAACAGTGAAACCGACGAAATCATGGCCACCATGACGGTCACTGAAAAATACTCCATCGATAAAGATCACGAGTGCATGACGGTCTATAAAACCACCGACCCCGCGCACCCTGGCGTTGAGATGGTTATGAACCAGGGCGATATCAATCTGGCAGGCCCGGTTAAAGTGCTCTCCGAAGGAGACTTCGCAGAACGTTTTCCTGACATTTACAAAACACCGACTCAGACTCGCGAGCTATTCAATCAGAAAGGGTGGTCAACCATTGCGGCCTTTCAAACACGCAACCCGATGCACCGCTCACATGAGTATCTTGCCAAGATTGCTATTGAAACTTGCGATGGCGTACTGATTCATTCGCTGCTAGGAAAATTGAAGCCGGGTGATATTCCAGCAGAAGTTCGCAGCGATGCCATTGATACACTGATAGAGAATTACTTCGTTGATAACACCGTCGTGCACGCTGGATACCCGCTCGATATGCGTTATGCCGGACCACGTGAAGCCCTGTTACATGCACTCTTCAGACAAAATTACGGTTGCTCACACTTATTAGTAGGGCGAGACCACGCAGGCGTAGGTGAATACTATGGCCCATTTGATGCCCACCACATCTTCGATGAAATCTCGAACGACGCGCTAGAAACAAAACCCATCAAAATCGATTGGACGTTCTGGTGTTACAAATGCAACGGTATGGCGTCGATGCGCACTTGTCCCCACGATGGCGATCAACGCCTAATGGTTTCTGGCACCAAACTTCGTAAAGCACTTTCTGAAAATGAAGAGGTTGCATCCGAATTCAGCCGGCCAGAAGTACTTGAAATATTACGCGCCTACTATGCCGGTCTCAAGGATGATGAAAAAGTTGAAGTAAAACTAAGCGGACATTCTGCAAAATAATCTTTCACAAATAATGTGTTAACAAAAAAGGCGGCCATAAGGCCGCTTTTTTATTGCTGAATTACTTTCACTTCACAGCCAGTATCCATAACATAGCAACCACTATATGTAGTGGTTAGCAATTCTTATAAAACAATCCATAACTTATTAACAAGACATCAACAGATAACAAACAGGCTATTAACGCCTTGATATTATTAAGTAAATAAAACTTCATTATTCCTTTCAATATTTGTTGACAGCACTTCGCGTAGTCTCTAATCTCTGCATAGAACACAACATCTTGTGTTTTAGTGATTTAAAATTAAAACATGATAAAAATCACTGCATTAGATACACCGACAAGCTGAAGGCCGGAAAATTCTTCACCCTGTAAAAACAAAATTTAAAAGGGGATTTGCCAATTATGAAGAGCGTGCAGTTACGCGTCGTATCCGACGCCGCTTCCGAGATACCATTCCAAGATGCTTCGCTGGATATTTGGGACAAAAAATACCGTCTCAAAAGCAAAGATGGCAATGTTGTTGACCAGGACATCATAGACACCTATCAGCGTGTTGCCCGCGCACTGTCCGATGTCGAAGATACACCGGACAAGCGAGAGCACTGGTACGGCGAATTTCTCTGGGCATTAAAACAGGGCGCAATACCTGCCGGCCGCATCACATCCAATGCCGGCGCTCAACAGTACAAGCCTGCAACCTCTACGATCAACTGCACGGTATCCGGCACCATCAAGGACTCCATGGACGACATCCTTGAAAAAGTCCACGAAGCCGGACTGACGTTAAAAGCCGGTTGCGGTATTGGCTATGAGTTTTCCACATTACGCCCTAAAGGCGGTTACGTTTCTGGCGCGGGCGCTTATACCTCGGGCCCTCTGTCCTTCATGGATATCTATGACAAGATGTGTTTTACCGTCTCGTCAGCCGGTGGTCGCCGTGGCGCGCAAATGGGTACCTTTGATATCGGTCATCCTGATGCATTGGATTTCATCAAAGCCAAACGTGAAGATGGCCGCCTGCGTCAGTTTAATTTGTCACTGCTGATCACACGTGAATTCATGGAAGCCGTTAAAAATGATGGCCAGTGGATCCTTGCATTTCCGGTAAAACAAAACGCTGCAGAAGATATTGATCTCAATGATCCTAAACAGATCGTCTGGCGTGACTGGCCCATTAAAACAGGTTATATCAGCAACGATCAGGGCTTGATTGCCTGCAAGATTGAAAAGACCACCCGTGCGCGCCGTCTCTGGGATGTTATTATGTCCTCAACCTATGACTACGCTGAACCCGGTTTCATTTTGATCGACAAGGTCAATGAGATGAACAACAACTGGTTCTGCGAAAACATTCGTGCCACCAATCCCTGCGGCGAACAACCCCTGCCACCCTATGGCTCCTGCTTGCTCGGTTCGGTCAACTTAACCCGTTTTATTCACCACCCTTTTACCGAAAAAGCGTGTTTCGATTGGGAAGGATATCGTAAAACAGTTTCGATCTTCACTCGAATGCTTGATAACGTCGTCGAAATCAACGGACTTCCGCTCGGCCAGCAAAGAGATGCGATTTTCAGTAAACGCCGTCACGGCATGGGTTATTTAGGGCTTGGTTCAGCAATGACCATGTTACGCATGCAGTACGGTAACCCGGAATCGCTAGCATTTACTGAACAGGTTACCCGCGAAATGGCCGTTGTCGGCTGGCAATCTGCAATCGACTTAGCCAAGGAAAAGGGGCCGGCACCGATACTTGAAGAAGATTTCACGATCGATGCGGACATGTTACGCAAACGTCCTGAGCTCGCAAATGACGGGTACAAACTCGGCGACACCATCAAAGGCAAGGTACTACACGCTCGTTATAGCCGCTACATGCAGCAGCTCAATGAAGTGGCACCGGAGCTTGTTGATGAGCTCGCGGAAATCGGCGCTCGCTTCACACATCACACCTCGATCGCACCTACAGGCACGATTTCCCTGTCACTAGCAAACAATGCCAGCAACGGCATCGAACCCAGCTTTGCCCACCATTACTTTCGTAATGTCATTCGTGAAGGTAAGAAGACAAAAGAAAAGGTCGACGTATTTTCATTCGAGCTACTGGCGTATCGCACATTGATCAATTCCAATGCCAGCACGGATTCAAGCGTCACTGAAAACAGTCTGCCCGATTATTTTATTTCTGCGGATGACATACAACCTAAACAACATGTTGACGTACAAGCAGCCGCACAAAAATGGATCGATTCTTCCATTTCAAAAACGGCAAACGTACCAACAAATTATCCCTATGAGGATTTCAAAGACATTTACCTGTATGCCTACGATAAAGGATTGAAAGGTTGCACTACCTTCAGGTTCAATCCAGAAGCCTTCCAAGGTGTTTTAGTCAAAGAGAAAGACCTGGAAAACACCCTATATCAATTCACACTGGAAGACGGCTCTGTAATTGAAGTTAAAGGTAACGAAGACATCGAGTACGACGGTGAAACGCACAGTGCCGCGAACCTTTACGATGCGCTCAAAGAAGGCTATTACGGAAAATTTTAATACATGGCATGTGACGCAACTCGCCATGATGAATAACGATAAGGAACACACACTATGACAATCAAAATAAATAACAAGATTGTTGGATACAACGTAGCAAAAGAAGATGAACCCGCTGCTGAAACAGAAACAAGCCGCGAAGAGGCATCAAAACCCAACAACATCATTCAGATGCATGAGAAAGTTGAGCGCCCTGAGATGCTGGTCGGCTCAACCTACAAAATTAAAACACCGCTGACTGAGCATGCTCTGTATGTCACGATTAATGACATTATCCTAAACCCGGGCACCGAACATGAATTGCGTCGCCCTTTCGAGGTTTTCATCAATTCTAAAAGCATGGACCATTTTCAGTGGATCGTTGCATTGACGCGGATTATCTCCGCTGTTTTTCGCAAAGGTGGAGATGTAACATTCCTCGTTGAAGAGCTGCGATCTGTCTTCGATCCTCGTGGCGGTTACTTCAAAAAAGGTGGTGTATTTATGCCTTCTTTGGTTGCCGAAATTGGCGATGCCATCGAAAATCATTTGCGCATGATTGGCATGCTTAAAGCTGAAGGACTTGATGAACATCAACAACAACTCGTAGATGCAAAGCGCAAAGAATTTGAACAACGCCAGTCATCAACTCAATCACCAACAAAAAACGAAGAAGCTTCGAGCAGCTTTCCAGATGGCGCCCAGCTGTGCAATAAATGCCAGCACAAAGCGATGATTCAGATGGATGGCTGCCTCACTTGTCTTAACTGTGGCGACTCAAAGTGCGGCTAACCCTGCATAGTCTATGCCAACTAAATAACCGTCAAGCCATTGTTTTAATATGATTTTTAATATTTTATCGGGCTATTTCTCTACGATTGTGCTACAATTCATCTTGAAATAGAACATCTGGACAATAACCAAGAGACGAAAGACATGGCAACTCATCAAAAACCTAAAGCAGGAAACTGGTACGTCAATCTAACTGGGCAATTGTTAAAAGTGAGCATGGTCAGTTACTTAGACGGGGACTTAGCAAAAGTTGTCATCGAACATCTCAGTGGTGCAAAAACCATTGTAGACATCAGGACATGGAATCTTCTAGATCTCGACAGTTATATCTACAATACAGCCAGTCTTTCTAAAAACAGCCAAGAAAAGAATTAATTAAACTTATTAATTCAAAGACCTAACATTGCGATAGCTATTTTTTAAGCTGTGGCAATGTCTTTGTAAAAACTCGTATTTACCACTGCCAACAAAGTACTACTCGTATAAGCCTGCTTATCATTTTTTCGATAACATATCAGCGCTTTCAATACTGTTAGCCAAACCCACCTCACTACTTGGGTAACGCAAAGTAATCTTCAATTCTTCCAACATTCTGCGGTTATCTATGCGTTTTGACTCGCGCAGATAAACCAGCATCGCAGCACTAAAAAATTGCTCTGCTTCTGGCCAAGTAATTTCTTTTGGCTGAGGAAAACCTAACAGCTGTGCTACCTGCAAGAAATAATCGGTCATAGATGAAGGCTGACCGTCACTAACATTATAAACCTGCCAGGTTGGTTTCTGACCCTTAAAATTCTGAGCTTGTCCTGCGGCTAAACAAACCTGAACAAGGTCATCAATATGAATACGATTACTCCAGTGCGAAAGTGACTTTTTCAAGACGGGATCAGCTCGGCGCAAACGCTCAACGGGTAAACGGCCCCTGCCATAAATCGCGGCAACACGTAAAATCGTCACAGAAACCTGATGTCGCAGATGAAAATCATACAATTGCTGTTCAGCTGCAACGCGCCGTAATGATGATGCACTTTGTGGATTGAGCAGCCGCTGTTCAGTGACCCACTCACCATGACAATCACCGTACACGCCTGTGGTACTTATATAGACAATATGGCGCGCGCACTCAGCCTGCTTTAAAAAACGTTCTAGCCGAACATCACACCCCGCCTGATTTTGATTTTCACCCCCGCTTGCTGGAGGAATAAAATAATATATCAGCGCATCTTGTGACGGAAAATCAGGCAGCGTCGCTTTATCCAAGTCAGCAATAATTGGCGCAATGCCCTTCGAGCGTAACATTTCAGCGCGTGATTCACTTCGCA
>Ga0316205_10002135_pt1 | contig 21540 bp, 18 predicted proteins | sample 3monthpyrite_MG_FD_204941 | JGI IMG/M metagenome (GOLD analysis project Ga0316205, IMG submission 204941) | Microbial mat bacterial communities from mineral coupon in-situ incubated in ocean water Damariscotta River, Maine, United States -... | ecosystem: Environmental > Aquatic > Marine >... | reverse complement strand
TACAATTAACAATATTCCTGATATTATTGATATCAATAAACTCATTACTCTTTTGGGTAAATTGGGTGTGAAAATTGAAAAATTGTCACATGGCTCTTATAGTTTTCAAGCAGATGAATTGAATTTATCCTATTTAGAATCTGCCGAGTTTAAAACAGACGGTCGTGGTTTACGAGGTTCAATTATGATTGTTGGTCCATTATTGGCACGTTTTGGTAAAGGATATATCCCTAAACCAGGCGGTGATAAAATTGGACGTCGCAGATTAGATACACACTTTGAAGGCTTTATAAAATTAGGCGCAAAATTTAGATATAATCGTGAAGATTATTTTTATGGCGTAGAAGCAGAAGCGCTTAAGGGCACAGATATGTTGCTTGATGAAGCCTCAGTAACTGGTACGGCAAATATTGTAATGGCTGCAGTTTTGGCTAATGGTGTTACAACCATATACAATGCCGCTTGCGAACCTTACTTACAGCAATTATGTAAAATGCTGAATAGAATGGGAGCCAAAATCTCTGGTGTTGGCTCTAATTTATTAAGTATAGAAGGTGTTGATAGTTTGGGAGGCACATCACATACAATGCTTCCTGACATGATAGAAATAGGAAGTTGGATTGGTTTAGCAGCTATGACAAAAAGTGAGTTGACCATTAAAAATGTTAGCTGGGATGATTTGGGGCAAATTCCAGATGTTTTTAGAAAATTAGGAATAACCATAGAACGTCGAGGAGACGACTTGTTTATTCCAGAACATAATGACGGTTATGAAATACAGAATTACATTGATGGATCTATACTTACGGTAGCAGATGCTCCGTGGCCAGGGTTTACGCCAGATTTGCTGAGTATTGTTCTGGTTATTGCTACGCAAGCAAGAGGGAGTGTTTTAGTTCATCAAAAAATGTTTGAAAGTCGTTTGTTCTTTGTCGATAAACTAATTGATATGGGAGCAAAAATAATTTTGTGTGATCCCCATCGCGCGAATGTTATTGGTCATGATTTTAAATCGGAATTAAAGGCTACTACTATGACTTCTCCCGATATAAGAGCTGGAATATCACTATTAATTGCTGCACTTTCAGCAAGAGGCACTTCTATTATTCATAATATTGAACAAATAGACCGCGGTTACGAGCGCATTGATGAGCGTTTAAGAGCCATCGGAGCTAAGATTGAACGTGTTTAAAGTTTCAATTAAATACAGCTTCGACTATGCTCAATAGAAGCATACAATCTTCATTTAATTATTTTTCCCGATAAGATATGAAAGCATTATGCTTCATAATTTGAAGTATTTAAATCATGTTAAAAGGCTTAAGAACAAAACAGAATACCCCATTATTCTTAAGCTATTATTGACATAAAAAATGAGATATACAAAATTGCACCTAGTTTTTTAGTTGCCTTTATTATTAATAGGAGGTGGACCATCTGGAATTATGGCTTTATAGACTTCGTCACCTTTTCGTTCTTTATATTCTGCTTTAACTTTTTCAACCATGTCTGGGTTTTCAAATAAATCTGCCATAGTCATTGCCATCGCCTTAGAAGCATATGTTAAACCTTTGTGACCAATACTCATACCACCACAAGCAACAACCGCCCAGGAATGCCATGGTGTATCTTTAGGAGCAGTAGTGACACCAAGATTTATATTGGCAACATTCCAACTCACATCACCAACATCTGTAGATCCTCCACCTGGATGTTCTTTGGAGTCTTCAAGAGGATTTATAGCGCTATCCATACCTACTTGGTCTTTACCAGTGCTTTTTTGTATTCTTTTACCAAAAGCTATTTCTTCATCTGTATATTCTATAGGGCCGAGTAACTCTAAATTAGATTGCATAATTTTACCGCCTTCTCGATTTACCAAAACTTCATAAATTCCAGAAATTAGGGAAACTTTATAATCTACATTTGCCATTATCGCTGCGCCTTCTGCCATTTTCATAGCCCGCTCATAAACGGGCATCATGCCTGAGCGCTTGGTATCACGTACACGCATCCATAATCTTGAATAATCTGGAACAACATTCACTACTTGCCCACCATCTTGAATATGATAATGCATTCTAACGGTTGGTTTTACATGTTCTCTATAATAGTTGATTCCAGTGGTGTAAATTTCTAAAGCGTCAGAAGCACTTCTACCATTCCATGGGTCACCAGAAGCGTGAGCTGCCTGACCATAAAACTCTATTTTAAAATCGACAAGAGCCAAAGAGCTTTGCACATCTGCCTTAATAGATGCAGAGGGGTGCCAGCTGATATTAACATCTACATCATCCCAAATCCCTTCACGAACCATCCATATTTTACCAAAATATTTTTCTTCACTAGGAGTTCCCATAAATTTTACGGTACCTTTTAATTTCCCGCTTTCAATAAGTTCTTTAATAGCAATAGCGGCACCTAGACTTCCAGCTCCAAAAACATTGTGCCCGCAACCATGACCAGCTGCGCCTTCGTTAAGAGGAGCTTTTGTTGGCTGCGCTTTTTGCGAAATACCAGGCAAAGCATCAAACTCGCCTAGAACGCTAATCACAGGTTTGCCTATGCCATAGGTGGCTACAAAAGCTGTTGGCATACCTGCAACACCTCGTTCTACAGTGAACCCTTGTTGTTCGGCATAGTCTGCTAGAATTTTTGAAGATTGATCTTCTTCAAAAGCCGTTTCAGCCAAGGCCCAAATAGCATCGCTAATTTTTATAAGATTAGCTTCATGTTTTTCTACAGAAGCGATAATTGCTTTTTTTGTTTTATTCATCTTCTTTTGAGCGAAAGATGTGCCAATTGTTAAGCAAAATACACAGACTAGATAACTTTTAAGATTCATAATGGTTGGTTTTTTGTTGGAAAGAATTCCTTGAGATACAGCCTCTTGGTTTCCATTAAAATTGTCATTCCCTTGCATAAGGGAATCTAAATATAATACTTTTAGTTGAATTTTTTTAACGCAAAGATTTTATCAAACTATAGAAAAAGCTCCAATTGAAAGATATTAATTGGAGCTTCTTGTTTTTGAAATTGTTTTTACTTACATCGTGTAGAAAAATTGTTCAGATGCAATTTTGTTGTCCTGGACTTCAAACACACAAACTTCTTCCATTTGTTGTCGTCCACTATCTTTAAAGGTGACATCAAAACTCATCTTGCTAGTAAAATGATTTCCTGCAACTACAGGCTCGCTAATATCTCCTCCATGAAATTCGACAACATTGTCTAACCATGCTTTACTTTTATCCCATACGTTTTGCTTCCCATAAACAATTTCATCTGGATACCCAGGCATTTCTTTGCTTATTACATTTTTAGCATATAATTCTTCTACACATTCAAGGTTTTGGCCTTTTCTGCACATGTCTAACCATTGATTAGCCACTTCCTGAGTGCTCATTTTTTTTGTTACGTCTTGTGTTTCCATACTCTATTTTTTAGATGATAATTTCAGTGAGTTATAAGTTACTAAAATCTTAAAAAATAGACAATTATAAAATGTTAATTTAAGATTTTGGAGAGTAAAAATTAAAGCGGGTTAGCAATCATTATCACAACAATTACCACCTTTAAATAATTTGCAATGAACAATAGAAAATAGAGTACTAATAAAAGGCGCTGTAAGATATAACCAAAGGTGGTTCCTAATATCATGGCAGTGGCAAGTGACAGTATTGGGTTTAGGATACTTATCCTGTAACCATAGCATCTAGCAAACGAATCCATCCACAGCAATTGTGACAATACTACAAACTGCCTTACTCTCTCAGAAACATTAATGATGATTACAAAACATCATGGCTAATACACCTATACTTTTGCTATGTTTTTCTTCACTTTTTAAAAATAACCTGAACAATTATGCAACCTCTTATTTTAAGGGTTTGTTAACATTTCAATGAAAATGTTATGCGTAATTTTATAGTTCATTTTTAAATAACCATTTTAAATAAAAACTATAATGAAAAAATTATTATTAATTGCAATTGCATTTACTATGTCTTATGCTGTAAATGCTCAAATTAAAACACCAGCGCCTAGTCCATCTGCTAAGCTTGAACAAGCTGTTGGATTAACTAATGTAGCTATTGATTATTCTCGTCCTGCAATGCGCGGGCGTACTATTTTTGGAGACTTAGTACCTTATGGAAAAGTTTGGAGAACAGGAGCTAACTTAAGAACTACAGTAACTTTTAGTGATGATGTAACTGTAGGAGGCAAAACTCTTAAGGCTGGAGCTTATGCTATTTTTACTATTCCTCAAGCAGATAAGTGGGAAGTTATATTTTATTCAGAACATCAAGGAGGAGGAGCACCTGCCGAATTAGATGAAAGTAAAGTTGCGGCTAGAGTTTCTGCACCAGTATATCCAATGCCTATGGAAATCCAGTCATTTACAATTTCAATTGATGATGTAACAAGCGGATCTGCTGTAATCGGTATTTTATGGGAGAAAACGTATGTAGGAATTGCGTTTGAAGTTCCAACAGATGCTAAAGTGTCTGCTAATATTGATAAAGTAATGAAAGGCCCAGGATTTGGAGATTATTACGCCTCTGCTTCTTATTATTTTGCTGAAGGAAAAGACATAGCAAAAGCTAAGGAATGGATTGATAAAGCAATGAGCATGTCTGATTCTCCTCAGTTTTGGCAATTAAGACAACAGTCTTTAATTTACGCAAAAGCTGGAGATAAAAAAGGAGCTATTGCAATTGCTAAAAAATCATTAGCTGCTTCAGAAAAAGCTGGTAATGCAGATTATATTAAAATGAATAAAGAATCTATTGCTTCTTGGATGCATTAGAAGGTATTTTTTAATCAATTAATAAATGCGCAACGTTATGAGTTGCGCATTTTTTTTGTCTTAAAAAGAGGTTAAAATTATTAGTTTTTTAAAATGCAGTTGTCACCCAGAGCTTAGTCGGAAGCAAATAAAAAAGCATTAATCTTAAGCAGGTTACATTTGCACGCAACTTTCAGTTAGTAGTATATTGATAATAGGTAATAAATTATTATGATGTTAATTATGCCCAGATTGCTGAGAATTGATATCATTTTATAAATCTATCTAACGTTATCTATTGTGCTACAATAACCTTGCAGGAAATGTTTAATGGCATTATCAAATAAGAAAAGCGCAACTATTAATTGTTGTACTTTTCTTATTTGTTCTAAATATTAAGATTTAAATAATGATATAAGCAATAAGACCTAGAATAGCACTTAAAATAAACAAAGGCGCTTTGTCATTCTTACCTAGCGATTTAAAAGAAAATAGTAATGCAATAAATATTACAATGGCACAACCAACAAAATTTAGCCATAAATAAGGCAAGTTTATAAAATCGTTTCTATCTAAAAAGAAAAGGCTAATTACTATTATTTGAGTAATTAATGCAGCTACAAAGACAGCGTTTGCTTTTACACCTTTCAAGAAAAATGCAATTAAAAAGATACCTAATACATTACCATAAAAGATTGAACCAATAATGTTTACGAGTTCAATTAAATTCTCAACGAGATAGGCAACACTTGCAATGAGAATAGCTAATATTCCCCACCCAAGAGTAAACCACTTTGTTGCGTTTACATAATGCTTTTCATCTCTAGTCCCTTTAAGATTTCGTCTATATAAATCTATTGTTGTAGTCGATGCTAACGCATTAAGTTCGCTCGCGGTACTAGACATTGCTGCACTTAATATAACCGCAAGCAATAGCCCTATTAAGCCTCTTGGTAGATTGTTTAATATAAAGTGTATAAACACATAATCTTTGTCGTTAGATTCTATTTTAATATTTTCTTCTTCAGCAATTTTTGAAAGTAATGCCTTTGCAGCATCACGATTTTCGCGATCTGCCTTATTTGCTGTAACTAAACTTTCTGTGATATTATCATTATTATCATCTACATATTGGTTAATGATGGCTTGCTTACTGTTAAAAATATCCTCTTGCTTATCTTCCAAAGCTTTATATTCCTGAGCATATTGAGAATTTGCTGCTGTTTTAATAGCGTCAGGGTTAAAATTTAATGGGGATGCATTAAATTGATAAAATACAAAAACCATGACTCCAATTAATAAAATAAAGAACTGCATTGGCACTTTAAGTAAGCCATTAAAAATTAGTCCTAATTGCATCTCTTTCAAGGACTTTCCTGATAGATACCTTTGGACTTGACTTTGGTCTGTACCAAAATAAGCGAGGGCTAAGAATGTACCACCAATAATACCACTCCAAAAGGTGTAACGGTTGTCTAAATTAAACGAAAAATCTAAAACATCCATTTTGCCACTAGCACCTGCAATATCTAGAGCTTTGGTAAATGTAATGCCTTCTGGTAACGCATTTAAAATGATAAAGAAAGCAATAAACATTCCAGTAAAAATAACTGCCATTTGATATTTTTGAGTGACGCTTACAGCTTTAGTCCCTCCAGATACGGTATAAACAATAACTAAAATTCCGATGATAATATTTAGCATGGTAAGATTCCATCCTAAAACCGCCGATAATACAATGGCAGGCGCAAAAATTGTAATTCCGGCAGCAAGCCCTCTTTGTATTAAAAATAAAATAGCTGCTAGACTACGCGTCTTTAAATCGAAACGACGTTCTAAGTACTCGTATGCTGTATAAACTTTAAGGCGATGATATAATGGAATAAAAACCATGCAAATCACCACCATGGCTATAGGAACTCCAAAATAGAATTGTACAAATCCCATGCCGTCATGAAATGCTTGTCCAGGGGTTGATAAAAAGGTAATGGCACTGGCTTGTGTTGCCATAACCGATAATCCAATAGTCCACCATTTTGAATCGTTACCACCACGTATATAATCTTGTACGCTTTGACGTCCTCTAGTTTTCCATGTACCATAACCAACTATTGCGAGTAATGTTACCGCTAAAACTATCCAATCTAATGTTTGCATCTTAAGAAAAAGTATTCATTAAAAAATAGAACAAAATGATATATACAGCATTAGCCACTAATACCAATGTATAGGATTTTTTCCATGGTTCTTTTTGAATTGAATCTGGGCTCATATTTAATCGTTTAGTTTTTTGTTTAAGTTTATATTCTCTTTGCCTATTGAGAGCATGTTCGCAAATAATCTGTACGCTCCAGATATACCTGCTGGAAATTCTCTAAAGAAACTAAGGCCTGTGTAGATGTAATATCCTTTGCCGTGCTTTGCAACTAATAAACTACCATCTTTTGCAGATTCACCTTTATCATTTAATGATAAAATTGGTGTAAATTCTTTACCCCATTCATTTGGAAAATATAATCCTCGTTCTTGGGTCCAGCCATCAAAATCTTTTTCTGAAATCTTATTCGGAAAGTTTAAAAGCTCATGATTAGTGTTTAATAATCTAACTTCGGCATGTTCGTTAGTTACTCTATCACGAGATAATTTTAAATCGTAAGGCGCAATATTAACAACTTTAATCCCGCGACTTGTATTATACTGTACAATCATATTACCACCTTGTTCAACAAAGTCGAACAATAATTGTTGTTTGAATTTTAATTCTTCAACTATATTATAGGCACGTATACCAACGACTACCGCATCAAATCTCGATAGGTTTTCTGGTGTAATATCTTCTGGTTTAATCTTGATAACATTATAACCAATTTGCTCTAAACTTTCGGGAACAACATCACCAGCACCTTCAATATACGCTATGTTTTCTCCTCTTTTTTGTATATCTAAACGTACAATTTTACTCTGACTAGGAAGCAACACCGTTTGAAAAGGAATATGTGCGTAGTCAATTTCTATAAGTTCTTTGGAATAGATTTTACCATTAATAGTTACTTTTGGAGTTAAGAATCCTTCACTTTGAAATTTGGGAGGAATAACAGTAAATACCAAGTTTTGTGTTTCGCCTTTGTTTATTATTGATACCTTTTGTTGTTCTGGATAAACACTCCAATCTTTTGGATAATCCATGCTGATAACACCTTCTAGATTATCACGACCAGCTTTTATAGTGATGGATATCTCTTTCTGTTTGTCATTTTCAAAAATGAATACTTTATCACTAATACTGGCTGAAACCTCAGGAATGATTTCGAAGGGACGATATAATTCACCTTTGTCTGGTTTAGAATAACGATATACCACATCTTTTGTAATGGTGATTGGTGTATTATCTATTATAAAATTAAAATCTACCGATACGCTACGTGGCGTCTCTGGTTTACCAATTAAGTTTTGATTAGCAACGGTGTACATGCCAAGGGTTCCTTTTTTTGACAACCAATACGGTGATGTTGATTCCATATTACTTGGTAGTGTTATAGCTTCTTTAAAGTTCTGTCTTACATTAACTGTTAGTAAGAGGTCTTTTAAAATTGCATTTTGTTGTGTAGAAATGGAATAAGACACCAATTTTAAATTGGCATTACTTCTGTTTAGTGCCTCAATTCTTAATTCAACCTTACTACCGCTACTTGCATTTGGGCTATTGGCAGAAACTTCTAAATATAGACCTGCGCAGGCTTCAATAATAGTCTTTAACTCTTTGGTTTTAATTGTTTTCCAATGCTCATCATCGATGGTTTGTAAAATCTTGTATGCAGCTATTAAATCTGAAAGGTGTGCAGAAGGATCTCTAAAATTGAAATTTTCCTCAATGTTATTCAAGATATTTCCAACCGCATGCCCACCTTTTATACGGTTCCAAGAAGTATCAATTCCAGAGAAAATATTCGATTTGTCTTCCGGAAAATCTCCTTTTAAAAATTCTATATATTCTTGCTGTGAACCTCTTTGTGTTAAACGACCAAAGCCTTGGCATAAGTGCTGGCTACTTGCTATGGATGCTACTTCATTATTAGACAACCCTTTTTGGGGATAATACACACCAATATCAAAATTGAGCATACCACTTTTGTCAGCTTTAGCAAAATTTTCTTGACTGCCGTAAAACCACCACCCTGTATTAAAAAACAAGCGTTTTGGTTGCCATACACTTACATCGTTTAATTGAGAAGTATATTTGGTTTTATCGTTTGCAAGATCAAAAGCCTCTAAGCTTAACATGGCAGAACTTGTATGATGTCCATGATTTGTTCCGGGTGTTCTGTGGTCAAAACGATTAATAATTACGTCTGGTTTAAATTTACGAATGGCCCAAACAACATCACTTAGTACTTTGTCTTTATCCCAAATTTCAAGAGTCTCATCTGGATGTTTAGAATATCCAAAGTCATTTGCTCTAGTAAACATTTGTTCTCCACCATCTATACGTCTTGCTGCCAAAAGTTCTTGGGTTCTCATCACGCCTAAAAGCTCTCGTATTTCGGGGCCAATAAGGTTTTGACCGCCATCACCACGAGTCATAGATAAATACGCTGTTCTTGCTTTTACATGATTAGACATGTAAGAGATTAAACGGGTGTTTTCATCATCAGGGTGTGCAGCTAAATATAGCACCGAACCTAAAACATTAAGCTTTTGTACGGCTTCGTAAATTTGGGAAGTATTTAGTTTTTTTGGCTGTTGTGCAAAAAGAGATGCAGCAGAAAAAACTATGGTTAATACTACGAGTATAGGTTTTCGCATGTTTATATTGGTTTGCTAGAAATCAAATATATAAAACAATGTAGGCCATAAGAGTGGTTTTAATCTTTCTTTAACTTAAAAAGAATAGTTTTAACTTTTATTCGTCAAAAGCATCCTTTTCAACGAGAGTAACTGCTTTTTGTAGTAACATGTTGTTTGGATAAGTAACCAAATCTCCATTATTTTGCCTAATATGTATCTGAAATGACCGAATATCTTCTATTATTCCAATGACCTCGTGTTCTTTATCATGAACATGTATTTTATCACCTATTTTATATGGAAATGAGAAGAACACAATTATTCCAGAAGTTACATTGCTAAAAATAGACCAACTTGCAAATAATGTAATTCCTAAAATGGCAAATACAGAAGAAAATAAAAAGATAAGGTCATCAACTTCTACGCCTAGTACAAAAGCTTCAATTAATAATGCGATTAGAAAAAAAGAAGCCGAAACATATCTACTTATAAGTTTAATTCTACCTTTGTTTTTACGCTTAGAGCGCCCTATTTTCTTTACCAATAGATTGGCTATAAATTGAATAATAAATAGAATTCCAAAAACAAATACGGAATTTATTATTTCGTTACGAAAGGTGACAAAAAAATCAATCATTATTTAAGATTTATACAAAGATATAGTAGTAACATCTAATATGTATTATTCAAGTTGAAGCGTTTCTCTCAAAACATTATCTGAATTACTGTTTTTGCCCCAATACGGTGATTTTATGGTTACAAGCTTTGTAGCTTTTGTTGTTAATTGCTTTGCATTTGCTCCAAACCCACTTTTAAAAGATTCGGTCCACCCTGAAATTTCAAAAGGGAATTGATCATTAAAATTAATGACTATAGTTCTTTCTAATTCTGGGTAATTAATGGTGTAAGACTCATTTGTGAGCTCAGCTTCTGCTTCATAAGGTTTAATCGTTTTATGTTTTAATCGGGTATATTCAAAAGAAGGTATTATTTGAATTTTTCCAACAGGTAATTTACTCGGGTCAATTCTAAGTTGTATCCAAAGTTCGTTTTCTAAAACAGCCTTTTCTAAATGAAAGTTTTGATCTGCCTCGCCCTCAAAATATGAATGAGAACCTATTTTAAAGTCTGAGCCATTGTTAAGTTGAGTATAGGCTTGACCACACCATTCTTGTATAGAGCTAGATATTTTTAAAGCATGTTGAACATTAGAAAGTGGATAAAAAGTACTTTGCATAATGGAATATGGATAAATACCTGTGTTGAACTTTTTTGTTGCATTTAGTTTTAAAACCGAGATATTTTCTGGACTCTGATTATCTGCTTTTACTTGAGTTTGTGGTAAAAAATCTTCAGTAACATAAATTAAAACGGCATGCCCGTTCCTAATTTCACCATATCGTGCTTGCTCTAATTTATAGGAGGTTATTTCTGCCTCGCCATTATACCAATAATTTTTAAACTCTTGAGAGAGTTGTCTAGACGCCAGTTCCGTTTTTTGTGTAGCATCTGTAAACTTTTCTTCGTTATTGGCGTCGAGCTTTGAAGTATTACTATTATTACAAGAAGAGATGAATAAGACCGTAATTAATAAACTAAAAAAAGATGGGATATAGTGTTTTGTTTTCATGGATTATTTCACTTTAAATAACACTATAAATTTACGAAGCTAATTTGTATTTACAATATCATTTAACGCTTCATATACCATGTGCACAGGCAGACCCATTACATTAAAATAAGAGCCTTCAATTTTAGTAACTGCTATAAAACCAAACCATTCCTGGATGCCATAAGCACCGGCCTTATCCATTGGTGAGAAATTGTTTATATAATACCATATTTCATCGTCATTTAATTTTTTAAACGTCACCTTAGTAATCGCATGAATTGTTTTTTGAGACGTTGTTGTTTTTAAGCAGACTGATGTTATTACCTCATGTGTGGCGTTACTTAAAGACTTAATCATTGTGAAGGCTTCGTTTTCACTACGTGGCTTCCCTAAGGCTTCGTTGTTATGCCAAACAATAGTATCGCTGGTTATTAGAATATCGTTGTCCTTCAATGTTTTTTCAAATGGAAGCGATTTTAACTGGGCTAAGTAATTACTAATTTCAAAATGCTCTAAACGATTTGGGTATTCTTCCTTTACGGGTTTGAGAATAATTTTAAAATCTAAACCTAAATCTTTAAAAAACTGCTGTCGTCTTGGCGAACCAGAAGCTAATATGATATTATAGTATTTTAATTTTTCGTTAAGCATTATTATAAAATTATAGGATATAGCAATAAAGATAATACACCAAATAACATAATCAATTTTAAAATGTTAGAAAGATGCTTTAATTCTATTTTCGTTTCAGCCGTATAAGATTTAATTGTGAAATAGAGCAGTGGCGCAATTATAAATATTAGAAAATACCCAACCGCTAACGGCTGCTTGTACAAATAAACGACGAGGTAGTAAATGACTCCAAATAATGGAAATAGTGAACATATAAATACAATTTTTGCAGCACGCTCTCTACCAATTACAATAGGTAATGTTTTCATTTCGGCTTTATAATCTCCATCAATATCTTCAATGTCTTTAACCATTTCGCGTAATAAGTTTATGATGAAAGCAAACAATGCGTAGTTTAATAAAATCTTGAAAACTGTTAATTGTGTTTGCTGGTTTTGAGGTGTAATAGCTGGTAATAAATCAAACAGACCCACAATAATAAGACTCATAGCTACCAACGCTGAAATAACAATATTCCCTATAAGTAATGTTTGCTTTAAGTGTGATGCATAGATATAAAGCAGCGCAGAAATGATTACAAATACGGCTGCAAACCCATTTTTACCAATCTCATTTGCCAAATAAAAACCAAGGCCAACACCAAGGACATTTAGTACAATGAATAGATTTAGGGCGCTCTTTTCTGAAATCTGTTTACCAATGATGACTTTGCTCGGTTTGTTAACCAAATCGGTTTCAATGTCATAAATGTCGTTAATCACATTCCCAGCAGCTGCGATGCATAAGGTTACTAAAACTAAAAGTAAAAACTGCCAATTATTTAGAGTAATATCAATTCCGAAAGACTCAAATAAAGCATATTTAATTAGGGCTTGTACTAAGGCAATAAGTATGAGATTTTTCCATCGGATAAGGGTTAATATACTTTGCATTAATTAAAAAATAAAAGTGAACACTAAATACTGCAATTGTAAACTGAACTAATCGTACTTAGCGTCAAAATTAGTCATCCATTTGCCTTGTACTTTTAGCACTTGTTCAATAACATCTCGTACTGCACCTTTGCCACCATGCTTATGAGAAATATATTTAGAAACGTCTTTAATTTCTGGAACAGCATCTTGAGGACTACATGGTAATCCTACCATTTTCATGACTGGTAAATCTGGGATGTCATCGCCCATATACAATGTGTTTTCTGCTTTAATTTTATAGATATCAAAATATTCGTTAAGCTGTTCTATCTTATTATGAGCGCCTAAATAAATACTTTTAATGCCTAATCCGCTTAAACGAGTACGCACACCTTCATTAGAACCTCCTGAAATAATGCAAACGTTAAAACCTCTGTCAACAGCTGTTTTAAGCGCATAGCCATCTTTTATGTTCATGGTTCTTAACATTTCGCCTGATGTCGTAACAGTCACAGTGCCGTCAGTAAGAACACCATCTACGTCAAAAATAAAAGTGGTAATGTGTTCTAGGTATTCTTTATAACTCATATTCTTATTTGTTTACTTTATTTTGGACACTGAGCGAAGTCGGTGTGCCATGGGTTTGCTTAATTGATGTGGTCATTAATTCATAAATTTCTTTATGAATATTTTTTTCTAGAGCATTTATATGCTTCTGAATTGTTTTTTTATCGTTGCGCTTAGCTGGACCTGTTTGCGCCATAAAAGGGGATGTGGTTTCAACCTTTTTTGCAGTTTCTTTAATCAGTGGTTTTAGGATGTCGAAATTTACATTTTCAGCTTCGGTGATTTCATGTCCTATACGGTATAGTTGATTGGTAAAATTATTTACAAATACGGCGGCTAGATGCAAGGCACTTCTTTGTTCAGAATTTACTTTGTAAAATTTACTTCCAATGGCAGTTGCCAAATTTTTTAATATTTGTAAATCAGATTTACGCTCAATTTCAACACACATTGGTACTTCAGAAAAATTGATCTCAGAGTCTTTAGAGAATGTTTGTAAAGGATAAAAAACGCCACGACTATTATTGTTATTTAGGTCATGCAAAGCCACACTGCCAGAGGTGTGAACTACTAATTTATTTTTAAACGGAAGTTTTGCAGAAAGTTTTATCACAGCATCATCACTAACAGCAATTATGTATATATCTGCAGATTTTATTTTAGAAATATCATCGGTGATATCGGTTTCATTGGCGTATGCATTAATAACATCAATACTCCTGTTATACCATTGCGAAACTATTATATTGTCAGCATTTTTAAAGGCTCTATATAAATGTGATGCAACGTTCCCTGCGCCTAAGATAACCGTATTTATCATAAGGCTAAAATACACATATATTTGTTAGATAATCTATGTGTTTATAACAAATTAAGCATAAGAAACAGCAACAGAATGGCTATGCCGTTACTAGATGTTGAGTTTACCCGCCTTTGTAAGGTTTTAAAATTGGCAGGGGCAACCATAGCAATGTATGAATGTCCTGGAGAACCATCAATCGTATATGTTTTTACGTAGCATTCTAGTTTTTTTTGATGAATGTTTTTCTATCCATTGTATGCAATTTTAATTGATGAATAGTTTAATTTTGAAGTATCAAAAGAGAGCCAATTTATATTGTAAAAACTTCCGTATTGATTAGTTTTTACGCATATATAAGATTAAAAGTTAATTAAAAAACAGAAATTTGATTAAAAAGGACATTAAAACTAGAGAAGATGTATTTTTGTTAGTGTCAACATTCTATTCTAAAGTTAGAAAAGATGAAACACTTGGGCCCTTTTTTAGTACCATAGAAGATTGGGATGAACATTTAAATAGGCTCACTACATTTTGGGAGTCTAGCTTGTTTTTGCAGACAAAGTATTATGGAGACCCCTTGAAGGCTCATGTTAAAGCAGATAATGCTCATCACAATAAAATATCGGAATTGCATTTTGGACTATGGCTTAATTTATGGTTTGAAACAATTACAGAGCTATTTGAAGGCGAAACAGCCGAAAACGCGAAACGTCGTGCCAGAAAAATGGGTACATTTCTGTATTTAAAAATATTTGAAGCACGACAGTGATTAGTATTTATAATTCAATGTTAAAAAATTATCGAAATAAATTTCCTTAAAGCAAAATTAGTTACCTTTGCAAGCGATAAAAAATACAACTCCAACGATGCTTAAAAGACTCACCAATATTCTGTTTTCCACTAGACTAACTGCTGTATTATTTCTTGTTTTTGCGCTCTCTATGGGAATAGGAACATTTATGGATGCAGGACAGGAAACTTCACCAACACCATATTCAAGAACACTAATTTATAATGCTTGGTGGTTTGAAACCATTATGGTGCTTTTCATGATAAATTTTATTGGAAATATTTCTCGATATAAATTATGGCGAAAAGAGAAATGGGCTACCTTAACTCTGCACTTGGCTTTTATTTTTATTTTGCTTGGAGCCTTTGTTACACGTTATATTGGTTACGAAGGGATGATGGCTATTAGAGAAGGTGCAACAGAGAACGCCTTTTTATCACAAAAAACATATATAACAACTTACATTGATGGCGATTATGTTATTGACGGACAGCAACAACGCTTAGCTAAATATTATCCAGTCGATTTTTCACCGCGTTTAGAAAATAAGTTTTCAGATGAAACAGATTATAATGAGCAACCAGTTAGTATTGAGTTAACAAAGTTTATTGCTGGTGCAGAAGAAGATATTGTGCCTGATGATTCTGGAGAGCACTATTTAAAAGTAGTTGAAGCTAGTGCTGCAGGGCCACACAATCATTTTTTAAAAGAAGGACAAGTACAAAACATTCACAATGTGCTGTATGCATTAAATGAATATACAGAAGGTGCAGTAAATATTACCTATACCGATAGTAGTTTAACCATTCAATCCCCTTTTGAGGGAGAGTATATGACTATGGCTACTCGTGCACAAGGCAAGCTGGTAAAAGACAGTATTCAACCCCTAATATTACGTTCAAGGTATATCATTGGCAATCAGACATTGGTATTTCCTAAGCCAGTAACTAAGGGTGTGTTTGATGTTGTGAAAAAATCGGAGTTATTAAAAAATGATGAAGACGGTATCATCTTAAAAGTGACGGCAAATAATGAAACCAAAACTGTAAAGCTATTAGGAGGCAAAGGCTCAAATAATGCTTTTAAACAAATTGAGGTTGGTGGTTTAGCGTTTGCTTTTAAATATGGTTCTAAAGTTTTAGAGCTACCATTTAGTATAAAACTTAACGATTTTATTGCAGACCGTTACCCAGGAACAAAAAATAGCTATTCTGCTTTTGCGAGTGAGGTTACCGTAATAGACCCAGAAAAAGGCGATTATGACTACCGTATTTTTATGAATAATATTCTAGACCATCGTGAATATCGCTTTTTCCAAGCCTCTTTTGATGGCGACGAGAAAGGTACTGTGCTCTCAGTGAACCATGATGCTTGGGGTACACGTATTACTTATTTGGGATATTTCTTATTGTACTTTGGTTTATTATCTATTTTATTTGCAAAGCACACACGTTTTGATGATTTACGTAAACAACTCAGAAAAATTAAGTCCAAAAAGGCAAAGTTATTGTCTGCATTTTTTATGGTTTTTGCACTATCATCATTTGGACAAGTAGAGCATAGTGAAAATGATGGTCATGACCATGGTGAGCCTACTAAAGCACAAATAGATTCTATTTTAAGTGCGAATATTACTCCGAAGGTACAAGCGGACAAATTTGGTCGTTTAGTAATACAGGATATTGGTGGACGAATGATGCCTATAAATACTTATGCATCAGAATTACTTCGAAAGTTAAGTAAGCATGATACTTATGAGGGATTTGATGCCAATCAAACCTTCTTGTCTATGCAAGAGAGCCCAATCTTATGGTATAACGTGCCTATTATTTATTTAAAGTTGAAGAAAGGAGATTCAATTAGAAATTTAATAGGTATTGATAAATCTCAAAAGTATGCCACACTTGCCGATTTCTTTACTGAGAAGGGCTCTTATAAACTAGGTTCTTATTTAGAGGAAGCTTATAAAGCGCAAGTCCCAACAGGATATCAAAAAGAGTTTAAAGAAACAGATCAACGTGTAAATTTATTATATAATACGATAGAAGGAGAGTCATTAAGACTTTTCCCTGTTCCTGAAGATTATAATAATAAATGGGTTTCGTCTGTAGAATACAAAAAGGGAAATCATGAAATTAAGGATTCATTATACGGGAATTTTATAAACACAGGCTTTAAAGCCTATTTATACATGCTAAATCAAGCAAAAGTTTCTGGAGATTTTACTGAAAGTGATAAACTTTTAGAAGCAATCAAGAAGACACAGCATAAGTATAGTCCCGATGTAATGTTGAGCGATAAGAAAATTGATGCTGAGGTGATGTACAATAAGTACGACATCTTTAAGAAATTGTTTAGCTGGTATATGTATGCAGGTACATTTATGTTTATCCTATTAATTGTTCAAATATTTAAAGACCGAAGTAAAGGAATAAATATTGCTGTAAAAGGGTTTAAGTACATCATTTTGGTTTTGTTTGTATTGCACACTATAGGTTTAATTGCGCGTTGGTATATTTCTGGTCATGCGCCTTGGAGTGATGCCTACGAATCTATGATTTATGTGGCATGGGCCACGATGCTATTCGGCATTGTTTTCGGGCGAAAAAGTGATATAACGTTTGCATCAACCGCCTTTGTTACTTCGATGATTTTAATGATTGCACACTGGAATTGGATGGATCCAGCTATTGCTAATTTGCAACCCGTTTTAGATAGTTATTGGTTAATGATTCATGTTGCTATTATAGTTGGTAGTTATGGGCCTTTTACTTTAGGAATGATTTTAGGATTGGTTTCGTTATTTCTTATGATTTTGACTAACGATCGTAACAAGAAGAAAATGAAACTCAATGTCAAGGAGCTTACCGTCGTAAACGAAATGGCATTAACCGTAGGCTTGGTGATGTTGGCTATTGGCAACTTTCTTGGTGGTATGTGGGCCAATGAAAGCTGGGGACGTTATTGGGGTTGGGATCCAAAGGAAACTTGGGCTTTAATTAGTATCATGATATATGCTTTTGTAGTGCACATGCGTTTGGTACCTGGACTTCGCGGTCGTTTTGGATTTAATCTGGCATCGGTAGTTGCGTTTGCTAGTATTTTAATGACTTATTTTGGAGTGAACTTCTATTTAGCGGGACTGCATTCTTATGCGAAAGATGATCAAGAGGTTAGTCAAGTTTATATATTTTCTGCTATTGCTATAGTAGGCATTATTGCGTTTTTTGCTTATAGAAAATACACCAAGTATTTTAAGAAATAAGAGTGGGTATTTGTAGCTGTTAGATTAATCAATCAGGGTAATTAAATGTTGGTAAGCTAATCCAAATACAATCGCTAAACCAAAGCTTATTAGGGTGCCTATTAGTATGTATTCTGTGAGCTTGCGGTCTTTAGCTTTAGATAAATCACCAAATCTAAATACAGATTTTGCGGCTAATAAAAAGCCAATACCTTCCCAGTATTGCATAATTATAAAGGCAAATACAAACAAGCGCTCAAGCATACCAATGTAAGCTCCAGCATTATCTAAAGATTCTTCGTTAGTATCTTCTTCTAAATACCATTTTGAGATTATAGTTTTCATGAGTATTGATGACACAATTGTAACACATAATATGCTAGTTACAAATAATAATGAAGATGTGGCATAAAGGCTATTTATATTAAATTGATAGGGAATGTAAATATTTACAACCAGTGCTATTATTAAAAGATGAGCTATTTGATCTAATGCAAATAAGAGTCTTTCATTTAGAATGTTTTTTAGATGTAGTTTTATGACGTCTATAATATAATGCGTAGCTACTATAATTGCGATACCCAACCAATATTTAAAATCGGCTTGTAATACTAAAATCAAAGCGCCTAAATGAACCGTGATATGCCAATATAAAAATTTTGATTTGTGCCTATGGGCTTCTTTGTGATTAACCCATTTGGTAGGCTGCAATAGGAAATCTCCAATAATATGTGCTAATATTAATTTTATAAAAAGGACTAGCATAGTGTCTGTATTTGAGAACTGTAATAGTGTAGCATTTTTAAAATTTCATCATAGCCACTTCGTTTTAACCCTTGACTTATATTGCCTTGTGTTTTGCCAAAAATAGCTGCAAGTTGCCTTTGATTTAACTTAGGGTTTTCTAGTGCGCTTTTTATGAGTAGGGCAGATGTGGTTGTCCAATTATTCATTGTTAATTGCGCCAATTCTAACATAATATTTATGGCAGTATCAAAACCCTCAAAATTTGATTTTATGGCAAGCGTAGTTTTTTTCATTTGGTCAAAACATTCGCCAGAATTAATAAATGCGCTGCCATTAGACTCGGTTATTTTTTCAGAATGGTGAGTTTTTTCGCCAATTCCTATTGCTAACTTAACATCTATCTCTTTAAATTGTTTTAGAGATGCTTTAATTAAAATAGATGCTTTTAGGGCTTGACTGGGTTTTACTTCTAATTGAAAACTATCGCCTCTATATATTTCCCAATGTTCTGGCTGGCTTCCATAGTTATTCAAGGTTGTTTTAAGAGCTTTTAACCAATCTTTTGGTATGCCTTTTCTTGAGTTGATAATATCTCCTGTGATTATGCTCGTCATAACTATTCTCGATGCTATTAGTTTCAAATGTATTCTTTTTTGTGCAATATTCAAAAATATTAGCCAATAAAGTAATATTTTATAATATTAGCCTATAAGATAATATTACACATTATAAGCTTAAAAGATTATAGTTTAGTTTTTATAAAAGTTACTATTTATAGTAGTGTAAACAATAACCTTAAGAAAATATTCATATATTTACTTTTATGAAAGCATTACTAACCAGTTGTTTAGCGATATTATTTTTGTGTAGCTGTAACCAAAGCCAAAAGGCAGAAGATGTTAAAATTAATATCTCACAAGGTATGTCTCTGCTCAAAAAACCTTTGGTAAAGCGTCAAGTAAGTCCACAAATAGATTCTTTAAGAATAGAAAATTATTTGGATGCGCTAAGGCATTATAATATTGATAATAAGAAAGCAAATAATATTATTTGGTTAGGACGACGTATAGCCTATTTAGGAGATTATAAAAGAGCCATTGAGGTTTACACTGAAGGTATTAATAAGTTTCCTGAAGACGCCCGTTTTTACAGGCACCGTGGCCATCGTTATATTAGTACGCGCCAGCTTGACGATGCGATTTCAGATTTAAAAACAGCAACAATTCTCATAAAGGATAAAGAAGATGTCGTTGAGTTAGATGGCATTCCTAATCGTTTAAATCGACCTATATCAAGCTTAAATACCAATATCTGGTATCATTTAGGTTTGGCTTATTATTTAAAGAATGATTTGCAAAATGCTTTAACTGCATTTCAAGAAGGTTTGTTGGCTTCAAAAAATGAAGACACGCAAGTAGCTACTAGACATTGGTTGTATATGATTTTGCGTAAGATGGAAAAACCCAATGAAGCTATGCAAATTTTAGAGCCCATACGACAAGACATGACAATTATTGAGAATGCAGCATATTACAATTTACTGTTATTTTATAAAGGGATTTTAACCGAAGAAGGCGTTATTGGTGAGGATGTATTAGGTTCTAGCGAAGCTGCACTTTATGGCATAGCCAACTGGTATTTTTATAATGGCAATGTAGAGAAAGCCAAATCAATGTTCAACCAAATTGTCGAGCAAGGCAATTGGTCTGGCTTTGGTTATATAGCTGCTGAAGCTGATTTGAGTAGGATGGAGTAGTGCAGCTGTTAACGTTATTTCCTTATGAAAATACTCGATTAATAGTTGCGTAATTAATCTCATTAAAATTATTAATGCTAATATCTGCATTCTGATATTCTTGATTTTTTGAGTTCGGACTTTTAAAACCAACGCAATAAATATTAGCGGCATTGGCGGCCGCAATACCATTTGTAGAATCTTCAATAACCATGCATTCTGAAATATTGAAACCACTAGCTTGTGCTGCTTTTTCAAAAATTTCTGGATGAGGTTTAGAAGCTTTCAAATCTGCCCCACTTAATTTTGCAATAAAATATTGATCTAAATTAAATCTTGTAAAAACATTATTAATGGTTGTCATTGATGCAGAGGAAGCCAATACCAATGTTAATCCATGAGTATGGTAATCTTTAATAAGATTTAAAACGCCATCAATAAGGGACAATTCACTGTCATTAATAAATAAATCTTTAAAGAATTTTCGTTTTAAGGCTACAAGAGTTTCTGCAGTTTTGTCTAAGTTGAAATGGCAACATAACTGTTTGCAAATGCTAAGTGTAGATTGCCCAGTAAAAGATTCATAAAGCGCAACTGATACATTAATATTAACGGCATCAAACATCTTGTAATAGGCTTTACAATGTAGTGGTTCGGTATCTACAATAACACCATCCATATCGAATAACACAGCTTTGAGTATTTCTTTTTTTTGCGAAGATATGTAAAGTGTTGCTATGTGCAAAGTGCAAAAAATATTCAGTAATTTTGTAATATAAAACTAACCATTAAATGGTATGGCTAAGAAAGGTACAGAGAAAAACACAAAGAATAAAGCCAAGCATAGTAAGCTCATGACAAGGAAAAAGAACAAAATAAAAACAGATGAAGCTTTACGGAAGGAACGCTTAAAAGCCATTAT
>Ga0316205_10002134_pt1 | contig 21555 bp, 20 predicted proteins | sample 3monthpyrite_MG_FD_204941 | JGI IMG/M metagenome (GOLD analysis project Ga0316205, IMG submission 204941) | Microbial mat bacterial communities from mineral coupon in-situ incubated in ocean water Damariscotta River, Maine, United States -... | ecosystem: Environmental > Aquatic > Marine >... | reverse complement strand
GGCTGTTTCCGAGATCCGCGCGGTTATTTTGCTATTTTTGTTTTCTACCGATGTGGTGGTGCTGCTTACCTTTTTGCTGCGCGGGCTGGTGAGCGCCGAAGCGCTGCTGATCGGGGGGCTGCTGGTGCCAAGCTACATGATCGGCAGCCTCATTGGCCAAAAGCTGTTTAACCCCGCCCATGAGCGCCTGTTTCGCGGGCTGGCCTATAGCATTATCCTGCTCGCGGCGATTATCGGTTTGCCGCTGTTTGATTGAGGCAGGCCATTGCCGCAATGCACCGCTTTTTTCGGGGTTTTGGCAGGCCGGAACCGGCGGGTTTGATTGCTTGGTAAAATTTAAAAACAGGCGTAAGCTTTGCGCATAACGATTCTCATTGGTTTAGATTTGCGGCCCCGAATGGCCGCGTTAACCCATGAACCGAGATCCAACTTAGAGGAGAAACCCATGCCCCATTCCCTTTCACGCCGCCAGTTTATGGCCTCCACCGCCGCCACCGGTGCTTTTATGACGCTGCATCCGTTTTCGGCCATGGCCGCCTCCAATCAGGCGCATCTGCGCGTGCTTTCCACCACCGATCTGCACGTGCATGTTTACCCCTATGATTATTATGCCGACAAGCCGATAGATTCGGTCGGGCTTTCCCGCACCGCCACGATTATTGACCAAGTGCGCCGTGAAAGCAGCAATTCGATTTTGGTGGATAACGGTGATTTTTTGTAAGGCAACCCGATGGGCGATTATATTGCCTATGAGCGCGGCATGGGCGAGGGTGAAAAGCACCCGATCATTCAGGCCATGAATGTGCTTGGCTATGATTGCGGCACGCTGGGCAACCACGAGTTCAACTATGGTGTTGATTTCATGGATAAAGTGCTGATGGGCGCTGATTTTCCGGTGGTTTGCGCCAACTTTGCCAACAGCCTTGGGGCCAGCGGCCGCGGCGATGATCTGTTTTTGAAACCCTATACTTTGCTCGACCGCGAAATCACCGATGGTGCCGGCGCGAAACACCGCATCAAAATCGGGCTGATCGGCTTTGTGCCGCCGCAGATCATGAACTGGGATAAACGCTTTCTTGAAGGCAAGTTCAACACCCGCGATATTGTGCAGGCCGCCAAAGCCTGGGTGCCCGAAATGCGCGAGGCCGGTGCCGATATCATTGTCGCGCTTAGCCATTCGGGCATTTCGGACGCGCCGGAAACCGAGGGAGCCGAAAATGCGTCGCTCTATCTGGCCGGGGTTGAGGGCATCGACGCGCTGGTCACCGGCCATTCGCATCTGGTGTTTCCGTCCGAAACCTATGCAGGCAAGGCCGGCATTGATATAGAGGCAGGCACGCTGCAGGGCAAACCGGCCACCATGGGCGGCTTTTGGGGCTCGCATATGGGGCTGATCGATTTGATGCTCGAATTTGACGGCAGTGCCTGGAAGGTGGCAACCTCCGAGTCCTCCACCCGCCCGATTTATGAGCGGGTCGAGCGCAAAAATGTGCCGCTGGTGGGTGATTTGCAGGTGGTGCTGGATGCCACGAAGCAGACCCATGAGGAAACACTGGCATATGTCCGCCGCCCTGTGGGGATGACCGATGCGCCGCTTTATTCCTATTTTGCGCTGGTGGCGGATGACCCCTCGGTGCAGGTGGTGAGCAATGCGCAAACCTGGTATATCGAGCAAATGATGCAGGGCACCGAATGGGAGGGCATCCCCATTCTTTCTGCTGCCGCACCGTTTAAGGCCGGTGGCCGCGGCGGGCCGGATTATTATACCGATGTCGAGGTCGGGCCGGTCGCGATCAAAAACGTGTCGGACCTTTACCTATACCCCAATACGGTGAGGGCGGTGCTGGTAACCGGCGCGCAGGTGCAGGATTGGCTGGAGCGTTCGGTGTCTATTTTCAACCAGATCACCCCCGGCGGGCAGGATCAGGTGCTGCTCAACCCCGAAATGCCCAGCTATAATTTTGATATTATGGACGGCGTGACCTACCAGATCGATCTGACGCAGCCATCGAAATTCGACCGGGATGGCGTGGTGATCAATGCCGGTGCCAACCGGATTGTGGGCCTGCAATTCAACGGCGCGCCGATTGACCCGGCAGCGATGTTTGTGGTTGCCACCAATAATTACCGCGCGGGCGGGGGCGGCAACTTTCCCGGTGCCGATGGCAGCACCACAATTTTTGAGGGGCCAGACACCAACCGCGATGTGATTGTGCGCTATATCGTGGAAAAAGGCACCATCAACCCGAAAGCCGATGCCAACTGGCGCTTTGCGCCGGTGCCGGATACCTCGGTGATATTTGAAACCGGCCCGGCCGGGGTGCGCTATGCCGATAAGGTGGAGGGCGTGAGCATCGAGCCCGCGGGCGAGGGTGAAGGCGGCTTTGCCCTTTACAGAATCGCGCTTTGATCAGCATGGCCCCGGGGCAAACCCCGGGGCCGCAATTTTATGTGGATCTTTTGGCAATTCGGGATCGGGCTGTTTTTTGCCAGTTGCTGGTGTAAACTATACCCGAAAAACCCTTCAGGAAACCGGCGCAACGGCAGTGGCTATATGATATTCAGGCATAAATTACGGGTTTATTACGAGGATACCGACATGGCCGGTATCGTCTATTATGCCAATTATCTGAAATTCACCGAACGCGGGCGCTCGGATGCGGTGCGCGATATGGGGATAGACCAAAACCGGATGAAGGCGGCGGGGCTGGTTTTTGCCGTGAAAAACATGGTGGCGGATTATCATCTGCCGGCGCGGTTTGGCGATGAATTGCTGGTGGAAACCGAAACCAGCAAGCTCGGCGGGGCCACGCTGGAAATGAGCCAGCGGGTGCTGCGCGGGCGGGAGCTGGTTTTTTCCGCCGTGTTTCGGGTGGCCTGTATGGATTTGGCCGGAAAACCGGCGCGGTTTCCGGCGGATATTCGCCAGAAATTACAGGAATCTATCGCGTGAAGCCGGATTAGCTGGACCTTTGCCCGGAAATTGGGCAAAACTGGCCTCAGGCAAAAAAACGCACCGAAAGACACATTTCGGGCGGGGTTAACAAGCGAGCATATACCATGGAAACTGAGGCACTGGCAGCAGCGCAGAATATTGATTTTTCAATTCTGGGCCTATTTGGGCGCGCAACGATCACGGCCAAAGCGGTGATGTTGATTTTGTTGATCGCGTCGTTCTGGTCTTGGGCGATTATTTTGCAGAAATTCATAAATTACCGCGCGGCACGGCGTGAAAACGCGGTATTTGAGGAATCCTTCTGGTCGGGCCAGCCGTTGGATGCGCTTTATGAAAAGCTGGGGGAAAGCCCGGATTCGGCACCGGAAAAGGTTTTTGTGGCCGGTATGGCCGAGTGGCGGCGCTCGCACCGCTCTGATGGCGAGTTGATCGCCGGGGCGCAGGCCCGCATAGACCGGGCGATGAATGTGGCGCTGGGCCGCGTGGCCGATGATCTCAATAAAGGTTTGGTGTTTTTGGCCACGGTCGGCTCTATCGCGCCGTTTATCGGGCTTTTTGGCACGGTTTGGGGCATTATGAATGCCTTTAAGGAAATCGCCAACCAGCAAAGCACCAACCTTGCGGTGGTGGCGCCCGGTATTGCCGAGGCGCTTTTGGCCACAGCACTTGGCCTGCTTGCCGCCATTCCGGCGGTGGTGTTTTACAACAAGCTGAGCGGTGACGCAGACCGTCTGACCGCCGAGCAGGAGGTTTTTGCCGACGAGTTTTCGATGATCCTTTCACGCCAGCTGGACCGGAGCGAATAGATGGCCGGTGGCACCATTTCCCGCGCTGGCCGCACCGGGGTTGGGCGTGTGCGCCGTGCCCCGCGCCGCGCGATGTCTGAAATCAACGTCACGCCGTTTGTTGATGTGATGCTGGTGTTGTTGGTCGTGTTTATGGTGGCCGCGCCCCTGCTTACGGTCGGGGTGCCGGTGGCATTGCCCAAAACCGCCGCCAGCGCTTTGCCGGCCGAGGAGGAAACCCCGCTCACCATTTCGCTGACCGCCGAGGGGGTGGTGCTTATCCAGGATACCGAAGTGCCGATGCCCGAGCTTGTGGTCAGGCTGCGGGCAATTGCGGCGCAGCGGGTTTCAGACAAGGTGTTTTTGCGGGCCGATGGCGCCATTTCATATGATATGGTGATGGAAGTGATGGGCGCGCTCAATGCCGGCGGTTTCAGCAATATCGGGCTGGTAACAGATGTGGGCGGCCCCACGCTGACAGGCGAGTAAACCCTGATGCAAACCGGCACCATCATATCGGGCACAGCGCATGTTGCGCTGGTCGCTTTTGCCATGGTCGGCGGGCTGGACTGGTGGCAAGATAGCCTGCCCGAACCAAGGATCACCACGGTGACCCTTATTCGGGCCGCCGAGCTGGATGTGCAAAGCTCGGCCGCGCCGCAAGTGCCGATGGCCGAAATCGACCAGATCGCCCAGCCCGAAATCAGCATTGATAGCGCCATAGCCCCAAGCGCTGAAACCGCGCCCAACCTGACCGAGATTGACCAGACAGCCACCCCAGATGCCGCCGATGCCGAGCCCGACCTCAGCGCGCTTGTTTTGCCGGACCAGCCCGAGCTGGTGGTGGCGGCCCCGACGGTTGACAGCATGGCACCGCCAAGCGATACCGCGCCCGAGATTTTTCAGCCCGCGCTCAATGGCAACGAGTTGAATGCGCCGGTAAGCATGAGCCGCCCGCCACCGCCGCGCAATGCCCCGCGGGTAGACGCAACTGCCGCGCCCAAACCACCCGAAAATGCCGAGCAAAACACCGAGAGCGCGCCCGAGGTTTCGGACCAGCCGGGCGGCGAGGTGGAATCGCCGCCGCAAGATGCATTGGCCCCGCAAGAAGCCACCACCGAAATCACGCCCGAAGGCCGCACAGATGTGGCAATCTCGGCTTTTGCCCCGCAATCGGCCAGCCGCCCGCCACGGCGTCCAGCGCGGCTAAGGCTGCCACCGGCAGCACCGGCGCAGGATGATTTGCAGGATGAAATCGGCGCGGCGGTTCAGGCTGCGCAAGAAGCCTCGCAAATTACCCCGCCGGTAATGGCCGATCTCACCGGCGAGGAGCGCGCGGTGATCGGCGATGTGGTGAGCGCGAAGTGGAACAAGAGCAACATCACCGGCCAGGAAAATTTCGAGCAATATGTGGTGCGGATAACGGTTGAGGTGAATGCCGGTGGCCGGGTTGAGGCGGTATCACCGCTTGAGCCGGCCACCCCGTCGGGTATTTTTGATATTGCCTACCGCGCCGCCCGCAGCGCCGTGCTTCAGGCCGATAGCGCGGGCGGAATTCCGCTTCCCGAGGGGAAATTCCCGAACGGGGTGCGGCTGGTCTTGCGTTTTGACCCCGCTTCGGGCGAAATAGGGTTTAATTGAGGGATTAATTGTTATGAACCAGATAAATTACGTGATTACCGCGGTTTTTGTGCTTTTAGCGGGAATGGCCGGTGCCCAGGAGCGGCCAACCATCGAGATTGACATTAGCGGCGGTGTGATCGAGCCAATGCCCGTGGCGGTGCCCGATTTTGTGGCCGAAACCAACGGCGCGCGGCGGTTATCTGGCGATATTGCTTCGGTGGTCATGGCTGACCTTGCCAATACCGGCCTGTTTCGCGAAATTCCGGGCACCGCCTATATTGCCGGCGTGACCAACTTTAACGCGCAGCCGGTTTTTTCTGACTGGAGCGTTGTGAATGTGCAGGCGCTGGTGACAGGTGCGGTCAGCACCGGCAATGATGGCCAGCTGGTGGTGAAATTCCGCTTGTTTGATGTGTTTGCCCAGCAGCAAATTGGCGAGGGCGTGCAATATACCGGCACGCAGGATAACTGGCGGCGCATGGCCCACAAGGTAGCTGACACCATTTATACCCGGATCACCGGCGAAAGCGGCTATTTTGACAGCCGGGTGGTTTTTGTTTCCGAAACCGGCTCCAAAAACGACCGCAAAAAGCGGCTGGCGGTGATGGATTATGACGGGGCCAACCTGCAATATCTGACCGATGACAGCTCGATTGTGCTGGCACCGCGTTTTGCCTCCAATGGCCGCGATGTCATTTATACCAGCTACGAAAGCGGCCTGCCGCAGGTGTTTTTACTGAATATGGAGAGCGGGCGGCGCACACAATTGCTGGAAGATGCCACCAATATGGCGACCGCACCACGGTTTTCGCCCGATGGCACCAAGGTGGTGATGTCGATCATCGAGGGCAGCAACACCGATATTTATGCGGTGGACCTGAGCACCCGCCAGCGCACCCGCCTGACCAACAGTAGTGGCATAGACACCACCCCCAGTTATTCTCCCGATGGTTCCCAGATCGTATTTGCCTCAGACAGGGGTGGCTCACAGCAGTTATATGTGATGTCGGCCAATGGTGGCGAGGCCCGCCGGATCAGCGCCGGGGGCGGCTCTTATGGCACGCCCGTTTGGTCGCCGCGCGGTGATATGATCGCCTTCACCAAGATCAGGGCGGGGCGGTTTCATATCGGGGTGATGCGGGTTGACGGCTCGCGCGAAAACCTGCTCACCGCATCGTTTATCGATGAAGCGCCAACATGGTCACCCAACGGGCGCGTGCTGATGTTTTTCCGTGAAACGGCTGGTGCCAATGGTGCACCGCAAATTTACTCGGTAGATTTAACTGGTCGCAATTTAAAGCGTGTCGATACGCCCAGCTTTGCGTCGGACCCGGATTGGTCAGGCGTTTTGCGCTAAGCCTAGCAAGGCACAACTAAGCAGAGGACAGAAAAATGAAAATGATAAAAACAGGATTGATGCTGGCCACCCTTTTGGTGCTTGGAGCGTGTGAAGGTACCGGAATTTTTGGCAATGGCGGCAATGTTGGCGCAGGGCAATCGCCCGGGCGGGCGATCGAGGAAAGCTCGCTCGAATATTTCGCCACCGAAATCGGGGATCGGGTGCTGTTTGCGGTAAACGAAGCCACCATTGGTGATGAGGCCAAGCGGATACTGGATGCGCAGGTTGCGTGGCTCAATAAATACCCCGAGCGCACCATCGTGATAGAGGGCCATGCCGACGAGCAGGGCACCCGTGAATATAACCTCGCGCTTGGGGCACGCCGCGCGGCGGCAGTGCGTAATTATATGGTTTCCGCAGGGCTTCTGGAAACACGGCTTTCCATCATTTCCTACGGCAAGGAGCGGCCGCTCGAAGTGTGCTCCTCCGAGATCTGCTGGTCCAAAAACCGGCGGGCGGTAACCGTGGTTGCCGGTGGAATGGGCAACGTGTAATAACTGTCGGAGGCGATAAGCGCCTCCGGAAACCGGGTTGGGGAAGCAAGATGTTGAAGCGGATTTACGGTTTGGTTTTCGCGGGGGCGCTTTTGGCGGTGTCGGGGCTTTCTGCGGCGGCTCAGCCGATGACCATGGCCGATATCCGCAGTGATCTTTCGGTTTTGAGCCAGCAGCTTGAAGAATTGCGCGCCGAAATGGAGAGCACCGGCAACACCGGCCTTACCCCGCGTGATGCCGCCAGCGCTCTGGTGCGGATCGATGAAATCAGCGCAGATTTGCGGGCCGCCTTTGGCCGCGTGGAAGCGCTGGAGATAAAAATGCAGCAGGTGATCGACGATGGCACCCGCCGCATCGGCGATATCGAGTTTCGCCTGACCGAGATCGAGGGCGGTGATCCGGCTTTGCTGGGCACACCCGCGCCGCTTGGCGGCACAGAGCCGCAAAGCGAGCTTATTTCGTCGGAGCGGCAAACATTTGAAGATGCAAAAAAAGCCCTTCTTGAGGGCGATGGCCAAACCGCCTCGGCGCTGCTGATAGAATTTTTAAACAGCTTCCCCGACGGGCCGCTAACCTCGGAGGCACGTTTTCTTCAGGGCGAGGCGCTAACGATTCAGGGCGATTATCAAAACGCTGCCCGCGCCTATTTGAACGGGTTTTCGGGGGCACCGGACAGCGAATTTGCCCCCGGGTCGCTATTTGGGCTTTCGGTAAGCCTTTTTGAGCTCGGGCAGAGCGACCAAGCCTGCCTGACATTGGCCGAAATCCAGATTCGCTATGCCGATATCAATGATGATCTGGCGCGCAATATTATTGAACAACGCCAGGTCATGTCCTGCCCGTGATCAGCCCCGGGGCATTGCCTGCCGCGCCGCTTGGGGTGGCGGTATCGGGCGGTGGCGATTCTGTGGCGCTGTTATTGCTTTTGCACCGGGCCGGGTATGATCTGCAGGCCGCCACCGTAAACCACCAGCTCAGACCGGAAGCGGCAAGCGAGGCCGAAAATGTGGCTCGGCTTTGTGCCAGCATCGGTGTGCCGCATGTGGTGCTGAAATGGGAAAGTGCCGGCTATAAGGGTAACCTGCAAAAAGCGGCGCGCGAGGCGCGGCACCGGTTGCTGGCTGCCTGGGCACGGGCAGGGGGGCTGCAACATATCGTGCTTGGCCACACGCTCGATGATCAGGCGGAAACGGTGCTGATGCGGCTGGCGCGGGGGTCAGGGGTGGATGGATTGGCGGGCATGGCGGCCAGACGCTGTGAAAACGGCCTGTGCTGGCACCGCCCGCTGCTGGCCGTGCGCCGGGAAGCCCTGCGCGAATATTTGCGCGAAAACCAGGTGGGCTGGGTGGATGACCCCGGCAATGAAGACTCGCGGTTTGACAGGGTAAAAGCCCGGCAGGCACTTAAGGCTTTGGCCCCGCTTGGCCTGAGCGCCCCCCGCCTTGGCGAAACCGCTGACCATATGCGCCGCGCCCGCGCCGCACTGGAGGCCGATACCCTGACGCTGGCCGAGAGCTGCGCTGCCATTAGCCCCGGCGGCGAGGTTGCGCTTGCAAAACCTCGTTTTTCGGCAGCACCGGCCGAAATCCGGCTCAGGCTGCTGTCGGCAGCCTTGGTTTGGGTGGCGGGTGCTGCCTATCGCCCGCGTTTTTCGGCGCTTGAGGCCCTGATGGCGGCGGCGCTCGGGAGTGAAACCTGCCGCAATACTCTGCATGGCTGTGTGATCGATACCGGCCCGGACAATGTTGTGATCAACCGCGAGCCCGCCGCCACGCCGCCGCCCGCACCGGTTACCCCCTGCTGGGACGGTCGCTGGGAAATCAGCGTCGAAAACCCGAAAAACCTAAAAATTAGGGCTTTGGGGCAAGATGGGTTAAACTTATGCCCGAGCTGGCGCGATTCGGGGCATAGCCGCACAGCCCTTTTGGCCAGCCCTTCTTTTTGGCAGGGTGGTGATTTGATTTCTGCTCCGATAGCCGGATTTGGAGATTTCGGCGGGGCAAAGCTCGTAAACGGGCAAAAAGGTTTTTATGATGCGCTTATTACGCATTGAATAAGGCTGGAAAGGCCTTATTTACTAAAGCAACTACACTGTCTGATTACCGGTGAGGAGAATCGACTTGGGCAATTCAAAAAACATGGCCTTCTGGCTGGTCCTATTGGTGCTGATGATAGCGCTTTATAATATTTTCAGTTCCGGCATGACCCCGGGCGGCGGGCAGGCTGTGCACTATTCCGAGTTTCTGACTCAGGTGGAAAGCGGCAAAGTAACCTCGGCGCAAATTGATGGCGAGAATGTAACCTTTCAAACCGAAAACGGCACGTTTACCACCGTTCAGCCGGCGGGCACCAATGATATTTTGGTAACGGCCTTGCAAGGGTCCGGCGTTGATTTTGTGGTTGCGGCGCAAGAACAATCAACGCTTTCGTCGATCATTATCAGCTTCCTGCCGTTTATTTTGCTGATCGGCGTATGGGTTTATTTTATGAACAAAATGCAGGGCGGCGGCAAAGGCGGGGCGATGAGCTTTGGTAAATCCCGCGCCAAAATGCTGACAGAGCGCTCGGGGAAGGTGACCTTTTCTGATGTGGCGGGCATTGACGAGGCCAAAGAAGAGCTGGAAGAGATCGTGGAATTTTTGCAAGACCCGCAGAAATTCAGCCGCTTGGGCGGCAAAATCCCGAAAGGGGCGCTGCTTGTTGGCCCGCCGGGCACCGGTAAAACCCTGCTGGCGCGGGCCATTGCCGGTGAGGCCGGGGTGCCGTTTTTTGCGATTTCCGGTTCGGATTTTGTGGAAATGTTTGTGGGTGTTGGTGCCTCGCGGGTGCGCGATATGTTTGAGCAGGCCAAGAAAAACGCGCCTTGCATCGTGTTTATCGACGAGATCGATGCCGTCGGCCGCCAGCGCGGCTCTGGCATGGGTGGCGGCAATGACGAGCGCGAACAAACCCTCAACCAGCTTCTGGTCGAGATGGACGGGTTTGAGGCCAATGAGGGGGTTATCCTGCTCGCGGCCACCAACCGCGCCGATGTGCTGGACAAGGCGCTGCTGCGCCCCGGCCGGTTTGACCGCCAAATTCAGGTGCCAAACCCCGATATTAACGGGCGTAAAAAGATACTGGATATCCATTCGCGGAAAATCCCGCTCGGCCCGGATGTGGACCTGCGGATCATTTCCCGTGGCACCCCCGGGTTTTCGGGTGCTGATCTGGCCAACCTTGTGAACGAAGCGGCGCTGACCGCGGCACGCACCGGCAAGCGCTTTGTGACCATGGAAGATTTTGAATTTGCCAAAGACAAGGTGATGATGGGGGCCGAGCGCCGCTCGATGGTGCTGACCGAAGAGCAAAAGGAAATGACCGCCTATCACGAATCCGGCCACGCGATTGTGGGTATCAAACTGCCCAAATGTGACCCGGTTTATAAGGCAACCATTATCCCGCGCGGCGGGGCGCTTGGCATGGTGATGAGCCTGCCCGAAATGGACCAGCTCAATTACTTCAAGGATCAGGTGACCCAGAAAATTGCCATGGCGATGGCCGGCAAAGCCGCCGAGATTTTCAAATATGGCGAGGACCGCGTTTCGAACGGCCCTTCGGGCGATATCCAGCAAGCCAGCGCTTTGGCGCGGGCGATGGTGCTGCGCTGGGGGATGTCGGACCTTGTTGGCAATATTGATTATCAGGCCGCGCATGAGGGCTATTCCGGCAACGGCGCTGGCGGGCTTTCTATCTCGGAAGGCACGCAGGAGCTGATCGAGAAAGAGGTCAAACGGTTGATCGATGAGGGCTACGCCACCGCCCGCGCCATCATCGAAGACAGCCAGGAAGAATTTGAGCGGCTGGCGCAAGGCTTGCTTGAATATGAAACCCTGACCGGGAGCGAAATTGAACGGGTGATGCGCGGCGAGTCGCCGCAAAAACCGGATGATGACAGCGACTCGGCGAGTGGTGGGGCCGGGTCAACCACCTCCATTCCCAAGGCCACCAAAAAGCCAAAAGGTGATGGCGGTATGGAGCCGCAACCGCAAGGCTGAGCTTCGCCGCCAGTTGAAAACAAAACAAAACCCCGGTGCCTCGGTTGGCCTCGGGGTTTTCTTTTTTTTGGCAACTTACGGGGCTGGTGCGCGGCACTTGCGCGTGATTGTATGCACAGGCACAGGATGTTTGGGCCCCGAGTCGCCTTCTGATCATGTGAGGTCGAAAAAACACGCGCCCGGCTTTATGGCTTCCCTAGAGTCTAGCCACGCAATCCGCCAACCAGAGGTGCCAGATGGATTATAAAACCGATATCGAAATTGCCCGTGAAGCCAGTAAAAAGCCAATCCAGCAGATCGGGGCCAAGCTGGGCATTCCGGAGGCTGATCTGCTGCCCTTTGGCCATGATAAAGCCAAGATTTCGGCCAGCTTCATTGAAGCACAAAAGGACAAGCCCAACGGCAAACTGATATTGGTGACCGCGATTTCACCCACACCCGCGGGTGAAGGCAAAACCACCACCACCGTGGGGCTGAGCGACGGGCTAAACGCCATTGGCAAGCAATCCACCATTTGCATTCGCGAGGCCAGCCTCGGCCCATGCTTTGGCATGAAGGGCGGCGCGGCAGGTGGCGGCTATGCGCAAGTGGTGCCGATGGAAGATATGAACCTGCATTTTACCGGTGATTTTCATGCCATTACCTCGGCGCATAACCTTTTGAGCGCGATGATCGACAACCATATTTACTGGGGTAACGAGTTGGAAATTGACGAGCGCCGCATTGTATGGCGGCGGGTGATGGATATGAACGACCGCGCGCTGCGGGATATTGTGGTTAGCCTTGGCGGTGTGGCCAACGGCTTTCCGCGCCAGGGCGGCTTTGATATTACCGTGGCGTCTGAAGTCATGGCTATTTTGTGCCTCGCAACCGACTTGAAGGATTTGCAGGCGCGTTTGGGCAGTATTATTGTGGCCTACCGGCGGGACCGCACCCCGATTTACTGCCGCGATATCGAAGCGGACGGGGCCATGACGGTGTTGCTCCAGCAGGCTATGCAGCCCAACCTTGTGCAAACATTGGAAAACAACCCCGCCTTTGTGCATGGCGGGCCTTTTGCCAATATCGCCCATGGCTGCAACTCGGTGGTGGCCACCCAGACTGCGCTTAAAATCAGCGATTATGTGGTGACCGAAGCCGGTTTTGGCGCTGATTTGGGGGCCGAGAAATTTATGAATATCAAATGCCGCAAGGCCGGGCTGGCCCCGGATGTGGTGGTGCTGGTGGCCACGGTGCGGGCCAGCAAAATGAACGGCGGGGTGGCGCGGGCCGACCTTGGCGCAGAAGACGTGAATGCGGTGATCGAGGGCTGTGCTAATATGGGGCGGCATATCGAAAACCTCAAACAGTTTGGGGTGCCGGTGGTGGTGGCGATCAACCATTTCGTGACCGACACCGATGACGAGGTTGAGGCCATAAAAGCCTATGCGCGCGGCCACGGTTCGGAAGCGATATTGTGCAAGCACTGGGCCGAGGGCGGCGCGGGCACAAAGGAATTGGCCGAGCGTGTGGCCGAAATTGCCGAGGCCGGCGTGTCGCAATTCGCACCGCTTTACCCCGATGATCTGTCACTTTTCGAGAAGATAGAAACGGTGGCCAAGCGGATTTACCGCGCCGACGAGGTGTTGGCCGACAAGAAAATCAGGCAACAATTGCGCGAATGGGAGGCCGATGGCTATGGCCATTTGCCGGTATGTATGGCGAAAACCCAGTATAGCTTCTCGACCGACCCCGACCTGCGTGGCGCGCCAACCGGGCACTCACTGCCGGTGCGTGAAGTGCGGCTTTCGGCGGGCGCGGGGTTTATTGTGGTGATCTGTGGCAGTATCATGACCATGCCGGGCTTGCCAAGCACCCCGGCGGCCAAAAGCATTCGGCTCAATGATGCCGGCGAAATTGAAGGCTTGTTCTAGGAGAACCCGATGGCGGCAGAATTGATTGACGGCAAGGCATTTGCCGCGGATGTGCGAACCCGTGTGGCAGCGCATGTAGTGACGCTAAAGGCTGCGGGTGTGACCCCGGGGCTGGCGGTTATTATCGTCGGGGAAGACCCGGCCAGCGAGGTTTATGTGCGCAACAAGGGCAAGCAAACCCTCGAGGCTGGCATGAACAGCTTTGAGCACAAGCTGCCCGAAAGCACGCCGGAAAGCACGCTTTTGGCGCTGATCGACAAGCTGAACAATGACCCGGCGGTGCACGGTATTTTGTGCCAGTTGCCGGTGCCTGAGCATATAAATGAAAGCAAGGTCATCAATGCGATTGCGCCGGAAAAGGATGTGGACGGGTTTCATATTTCCAATGTCGGGCTTTTGGCAACCGGGCAAAAATCCATGGTGCCCTGCACCCCGCTGGGCTGCCTGATGATGCTACGCGCCCGGCATGGCAGCCTTTCGGGGCTGAATGCGGTGGTGGTCGGGCGCTCTAATATTGTCGGCAAACCCATGGCGGCATTGCTGCTCAAAGATAGCTGCACGGTCACCATCGCCCATTCGCGCACCAAAAACATCGAGGCGATATGCCAGCAGGCCGATATTTTGGTGGCAGCGGTGGGCCGGCCCGAAATGATAACCGGTGACTGGGTGAAGCCCGGGGCGACCGTGATTGATGTCGGCATTAACCGGATAGCGGCCCCCGAGCGCGGTGAAGGAAAAATGCGGCTGGTGGGGGATGTGGCATTTGCCAGCGCCGCCAAGGTGGCCGGGGCCATAACCCCGGTGCCGGGCGGCGTGGGGCCGATGACGATTGCCTGCTTGCTGGCCAATACCGTAACGGCTTGTTGCCGCGCCAACGGGCTGGAGGAGCCGGAAGGGCTGACGGCTTAGCCGGGGTAAAACCCCACCCTACAGCCGGTTGTCACTTTCTTTGATGAACAGATGCTCCCATGCTTTATCGATGAGATCGACCGACATTTGCGGTTCGATCTCCTCGTAGCGGCAGCTTGAAATCATCTGTTCGATCAGGAATTTGGGGTGATAGGCGGCATAATCGTTATTCACTGTCGGGTAGAGTTTCAGCAGCAGGTGGCTTAGCACTTCTTCTTTGAACTCGACAGGATATTGCTTGGTTGTCAGCAGGAAGATCTTGATGAGCTCGTCACGGTCGGGATTGCCGACATAAATTTTGTAGTGAACCCGGCGCAAGGCCGCACCGTCAAATATTTTGTTGGGTGCAAAGTTGGTTGAAAACATCACCTTGGTATCAAACGGCACCGTGAATTTTTGCCCCGATTGCAGAGTGAGAATATCAAAACCCGATTCCATCGGCACAATCCAGCGGTTGATCAGGGTTTGCGGCGGGGTGGATTGCCGGCCAAGGTCATCAACAATAAATACGCCACCCGATGATTTGAGCTGCAAAGGGGCTTGATAGGTGCGCGACACCGGATTGAAATTAAGGTCCAGCATGTCCATTGTCAGCTCGCCACCGGTGATAACGGTCGGGCGACGGCAAAGCACATAGCGCCTGTCGAGCCCAGCGCCGCCCACCCGCAATGCGCCTATTTCAGGGCCATTTTCTTCAATGCGAACATGGATGAGCGGATCATAGAGCGAAATGACATTGCCGGCGTATTCGATGAATTCGGGCACGTAGATATTATCGTTATAGGCGCTGCGAATACCGTCAGCTATCGAAGATTTGCCGTTTCCCGGCGGGCCGTAAAAAAGCACCGAGCGTGGCGAATTGACCGCAGGGCCGAGCTGCTGAAACATATGATCATTGATGATCAAATGCTCCATGCTGTTTTCGAGCTTGCTGCGGCCTACCGCTGCATCGCGGATAGACTGGGCCTCGACCTGTTTTTTGTATTCTTCAAGCGGCACCGGCACCGCGCCAAAATATTCGGATTGCGACAGCGCATCAAGCGCGGTGCGGCGGCCCATATCTGTCAGGATATAGCGCAGATTTTTGGTTTCCTCCAACCGCGACGCGCCGAGGGTTTCGATCATTTTATAATCGCGGGCTATTTCAATGAGTTCTTGCGCCACCGGCACGGTCAGGCGCAGGGCATCGGCAATGCTGATAACATTGTCAAGGTTGCGCCGTAGCATGGTTTTTAGCAGTATTTCACGAAGCAGGGTGACATCAATACCAAGTGCGGCAAGTGTTTTGGGGGCCTTGGGCATGGGTGTGGATGTAGAGGTGGACGTGGATGTGGTCATTGGTTTTTCCCGGCTCGGAGTGCGATAGAAGTGTAACGTGACAAGAGGGGCGCTGGCAAGCGGGGGGTTTGATTCAAGGGTTTTTTTCCGGATAGAATATTCTATAGTGGCTGAAAGAAATATGGCGAGGGCAGAGCGATTTTTACACCTTTTTCAATCCGCTATGCGGCATTTTTGATATTGTTTTTAGGCGTGATGGCGGCGCTTGCGCTCATACCGGGCGATATTGTTATCACCAGCCTGGAAGGTGATTTGATGCATACGCTCAGCGCCAGCCAGCGCATGGCCGAAGGTGAGTTGCCGCACCTCGATTTCATGACCCCGCTTGGCATTTTGGCTTTTGCCCCGATCGCTATGTTTCTGTCCTTCGGGGTCTTTCTGGGCCAATCCATCATTTTTTCAAGTGTGATGCTGGCAATTATATTATTGCCGTTTATCTGGTGGATAGGTGTTTCTCGGCTTGGAAAGGCGCAAGCGGTGTATTTTGGCGCGCTTGTTCTTGTGTTGCTCATGGCGGTTACCTTCGGCAATGGTTCGTCTTTTACGGTTTTGGCTTTGCATTATAATCGTTGGGCCTGGGCGCTGGCATTTGTGGTGTTGGGGGCGGTGCTGTTTCCGCCCAGGTTTGATATTGGCGAGCGCTGGATGGCACCGCTGGTAATTGGTGGCGGCATGGCTGCGCTTGCGATGCTGAAAGTAACCTTCTTTGCGGTTATGGCCCCCGCGATTCTGATCATTCTGCTGGCCCAGAAACAGGTGGCAACGGCGCTAAGATCGGTGATTTTCGGGGCGCTGATCGGGGTTGTTTTGGTGGCTTATCTCGGGGTGGATTATTTTGCCGCCTATTTTGAAAACCTGCTATCGGTGACCCTTGCGCGCTCTGGCCGCTCTGCGCCGTGGGAGAGCTTTACAACCGTGCTGACGAGTCCAAAAACCCTTTCCGGCACCGTGGTTTTGCTTGGGGCAATTCTGGTATTTCGGAAATCCGGGATGATGCTGCCGGGCTTGGTGATGCTGCTGTTATCGCCGGTTTTTGTGTATATTACCTATCAGAACTGGGGGAATGACCCTAAATGGATGTTGCTGGTGGTGCTTTATCTTTGGGTTAACCTGCCCAAAGCCGGTGAAACCACGCTGCTTAACCTGCCAGCCCGGCAAAGCATATTGGCACTGATCCTTATCGGGGGCACTTCGATTTTTCCAACGGCGATATCTCTGCTGTGGTCGCCTTTGCGCGCCTTCACCACCGACCGGAGCAACTATGTCCGGATCGAGAATCCGCCCATGGCGGCAGATATTCTGGTTGCGGAAAGATTGCTTTCAAATGTGGTGATGCGCCGCGCTGTTGAGGGCACGCCAAACCTGCTGCCGCTGCGCGAACCGGTCGAGATCAACGGCACCGTCTTTCCTGACTGTCAGACCACCTCGACCACGTTACCGATGGCCGCAGCAATGGCCGCTGAATTAGAAGCATTGGGTGCGGTGCGCGGGCAGCCGGTATTGGCTGCCGATTCCCTCGATATCATATGGTTGTTTGGCGATATCACGCGGGTGGCAGGCGCTGCTCCCTGGTATTATAGCGATGATGCCGGATTGGAAAACGCGGCCTTCCTGCTGGTGCCGCTGTGCCCACTTGATCAAGACAAACGCCGTGAAATGGTGCGGCAGTTTCAGGCAGCCAAATACGGTTTGAGCGAGGTTTACCGCTCAAACCTGATGGTGCTTTACGAGGTGGCTAAACCGGTTGAATGAGATGGGCGGCGAGATAGATTATCAACCCGCCGGAAAGCACAAACCCGACCGGAAAGCGGCGTTTCCAGCCGCCACCTTGCCAAGAGGCCCAATGGGTTGGTGCCCAGCCCGCCCAGCTAAAGGCGATATGGGTAAACACCGCCATAAATGCCGATAATGCCACAAACATGCCAAAGCTGACCAGCTCGCCGGTATCGACAAAGGGAATGATTGCGGCGGTGTATTTGAGATCGCCCGCCGGCACCAACCCCGCCGCATGAATGAAAACGCTGACAACCAGCGCGATGAACCCGTATAAAAGGCTATATAAATACTCGTCCCACGGCAGAACCAGCGGGCCGACGATGATGAATACCAGCACCATGCTTAGCGGCAGGATGTTGGGAATTTTCAGAAATTTCAGGTCGCTCCATGTTGCGTAGATGCAAAACGGGAAGGTGACGACCAGAAATACGAGTGCCCAAATAGCCATGGCGCTACAGGCTTACATTGTTGTCGAGGGCGCGAAGCGCATCAACAGCCGCCTGAAAGAAGCGCGGGTGAATATTGATGGACTCTTCAAGCAGGCCGCGGGCAATATCCCTGTCACCGCGCGAAATTGCGCCTCTGGCTGCCTCGTAAATGAGCAGGGCGCGCTCCTCGTCGGTCATCGGAATAACCGGCATTGCGTATTCGCCACGCAGGGCACGCACGGCTACAAGGTTTACCTTGGCGCGAAACAGCGACGGGTCGGCGCGCAGGGCCTGGCGGAACAGCTTTTCTGCTTCGGGCAGATCGCCGCGAATGCGCTTGGAAAAGCCCCAATTGTTGAGCGTGTTGGCGGGGGCGGTGGTAAGGCCGCGCGCGATATCATAAAAGCTGTCGGCCTTTACCCAATCTTTGTTGCGGTCGGCAATGATCGCTTCCAGCCTATAACGGTCATAGGTTTCATAGGTGGGTGGTATAGCGTCGAGCTGGGCTTTGCCTTCGGCCCAGCCGCCATTGCGAATATAGGCATCAGCCATGGCAATCCGGTCTTCATTGGTGAGTTCGCCGGCTTCCTCTATCACCTCGTAAACCAGCACGGCTTCGGCGTGCTTTCCGGCCCGCGCCAGCGAAATTGCCAGCCCGCGCCTGAAATCGATCCGGGTCGGGTCTTGCGCGATCGAGTTTCGGAAATAGGCCACCGCCTCATCCGGGTCTGCGAAATCAAGCATGATATCGTTTAGGTCTGACGCATCGATGACATTGAGCGGCCCGCCGGGCAATGCACGGTCGGCATCCGAGATATTACCGCCGCAGCCCGCCAAAAATGCCAGTGAAACTATCGCTGTTGCCCGTAGGGTCGTTTTTGTGCGTCGCATCTTTTCCCCGTATTTTTGGTTATTGCCCAAGCAATAGGTAACGCCCATTGCCGCGCCGAACCAGCAAGAAATTGAAATCTTCGGGGATTTCCGCCGAAGCGGCTGCCGCCAGATTTGTTGCCAATATCAGATTTTGTCTGATATCTTCTGAATCACCGTTATCAAGCGCAAATGCGCGCTGAAAGCTGGCGCGCGCCTTCCCATACTGGTTGCTGTTGATCTGGGCCACCCCCAGATTATTCCAGGCGGGCACGAAATCAGGGTCTTTTTCTACGGCGCGTTCGAGAAATTTTTGCGCCTGATTCAGGCGGCCAAGCCGCAGATTTGCCGAGCCGATGGCGCTTAAAATATCCACGTTCAAACCGTATTCCTGCACCGCGCGCGTATAGGCATCAAGCGCGAGCTGAAATTCGCCGGCCGCCATTAGCCGATGGCCGACAATCAGCCCGTCTACCGCTTCGGTAACCCGTGCTGTGCCCGCTGGCGGCGCAACCCCCTGTCGGTTATTTTCCATAACGCCCACCTGGCTTTCGCAGGCGGCAAGCACGCCAAAAAGCCCCAAAAGGAGAAGGCGCCGCAGCATGTTTTTATTTGCCGGCAATGAGGTTGACATAGATATCGTAAATGGATGGGCCCACCAGAATGATCAGCAATGGCGGCACAGTGAAAAGCATGGTGCCCAATGTCATTTTTGTGGGCAGTTTATTGGCCTTTTCTTCGGCGCGCATAATGCGCTTGTCGCGCATCTCAAAAGCATAAACCCTGAGCGCATCGGAGATCGAGGTGCCGAAGTTGGCAGACTGGATAAGCACCGTCACAAACGAACTGATATCGGTAATTCCGCAGCGCTCCCCCATATCCCTCAGCACCGTTACCCGCTCTTTGCCGGCGCGCAACTCGTTGGCCACCACCTGAAATTCCTCGGAAAGCGGTAAGTTGGAGTGTTTGATCTCGGTTGCGACCCGCACAATAGACTGGTCAAGCGATTGCCCGGCCTCCACGCAAACCAGCATCAGGTCCAGCGCGTCGGGAAAGCCGTTTTCAAGCTCGCCCATGCGGGCGGTGCGGCGGCGGTTGACCCATATCGTCGGCAGATAGTAGCCAAAGGCAGCCGGTAAAAGGATATACATCGATAGCTTGGTTGCGGAGAATTCGCCACCTTTGAGCATAATGAACAGCAAACCGATGCCAAGGAAGGCGATACCCATAATCATACGCAGAAAATTGAAATTTCCGACAGCCCCGCGCGAGCGATAGCCGGCCTGCAGCAGTTTGAGCTTGGCCGCTGTCAGCTCTTCTTCGTTTTGCGGGGTAAGATAGGCTTCAAATCGCGCCAGATTCATTTTGTTGCCGTCATAGCGCAAATTCATCCGGCCGCTTGGTTTTTCGCTCTTTCTAAAGGAGGTGCCGGGGGCCGTGCCGCGGCCAAGCTTGGCGAAAGGGTCGTCACCCTTTTTAAGCAATAGCGGCAGCGACAGCAGGATAAGAAAAAAGCCGACTCCGCCAGCCACGATAACCGGCCCCAGCGGGCCAAGCACAGCGGTTATGAATTCGAGAGTTGTGCTGATCACAATAGATCCTTTCCGTCGGGCCTATACTTTGAAGTTTACCATCATTTGCATGAAAATAATATTCACAACCAAAAACACAAAAACCACAATCGCCAGCGGTATGAACACGGGCGTGCTTTCAACACCGTCATAATAGCCGGGTTGTAAAATATTGATGACCACAAGCGCGATGATCGGGAAGAAAGACAAAAACCAGCCGGACCATTTTGCTTCGGCGGTGATGGCGTCGACCCGCCGGAACAGTTTGAAGCGAGAGCGGATAACCTTGGCCAATCCATCCAGAATTTCGGCCAGATTACCGCCCGACTGTGACTGGATCGAAACGGCAACCGCCAAAAATCGCAGATCCTGCACGTCAACACGTTCGGTCATTTTACGAAGCGACTCGGAAATATCGGCCCCGAAATTGGCTTCATCGACCAGAATGCCAAATTCGGTGCCCAGCGGGTCCGGCATTTCCTGCGAAACGATATTCACCGAGCTGGCAAACGGGTGGCCAACGCGCAGGCTGCGCACCATCAGTTCCACCGCATCGGGAAGTTGCTCCTCGAAAAGATCCATGCGTTTTTTGGCTTTTGAGCTGAGCCAGACATAAACCGCGCCGTAGCCCATAACAATGGAAACAACGATCCGCATGGTCGGGCCGGCCGAGGTGAAAAAGGTAAGCGCAAAAAAGGCGATAGCGATAAGCAGCGCCACAATGGCGAGCAGAGCATTGGGCGTAAAGGCGATATTGGCGACGGTGGCCTTTTTGGACAAGATACCGATAACCGGAATGCGCAGGGTTTTTGTGTGTTGTTCGCGCTCCTTGCGCAGGGTTTCCATTACCGATTCGCGGCTTTCGCCCTTTTCGAGCAGTTGTAGGCGCCGGTTAACGCGGCTTTCCAGCCGCACCGATTTCCCGAAAACCGCGAGGTAAATCCCCTCGATCAGAAACAGAACCGCCGCAAAAATAACGGCATAAATGAGGGGTTCAATGCTCATAGATTGATCTCCGTTGCATCCGTATAAACAGGTGTATCGGAAAACAGCGATGCCGGAATATTGTATCCCCACTGGCGGAACCGCTCCATAAAGCTGGAGCGCAAACCGGTGGCGGCAAAGTGGCCGTGGATCTTGCCATCTTCATCCACGCGATCACGCTGAAACTTGAAAATTTCCTGCATGGAAATAATTTCTCCCTCCATGCCGGTAATTTCGGTGATCGAAACCATCCGGCGCGAGCCGTCAGTTAAGCGGCTAACTTGCACGATCAGGTTAACCGCCGAAGATATTTGCCCGCGCATCGCTTTGATCGGCATATCCACACCCGACATCGAGATCATGTTTTCCAGCCGTGAAAGGCTATCACGGGCCGAGTTGGCGTGAATGGTGGTCATCGAGCCGTCATGGCCGGTATTCATGGCTTGCAGCATGTCGATCACCTCGTCACCAC
>Ga0316205_10002132_pt1 | contig 21562 bp, 20 predicted proteins | sample 3monthpyrite_MG_FD_204941 | JGI IMG/M metagenome (GOLD analysis project Ga0316205, IMG submission 204941) | Microbial mat bacterial communities from mineral coupon in-situ incubated in ocean water Damariscotta River, Maine, United States -... | ecosystem: Environmental > Aquatic > Marine >... | reverse complement strand
TCAATTTTGAGCACCGCCACCGGTTTTGGATTGACCTGCGGCCCGCCGCGCGGCATATCCCAACCATGCAAATTTACAAAATATTCCGCGCCGATGAATGGCAATACCTTCAGGATAACGGTGAAACAGCGGGCGCGCCGATTGACCTTGCCGATGGTTATGTGCATTTTTCAACCGCTGCGCAGGCTGCCGAAACCGCTGAAAAATACTTCGGCGGGGTTGCAGGGCTGGTGCTGCTGGCTGTGGAGGCCGACGCCTGTTCCGAAATCAGGTGGGAGCCATCACGCGGTGGCGCACTGTTTCCGCACCTGTATCGCGCATTGAAAATGGACGATGTGCTTTGGGCCAAACCGCTGCCCTGCGCGGGCAACACCCATATATTCCCCGCCGAAATGGTATGACCACCGGTTTGCAAAAACTGGCGTTGCCGGCTTTGCACCTGTTGCCGCCCGAGGCCGCGCACGCGGTGGCTCTGCGTGCCTTGCGCCTGGGGCTGGTGCGCGGAAACGGGGCCGTGAGCAGCCCTCGGCTGGCCTGCACTATAGCCGGGCTTTCGCTGCCCAATCCGGTTGGCCTTGCTGCCGGGTTTGATAAAAACGCCGTGGCGGTGGCACCGCTGCTGAAAACCGGTTTTGGTTTTATCGAGGTTGGTGCGGCCACCCCGCGCCCCCAGCCCGGCAACCCGAAACCCCGGCTTTTCCGACTGGCACCCGATGCGGCGGTGATCAACCGTTTTGGCTTTAACAATGTCGGAATGAAAGCGATAGCCACCCGGCTTTCCCGCCCGCATAGCGGGGTTGTCGGCATCAATCTCGGTGCCAATAAAAACAGCAAGAACCGGGCGGAAGACTTTGCCCGCGTGCTTTCCTGCATCGGCCCGCATGTGGAATTTGCCACCGTCAATGTTTCCTCTCCCAACACCGAGCGCTTGCGGGAATTGCAGGGCAAGGCCGCGCTCAAGGCGCTTTTATCCGGTGTGATGGAGGCCCGCGCCAGTTTGCGCCTGCCGCTGCCGGTCTTTCTTAAAATCGCGCCGGATCTGGATGACAAAGCCTTGGGCGAGATTGTGGAGGTGGCGTTTGACACCGGCATTTCCGGTATCATCGCCACCAACACAACCCTCGCCCGCGAAGGGCTGCTGAGCGCCCATGCCAATGAGGTGGGCGGGCTTTCCGGCCAGCCGCTGTTTGAGCGCTCGACCCGCGTTTTGGCCCGGCTTTCACAGCTTACCGAGGGCAATTTACCGTTGATCGGTGTCGGTGGCATTGGCTCCGCCGCGCAGGCCTTCGCCAAAATTCGGGCCGGGGCCAGCGCGGTGCAGCTTTATTCGGCGCTGGTTTATAAAGGCATCGGCCTTGCGGCCGATATTGCCCACGGGCTGGACGCCCTAATAGAAAAAAACGGCTTTGCCACTATCGCCGAGGCGGTTGGCAGCGGAAGGGAAGAATACGCATGACAACGCAAATATGGCACAACCCGGGTTGCTCCAAATCCCGCGAGACACTGGCGCTATTGCGGGCCAATGGGATAGAGCCCGAGGTGGTGCTTTACAAAAAAAATGCCCCGGGCGAGGCCGATATTCGCGCCACCCTCAAAGCGCTGGAGAAACCGGCACTGGGTTTGATCCGGCAAAAAGACGCGGCGTTCAAGGCGTTGGGGATCGCGGCTGATGCCGATGAGGATACCCTGATTGCCGCCATGGCCGCCCACCCCGAAATCATCGAGCGCCCTGTGGTCTGGCATAACGGCAAGGCCGCGTTGGGCCGACCGCCGGAAGATGTGTTGTCATTGTTTGGTTAGCTGCCCGGATGCATCGGCGCTCGATTCCAGCGCCGGATAATAGCGCCAAAGCGTGAGCGCCCGCACAATGTCAAACAGCATCAGCGCCAGCCAGAGGCCGTGATTGGCCAGGCTCGGCACCAGCGCCGCCAGAAATACCATGTAGATCAGGGTGGATTGCAGCATCGCCAGCCGCATTTGCCTTGTGCGGGTCGCGCCGATGAAAATACCGTCAAACATCCAGCTGGGCAGACCGACCAGCGGGAAGGCCACCATCCACCACAAGTAGCGCAGCGCCTCGGCGCGCACCGGTTCAGAGGTAGTCATCACCGCCAGCAGCCAAGGGCCGAGAATAGCAAAAAACAGGGTGATCAGCACAGCGGCCAGCAGCGCCCAACAGGTGGTGAGCAGCGCCGCACGCCGCAGGGCCTGGCGGTTGCGCGCGCCCATCGCCCCGCCCACAAGGGTTTCGGCGGCAATGGCAAAACCATCGAGCGCATAGGCGGTGATTTCGACAAATTGCAGCATGATCTGATTGGCGGCGAGGGTGACATCGCCCAGCCCCGCCCCGAGGAACAGGAAGGCCATGAAGCTGCCCATCAGCAGCACCGAGCGGATCATGATATCGCTGTTGACTACCGCCATATTGCGCAGTTTGGCGGGGTCGAATATCCGCGCCCATTGCCGCCATTTATTTCCTCGAAAGGCCGAGCGGCACAGGAACAGCGCCAGCAGCGCCCCGCTATATTCCGCGATCAGCGTGGCCACCGCCACGCCTTCGATGCCATAGCCAAGCCCGAGCACAAACCAGAGATCCAGCCCGATATTCAACCCGTTTATCCAGAGTTGCAGGATGAAGACATCGCGGGTGCGCTCCATGCCGATCAGCCAGCCGGAAAGCGCAAAAATGGAAATCGCCGCCGGGGCGCCCCAAATGCGGATACCCATATAGGTGCGGGCCAGCCCCTCAACCTCGGCCGAGGCCGGCGAGAGCCAGAAGCCCGCCCAAAACAGCGGGATTTGCAGCGCCATTACCGCCACCCCGGCCGCCACGCCGATCATCACACCGCGCATCAGCAGGGCGCTGACTTCGGCGTGGTTTTCGCCACCGCGCGCCTGCGCCACCAGCCCGCTGGTGCCCATGCGCAAAAAGCCGAACAGCCAGTAAAAAGCGGCAATAATAACCGCGCCAATGCCAACCGCGCCAATGGGCGCTGCCAGCCCCAACTGGCCGATCACGCCGGTATCCACCGCGCCCAAAATCGGCACGGTGGCATTTGAGAGCACAATCGGCAGCGCGATTTTCAGCACACGCCGATGCGTAACCTCAACATTAGTCATGCTTCAGGGGCATTAAAAAATGGCCGGTGGCCTGCGCAAATAGCTTGCGGCGGTTATCTTGCCACGCTTCCACATGCACCGAGGCAAAGCGGCGGCCCGAGCGATTGACCACCGCGCGGGCATAGGCATCCCGCGGCAGGCCGGTGCGCAGATAGTCAATGGTGAAATCAATGGTTTTGGGCATCGCGTTTGGCCCGGTGGCCCCCGCTTCGAATTGCGGCCAGTAAATTGACCATGCCAGCTCGATTTGCGCCGCAATTTCCAGAAAAGCACCAACCGCGCCGCCGTGCAGCGCCGGCAATATCGGGTTGCCGACCAGTTTTTCGGCATAGGGCAAAATCGAGGTCAGTTCGTCACCCCGCCGTTCAAATTTTACCCCGAGAAAATTAATGAAAGGCAGCGCGCCCGCGAGCTGTGCCAAGGCCGCGTCGCGGCGTTGTTTGACAACCTGAACCGGCTCTGGCTGTTTCATTCCTTCACCCCTTCTACCGTAAAGGCACCGGCGGCGGCGGCCACGATATCGTTGCCCTCGTCATGCGCGGTGGCGCGCACAAAGGCCACGCTGCGCGTAACCCTAAAGCACTCGGCACAGGCGGTTATGCGCTGCCCCGGTGCTGCGCCGCGCATATAATCAATACGCAAATCAATGGTTGCCGTGCCGCCCATGCTTTGCGGATGGCAGACCACTGCGGTGCCCATTGCGGTATCAAGCAGGGCGGTGACAACACCGCCATGCAAAACACCGGTTGCGGGATCACCGATAAACTGCGGATTATACGGCAGTGACAAAACCGCCTTTCCCGAGAATACCTCGTCTATTTGAATGGCCAACGCCGTTGAATAGGGAATCGCGGCAATAAACTGCTTGGCGAGTTTGGCTTTTTTCTCGAGCATTTGGCGCTTCCTTCCCGGATGGAGCCTCGAACCTGTCTTCCCACTCAGCGTAAAATATCGTGAAAATGCAACCATTATCGGCGATCTGGCTAAATTAACCGCTGAAGCACCAAAGCGTGTATTGGCGGGCCAGCTACGATAGTTGTCTTTTTTTGGCGCACTAGCCAGCATTGGCGCAAGGAGCACCGGCGCCGCACAGCCTTAACCTGACGTTAACGTCAACGTTACTTGATTTTTCGGCTTTACAGCTTTACGTTAACGTCAACCACGGGAGGAACCACGGATGAACGAACAGACTTACTCCATCGGCGAAATGTGTGAGGCCTTCGGTGTAACCCCGCGCACCCTGCGCTTTTACGAAGCCAAAGAACTGCTTTACCCCCATCGTGTCGGGCAAAAGCGCCTGTTTACCAAATCAGACCGCGCGCGGCTCAAGCTGATCTTGCAAGGCAAGCGCTTTGGTTTCAGCCTTGAGGAGATCAGGCAATTGCTGGATCTTTACCACATTGGTGACCAGCAAACCACGCAGCTCAGCCGCACCTATACACTGGCACAAGAGCACCTTGCCGCCATGGAAGCCCAGCGCGACGAGCTGAGCAACGCCATTGAAGACCTGAAAGAAAAACTGCGCTGGGGCGAAGCCATTTTGGCCGAGCGCGGCGTAAAAACCGCTGCCGAATAGGAGAGCACCATGCCGATTTACACGCCGCCACTCAAAGACATGCAATTCGTTCTGCACGAAGTGCTGAAGGTTCAGGATTCCGCCACCCCCGGCTATGACGAATTGGATACCGGTTTTACCAGCGCTATTCTGGAGGAAGCCGGCAAAATCGCGCGCGATGTATTGGCCCCGTTAAACGAGCTGGGCGACCGCGAAGGCTGCAGATTGGAAAACGGCGTGGTCCGCACACCAAAGGGTTTCAAGGAAGCCTTTGACACCCTGCGCAACGGCGGCTGGACCGGCCTCGCCTGTGACCCCGAATATGGCGGCCAGGGCATGCCCTATGTGCTAAGCGCCGCGGTGGCCGAAATGCAGACCGGGGCCAATATGGCGCTCAACATATACCCCGACCTGACCCATGGTGCCTATTCCGCCATTCACACCCATGGCTCGGATGCGCTGAAGCAAAAGTTCCTGCCCAAAATGGTGAGTTGTGAATGGACAGGCACCATGAACCTGACCGAGCCGCATTGCGGCACTGACCTTGGCTTGCTGCGCACCAAAGCCGAGCCGCAAGCCGATGGCAGCTACAAAATTTCCGGCCAGAAGATTTTTATCTCGGCGGGCGAGCATGATATGGCGGATAACATCATCCATCTTGTGCTCGCTAAAATTCCGGGCGGGCCGGAGGGCGTGAAAGGCATTTCGCTTTTCATTGTGCCCAAATTTTTGGTGCGGGAAGATGGCGCGCTCGGCGCGCGCAACGGTGTTTCCTGCGGCAATCTTGAAGAAAAAATGGGGATCCACGGGAACGCCACCTGTGTGATGAATTTTGACGATGCCGAGGGCTATCTGGTTGGCGAAGCCCATAAGGGCCTGCGCGCCATGTTCACCATGATGAACCAAGCCCGGGTCGGGGTTGGACAGCAGGGGCTTTCCCAAGCCTATGCCGCCTATATAAACGCGGCCGAATACGCCCGGGACCGCCTGCAAGGCCGCGCGGTTACCGGCGTGCAAAACCCTGATGGCCCAGCCGACCCGCTGATCGTCCACCCTGATATCCGCCGTGCCCTGATGGACCAAAAAGCTTTTATCGAAGCGGGCCGTGCCTTTCTGATATGGGGGGCGAGCATGATAGACGCCCACACCCGCAGCGGCGATGAGGCCGCCAACGGGCTGGTTTCTCTGCTCACCCCGGTGATGAAAGGATTTCTGACCGACAAGGGTTTTGAAAGCACCGTGCAGGCGCAGCAAATATTTGGCGGCCACGGCTATATCGAAGAACAGGGGATGTCGCAATTTGTGCGCGATGCCCGAATTACCATGATCTATGAAGGCGCCAACGGTGTGCAAGCGCTTGATCTGGTCGGGCGCAAGCTGGCCTCTGATGGTGGCAAACACGCGATGGCGTTTTTTGATCTGGTCAAAGGTTTTATCAAGGAAAACGAAGCAGATGATGGGCTTAATGCTGATTTCCTCATCCCTCTGAAAGCTGCCAGCAAGGACCTGCAGGCCGCGTCGATGTATTTTATGCAGACAGGTATGAAAGACCCGAATGCGGCTCTCGCCGGCTCGACAGATTTTTTGCACCTGTTTGGCCATGTCTGCCTTGGCCTGATGTGGGCGCAAATGGCTAAAACCGCAACCGAAAGCCTTGCCGCCGGTGCGTCCGACGCGCGGTTTTACGAAAACAAGCTGGTAACCGGCCGCTACTATATGCAACGGTTGCTGCCTGAAACCGGGTTGCGGCTCGCGCGGATCACCAGCGGTGCCGCCCCTGTCATGGCCCTTGCAGCAGAGGATTTTTGAACTATGACCTTTGACAACCTCTCCTCGGCATGGATGACCGACGAGCACAGGATGCTCGAGAAAATGACCGCGCAGTTCATCGCTGAAAAATGGGCCCCCAAATTCGAGAAATGGCGCAACCAGGGCGAAATGGATAAGGAAACCTGGCGAGAAGCAGGCGAACTCGGCTTGCTCTGCGCCTCTATTCCTGAAGAATATGGCGGTGCGGGCGGCGATTTCGGCCATGAAGCGGTGATTTATATGGAAGCGGGCCGCGCCAATCTGGCGAGTTGGGGCAACGGCATTCATTCCGGCATAGTGGCCCATTATATTCTGAGCTACGGCACAGAAGAGCAAAAACAACGTTGGCTGCCAAAAATGGCCACCGGAGAACTCGTGGCCGCTTTGGCCATGACCGAACCCAATGCCGGCTCGGATGTGCAAAACATCAAAACGCGCGCGGTGAAGGATGGCAACGCCTACCGGATGAACGGTTCCAAGATCTTTATCACCAATGGCCAGCACGCCGACCTAGTGCTGGTGGCCTGCAAAACCGACCCGGAAGCAAAAGCCAAAGGTGTCTCGCTAATTATGGTTGAGACCGCAGGCGCCAAAGGTTTCAGCCGCGGCCGTAATCTCGACAAAATCGGCCTCAAAGCTGCGGATACTTCGGAGCTATTCTTCGACAATGTCGAAGTGCCACCCGAAAACCTGCTTGGCAGTGAAGAAGGTCAGGGGTTTTACCAGATGATGCAACAACTGCCGCAGGAGCGCCTGATTATCGGCTGCGGCGCGGTTGGTGCCATGGAAGGTGGCGTGGCCCGCACCATAGCTTATTGCAAGGAGCGCGAAGCCTTTGGCGGCCCGCTAACCCAGTTTCAAAATACCCGATTCAAACTTGTAGAAGCCAAAACCGACACCGTGGTCGCGCGCACCTTTCTTGATAGTTGCATCAGCGCCCATCTTGCAGGCACCCTCTCCGTTGAAACAGCGGCAATGAGCAAATTCTGGCTCACGGATTTGCAATGTAAAGTGTTGGACGAGTGCCTGCAACTTCATGGTGGCTACGGCTATATGATGGAATACCCGATTGCCGAAATGTGGACGGACGCCCGGGTGCAGCGTATATACGGCGGCACCAACGAAATCATGAAAGAACTGATCGGAAGGAGCCTGTAACGATGGCGCGGGTTGACAAATCCGGATGCCTCCGGCGGGAGTATTTGCAAAAGAATGAAGATGCGCCCTTGTCCGAAAACAAGGGCGCCTTCACTCTTTGCGGCCATCGGCTCTCCAGCCTGTTCCGCAAAACCATCGTATTCGAGTTTTGGTTAACGAAACGTTACTGGTCTTCATTCTTTCAAAAATACTCAAATCCTTCCCTATCAACAGGAGCAAGCGCATGAAACTCTATTGCTTTGCGCAATCAGGCAATGCTTATAAAGTGGCGAATTATCTCAATGTTACGGGCACGCCGTGGCAGGAGCAGTTTGTTGATTTCTTCAAAGGCGAGACACGCAGCCCAGAGTATCGTGCCATCAATGAAATGGGCGAGGTGCCGGTATTGATTGACGGCGACATCACGCTAAGCCAGTCAGGCGCTATTTTAGACTACCTGATTGAGAAAACCGGTAAATTTGCCCCAAAGCACGGAGATGAACGCGAGGTTTTGCGCTGGGTCTTGTGGGATAATCACAAGGGTTCGAGCCAATGGGGGATGACGCGGTTTATCGCCAACTTCCTGCCGGAAAAGCACAGAAACGCCGATGTCATTGCTTTTTCAATTGGCCGTTGTCAGGCCGCGCTGGCAGTGCTGGAAAGCCACCTTGCCGGGCGCGACTGGATGGTGGGCAACACCCCGACCGCTGCCGATTTTTCCTGTAGCTCTTACCTGTTTTACGACGAACCCTTTGGCATGGACCGTTCAACCACACCCAATATTCAGCGCTGGTTGGAAAACATCCGGCAATTGCCAAACTGGAAACACCCCTATGATTTGATGCAGGGCCACCCCCTGCCCCAAAGCTAACCGGAGAAAATAATGACCGAAGCCTATATTTATGACGCTGTACGCAGCCCGCGCGGCAAGGGCCGCAAGGATGGCGCGCTGAACGAGATAACCTCGGTGCGTCTTTCAGCCAACATCCTGAATGCGCTCAAAACCCGCAATAACCTCGACACCAAACAGGTGGAAGATGTGATTTGGGGCAATGTAACGCAGGTGATGGAACAGGGCGGTTGCCTTGCACGCTCATCGGTGCTGCTTTCTGATTTTGACCAGCAGGTGCCCGGCGTTTCCATCAACCGGTTTTGCGCCAGCGGCATTGAAGCAACCAACATGGCCGCCAACCAGGTGCGCGGCGGCGCGGGGGATGCCTATGTGTCCGGCGGCGTTGAAATGATGAGCCGGGTGCCAATGGGCTCGGACGGGGCCGCGATAGCGATCGACCCTGAACTGGCGATGAAAGCCTATTTTGTGCCGCAGGGTATTTCGGCTGATATTATCGCCACCGAATACGGCTTCAGCCGCGATGATGTGGATGCGCTTGCCGTGGAGAGCCAGCGCCGCGCCAAACTGGCTTGGGATGAAGATCGCTTCGCCAACTCGATTATTCCGATCAAGGACCGCAACGGGCTTTTGATTTTGGAACGCGACGAATACATGCGCCCGAGCACCGATATGCAAACACTTGGTGCGCTCAGGCCCAGCTTTAAGGATATGGGCGAGGTCATGCCCGGTTTTGATGCTGTCGCCAAGCTCAAATACCCGCATCTGGAGAAGATCAACCATGTGCATCATGCTGGTAACTCATCGGGCATTGTGGATGGCGCTGCCGCGATTTTGGTGGGTAGCAAGGAATTTGGCATGCGCAACGGGCTCAAGCCGCGGGCGCGCATTCGCGCAACCTGCAAAATTGGCTCTGATCCGACCATCATGCTCACCGGCCCGGTGCCTGCCACCGAAAAGATACTGCGTGAAAGCGGCATGAGCATCAATGACATCGATATTTTCGAGGTTAATGAAGCCTTTGCCGCGGTGGTGTTGCGCTTTATGCAGGCCTTTGATGTGGATGACAGCAAGGTGAATGTTAACGGCGGCGCGATTGCCATGGGGCATCCGCTCGGGGCGACAGGTGCCATGATCATCGGCACCGCGCTTGACGAGCTCGAGCGCTCGGGCAAGGGCACGGCTTTGGCCACGCTTTGCATAGCGTCGGGCATGGGTGCGGCCACGATTATCGAGAGGGTATAAAATGACTCAGCAATTTTTTTATGATGTAGACAGCGACGGCGTGGCCACCATAACGTGGAACCAGCCGGAAACCTCGCTCAATGTGATGACTTTCGAGGGCTTTCAGCAGCTTGACGGCTTTGTTGACAAGGCGCTGGCTGATGACGCGGTGAAGGGCGTTATTATCACTTCGGCCAAAAATGATTTTGCCGGCGGGATGGACCTGAAGGTGCTGGCCAAAATGCGCGACGATGCAGGGGATGAACCGGCGCAAGGGATTTTTGACGGGGTCATGGCTATCCACCAGATTTTGCGCAAGATCGAGCGCGCCGGGATGGAGGCCAAGACCAACAAAGGCGGCAAGCCGATAGCCTGGGCCAGCCCCGGCACCAGTGCTGGTATCGGCACCGAAATTGCGCTTGCCTGTCACCGCCGGATTGTGGCCGATAACCCCAAAGCCAAAATCGGCCTGCCGGAAATTCTTGTGGGCATTTTCCCCGGCTCGGGTGGCACCACGCGGCTGGTGCGGATGATGGGGCCAATGATGGCCGCGCCTTTTTTGCTGGAGGGTAAAATGCTGCCCCCCGCAAAATGCAAAGCCGCCGGTGTGATTGACGAGGTGGTGCCCGCTGATGAGTTGCTGGCCCGCGCCAAAGAGTGGGTGCTGACGGCCGGCCCTGCCGATATGATCAAACCGTGGGATGCAAAAGGCTACAAAATGCCCGGTGGTGCACCCTATCACCCTGCCGGGTTTATGACCTTTGTCGGGGCTGTTGCCATGGTGCACGGCAAAACCCAAGGGGTTTACCCCGCAGCCAAGGCCATGCTTTCGGCGATTTATGAAGGGGCGCTGGTGGATTTTGATACCGCGATCCGCATCGAGGCGCGCTGGTTTACCAGCATAATGCTCAACCCTTCCTCTGCTGCCATGATCCGCTCGCTTTTTGTCAATAAGGGCGCGCTGGAAAAGGGCGCGGTGCGGCCAAAGCTGCCCGACCAGCGGGTGAAAAAGGTTGGCATTATGGGCGCGGGCATGATGGGAGCCGGGATTGCCATTGTATCGGCGATGGCCGGTATTGAAGTGGTGCTGATTGACCAAAATCAGGAAGCCGCCGACAGGGGCAAGGCTTATGTCGAGGGATACCTCGACCAAGGCATCGCCCGCAAAAAAACCACACCGGAAAAGAAGGCCGCCGTGCTTGGGCTGGTAACAGCGACCACCGATTATCAGGCGCTAAGGGGCGCTGACCTGATTGTGGAAGCGGTGTTTGAAGACCCGGGCATAAAGGCCGGGGTAACGGCGCGGGTTGAGGCCGTGGTTGGTGAGGGATGTATTTTTGCCACCAACACCTCCACTCTGCCCATCACCGAACTGGCCAAAGCCTCCAAACGGCCCGAACAGTTCATCGGGATTCACTTTTTCAGCCCGGTTGAAAAAATGATGCTGGTGGAGATCATCAAAGGTAAGGAAACCGGTGACCGCGCCGTGGCCAAGGCGCTGGATTATGTGCGCCAAATTCGCAAAACCCCGATTGTGGTCAATGACGCGCGCTTTTTCTATGCCAATCGCTGCATTATTCCTTACATCAACGAGGGTTTGCGGATGGTGCGCGAAGGTGTGGCTCCCGCCACTATCGAGAATGCCGCCAAGCAGCTTGGCTTTCCGCTCGGGCCGCTTCAGTTAAACGATGAAACCTCGATTGATCTCGGTGTAAAAATTGCCAAGGCCACCAAGATCGCCATGGGAGACGCCTATGACGATAGCGCCGACGAGGTGTTGTTTACCCTGTTTGACGAGGGCCGCTTGGGCCGCAAATCAAAATCAGGGTTTTATAACTATGATGAAAAGGGCAAAAGGCAGGGGCTTTGGCAGGGGTTGGCTGCCAATTGGCCCAAAGCCGCCCTGCAGCCCGATTTTATGGATGTAAAGCACCGGCTGGCTATAGTGCAGACCCTTGAAGCGGTGCGCGCCTATGAGCAAGGCGTTTTGACGGATATTCGCGAAGGCGACGTGGGCGCGATATTGGGCTGGGGCTTTATGCCGTGGTCTGGCGGGCCGTTTAGCTGGCTGGATATGCTTGGTGCCGGGCAGGCGGTGGCGATATGTGATCAGCTTGCCAGCCGCTATGGCACCCGCTTTGCAGCACCCGATATATTGCGGGATATGGCCGCCAAGGGTAGCCGCTTTTATGCGGTTGGCTCAGAAAAAGCAGCCTAGGCGAAAAAACCAGCGCGGGTGGGGCAGTGCTTTACCCGCGAAAAACCAGCCGCCCGTTATTGACATTCGTTTGAAAACCCACCCGGATACAGCTCGGCTACCTCGTCCAGCATATTATAATCATCGCGGTAAGCTATGGCCAGTGCCGCGCGGGTTTCCTCATCGATCAGCACCTTCAGGCTCACGCCTTCCGGGTCTCTGTTGAAGGCTTTCATGGGGTCAAATTGCCGGGTTTTCTCGCCGAAGATCTCGGCGGAAACCAGTGCGTAATCGGTATACCACTGCTCATGGCGGCCGATAAAATCGTAATCGACCAGATCATAGGCCGTAAGGCTGCGCTGGCTGCGCAGCTGCGGCAGCGTTTCACCGAGCTCTTTTTCCTCACACAGAAGTTCTGCCAGATCCAGCATTGACAGGTTTTCTTCCAGCGGCATACCGAGATGCGCAAACAGCTTCTGGCGCGCCTCTGATTTTTTGGTATTGATCGAAAATTTCGACCGGTAAGTCGCGACAAATCGATCAGCCGGGTCACGTAAAAAGGTAAATTTGACCACGCTCGGATCATTGAGCATATGGCCAAACAGTGGCATGCCATAATCTTGCGGGGTTTTTATGATCATATCCTTGCGCCGATAGATTTGCGCCAGACTTTTGATTTCGAGATCTATCCCCAGCCGTTCGGCCACCGCCAGGCTGAGGCTGCCGACGGTGCGGGCATTGGCTACCGCAGGCACCGAAATATAAATAAACCCCAGCCGCCTGCTAACGAAGGTGCCATGATTTAGCCTTTCAGGCCCGCCAATAATTTCGCGCACCGCTTCGGCAAATGGTGTTTCGTCAACCGGAAAGTTGCTCATAGCCCCTCGCTTGTTTCAAAACTGATTCCTTGAGCATAGCCGCCCCTTTAAATATGCGCCAGAATGGTGCAATAGTTATAAAAAACATCAGGGAGAAACCACAAAATGCAAAACTTTCCGTTACGTGTTTGCAGTATATTGGATCACGCTGCCCGCTACCACCCCGACCGGCAGGTGATCGGGCGCTCGGCCGAAGGGCCAATGGTATACAGCAACTGGCAAGACGTGCATCGCGAGGCCCGAAAGGTGGCAGCGGCGCTAAGAAGCCTCGGGATCAAAAAGGGGGATGTGATCGGGGTGATGGCGTGGAATACGGTGCGCCATATGGCGGTGTGGTATGGGGTGCCGGGTGCTGGCGCGGTGAACCACACGCTTAACCCGCGCCTGTTTGCCGACCAGCTTATCTATATCATCAATCATGCCGAAGACCGGTTTTTGATGGTTGATGCTGATCTGGTGCCGCTGTTCGAACCCATCATCGACCGGCTCCCGAATATCGAAAAGATCATCGTGCTCACCGATCGCGCCCATATGCCCGATAGCAAGCTCGACCTGATTTGCTATGCCGACCTGATAGAGAAGCAGCCTGATAGCGAACCGTGGGTTGAAGGGGATGAAAACGAGCCTTGCGGCATTTGTTATACTTCGGGCACCACGGGCAACCCCAAGGGTGTGGTTTACAGCCACCGCTCGAATGTGTTGCACGCGCTTACTGTGGCATGCCCTGATATGCTCAACCTTTCGTCAAATGACCTGGTTATGCCGGTGGTGCCGCTGTTTCACGCCAATGGCTGGTCTATCGCCTATACGGCACCGATGGTCGGGGCCTCCATGGCCATGCCAGGGCGGGATATGACCGCGGCAGGGCTTTATGAAATGCTGGAAATGGGGGTGACCTGGACTGCTGCCGTGCCCACCATCTGGTTTGCCTTGCTCCAGCATCTGGAGGCCGAGGGGCTGGGCCTGAGCACGCTCATGCGGGTGGCGATTGGCGGTGCAAGTTGCCCGCGCGCGGTGATCGAAACTTTCCAGAACAAGTATGGGGTGCAGGTGCTGCACGCATGGGGCATGACAGAAATGTCGCCCATCGGCACGGTATGTTCGTTCAAGCCAGAAGTGAAGGCGCTTGCGCCCGAAAACCGGCTGGACGTGCAGGAAACCGTGGGCCACCCGCCCTATCTGGTTGATCTGGATATTGTTGATGATGCCGGCGCCCCTGTGCCATGGGATGGCACCACCCCCGGGAGGTTGATTGCCAAAGGGGCATCGGTGGTGGACCGCTACCTGAAAGAGGAACAAGACGCCACCGATGCCGGGGGATGGTTTGACACCGGTGATGTGGCGGTGATGGATGCAAACGGTTATGTCCGGATCACGGACCGCTCGAAAGATGTGATCAAATCCGGTGGAGAATGGATTTCGTCGATCGACATGGAAAACGCCGCCGTGGCCCACCCCGATGTTGCCGAAGCCGCCGCGGTGGCTATTCCACACCCGAAATGGGATGAGCGCCCGGTTTTGGTGATCGTGCCGATGCCGGGAAAAACCGCAAACAAGACCGGGGTGATGTCTTTGCTTGAAAAACGCTTCGCAAAGTGGCAATTGCCCGATGACATCATCGAGGTTGAAGACCTGCCGCATACCGCGACGGGCAAAATCTCCAAGCTGGATTTGCGCCAGCGATTGCGGGATCAGGGCTATAAATTGCCGGAGTAAAGGGGCGGAATGACCGCGATTGACAAGTTTATCAGGCTGGAAGCGCTTGGATACTGGTTTGAGGCAGGGCGGCAGGAAGGGCGCGAGGTTATCGTGTCCTTTGGCGACGAAACCCTGCAGCTTGCCTCGTTGAAAGACCAGCCGCTGACCCATTGGTCGCTATTGGCAACACGGCGCATTGGCACCCGTGGCGAGGCCGTGATCTATTCGGCCGACCCCGAGCAACACGAGATTTTGGAAATCGAAGACCAAGATATGATCCGGGCGATCAGTGCGGTGACCTCGGCGTTGGCACCCGCGCCCTCGCCGCGGGCCGGTCGCTGGCTTTGGCGGGGGGCTTTGCTTGCGGCCGTTGTTGCGGTGCTTTCCTTCTCGCCGGCCCTGATCACCAAAACCGCCGCTACGCTCACCCCGCCGGCGCGTATCATTTCGCTTTCGGAACAGGCGCAAAGTGGACTCAGGGCTGATTTTGGGCAGGAATGCCTTGGCTGGCAGGGGCAGCGGGCGTTGGCCGCATTTAGCGCCAAGCTCTTTCCCGGACAGTCTGTGGATTTTCTGGTTTTTTCAGCGCAGGCAAGCCCGATGCTCACCCTGCCCGACGGGGCCACCAGCTTTTCGCGCGCGGTGGTGGAAGCGGCCGAAACCCCGCAGGCGCTGGCCTCTTTGGCGGCTTTATCCTGGGCAATGGCCGAAAACAGGCGCCCCCTGACACGCTATATAGCCGGGCTCGGCGCTTTTGGCGGGCTGCGCTATTTGCTTTCCGGCACCTCGCCCAAGCCCGAGGCCGCCCCGGCCCCGCTGGTGCCAACGGGCCAGGATTTTATTACCGCCCGCGACTACCTGAGCGCGCAGGGTTTGAGCGTGACAGAGCTGCAAAAGCTGGCCGGTGAATATGGCATCGGCCTGCCGGTTGCGCCCGTCGCGGCAGCGGTGGCACCCTTTAGCTTTGATGATTTCGAGACACTGCAAAACATATGCGCTGAATAAACGGTTTTGACCGGATTCGCCTATTATGGCCAGTGTTGGCGCGGCGCTAGCCCAGAATCAGATCAGCCGCTTTTTCGCCGACCATGATGCTCGGGGCGTTCAGGTTACCATTGGTGATGCGCGGAAAAATCGAGCTATCCACCACCCGCAAACGCTCGACCCCGATCACATTGCACACGGGGTCGACCACCGCTTGCGGGTCATCCTTGGCACCCATTTTGGCGGTGCCGCAGGGGTGAAAGGCGCTCTCGGCATGGTCACGGATGAAGCTGTCGAGCGCCTCATCACTTTGCAGCGCCTCGCCGGGCTGGATCTCGTGGCCCGCAAATGGGGCAAAAGCGGCTTGCCCGAAAATGCTGCGGGTGAGGCGGATACAGTGCCGGAAATCGGCCCAGTCATCGGCGTGGCTCATGTAGTTGAAGCGTATTTCGGGCGCGTCTGCCGGGTTGCTGCTGGCAAGGCTTACCGCCCCGCGCGACTTTGAGCGCATCGGCCCGACATGGGCCTGAAAGCCGTGGCCTTCGGCGGCAGCCTTGCCATCATAGCGCACCGCAATCGGCAGGAAATGATACTGGATATCGGGGTAATCGGCCCCGGGGCTGCGCAAAAAGGCCGCGCTTTCGAACTGGTTGGAGATACCAAGGCCGGATTTGGTAAACAGCCACTGCGCCCCGATCATGGCTTTCGAAATGAGGTTCCAATGCTTGAAAAGCGTGATCGGCTGGGTGCAGGCCTGCTGGATATAGAGCTCCAGATGGTCTTGCAGGTTTTGGCCAACGCCTTGGCGGTCTGCCAGCACATTGATGCCGTGTTCGGCCAAATGCGCGGCGGGGCCAATGCCCGACAGCATCAGGATTTTCGGGGAATTGATCGAGCTGGCCGAGATGATCACCTCGCGGTTGGCGCGCACAAGCTCAACCCGCCCGCCGCGCTCGATTTCAACGCCCACCGCGCGGCCTTCTTCGATAATAACCTTGCGGGCAAAACAGCGCAGAAGATCGATATTTTTGCGCTTTAAGGCGGGTTTCAGGTAAGCATTGGCGGTAGACCAGCGCCGCCCGTGCCACACGGTTTGCTCCATGGGGCCAAAGCCTTCCTGCACCGCGCCGTTATAATCCTCGGTATAGGAGAAGCCTGCCTGCTGGCCAGCCTCGACAAAGGCGGCATGCAGCGGGTTGTCACGCGGGCCTCGGCTGACATGCAGCGGGCCGGAACTGCCGCGCCATGCCGAGCGCCCGCCATGCCAGTGCTCCATTTTTTTGAAATAGGGCAACACGCTTTCATAATCCCAGCCGGTGGCACCAGAGGCGGCCCAGTGGTCATAATCCTTGGCATGGCCGCGCACAAAAACCATGCCGTTAATGCTGGAAGAGCCGCCAATAACCTTGCCGCGCGGGGTGGCAAGCCGGCGCCCGCCAAGGTGGGGCTCGGGCCGGGTTTTAAAACCCCAATCATAGCGCTTCATGTTCATCGGATAGGAAAGCGCGGCGGGCATCTGGATGAAGGGGCCGATATCGGAGCCGCCATATTCAAGCACCAAAACCGAATGTTTGCCGCTTTCGGACAGGCGGTAAGCCAGCGCGGAACCGGCCGAGCCGGACCCGATAATGATAAAATCTGCTTGCAAAGAGACCCCCTGCTTTCATGCGGTATCTGGCCAGACACTAGGGGTTCGCCCCGCGTTGATCAAGCCATGCATAGGCGCATTTGTCGGCAGCAAAAACGGCGGAAAAGGGATGAAAAGCGGCGGGAAAAATGGCGCGGTTGACGGGGCTCGAACCCGCGACCTCCGGCGTGACAGGCCGGCACTCTAACCAGCTGAGCTACAACCGCGCAATCTTTCGTTTGTAAATGGCGCGGTTGACGGGACTCGAACCCGCGGCCTCCGGCGTGACAGGCCGGCACTCTAACCAACTGAGCTACAACCGCACATTTACAATGACCCAAAGCAAGCCTCAGGCGTGACCGCGTTTTAGGGCGCTATCGAGGGGGCGTCAAGCGGTTCTCACGCTTGCCCGGAAAATATTTCGCCGCTTTGAGAAAACCGCCGATTTCGGAATAATTGAAACCGTCGCTATTCGGTCAGGCAGGTCTCTTTTGCGTTTGCGAGATGGTAAACGCAGCCCTGATTGTGCGGCAGCTGCATGAATGCAGCCTCGGTATGCCCGAGCCAAAGCCCACGCAATACAATTGAGGTAATGCCGTGGGTGACGACAATGCTTGGTGCCTGAAGTGACTGCAAAAAACCATGCACACGGTTTTTCATATCCGCTATCCGCTCCCCGTTTGGCGCTGAAAAATGCCAATGCAAATCGGCGTTGCCGGTGCGCTTTTCAGCGTCGATCTCGGCGCGGGTAAGCCCCTCCCAATCACCGAAATCAACTTCCTGCAAGCGGCTGTCGGGCACGGGTTGAATGCCTAATTCAGCAAGCGCGATTTTTGCCGTTTTTACCGCGCGCCCTTGCGGGCTCATAAAGCAAGCGGGCATTTGCCCGGCCAGCGCTTTACCCAGAATTTTTGCCTGTGCCGCTGCCTGTGCAAGGCCCGTAGCGGTTAACGGCGAATCGCGCCGACCCTGATAACGGCCCGCAACATTCCATTCAGTTTGCCCGTGGCGCAGTATATATAGGTCGGGATAAAGTGGCATATTACCCTCGGCGCAAGATTGGCATGTCAGAAAAAATGGTGGGTGATGAGAGGCTCGAACTCCCGACATCTTCGGTGTAAACGAAGCGCTCTACCAACTGAGCTAATCACCCGACAAGGGGCGTTTTAGTCGCTCTTTTCGGCCTCTGCAAGCCCTCAATTACGAAAACCCGAAACTTATTTCATGATTTCAGGCGTGATTTTCGCAGCTTGCCTGCTTGCTCCAAAATCGGATAGGCCACGGCGGTAATGTGGGAATGAATGCGGCGCTGGTCACGCAATACATCCATATGCAGGGAAGATGTGGCCACGCTTTCGATCCGGCCATCGCGCAACCGCTCGAGATGGTTTTGCACAAAACTGCCCTGCAGCTTGTTGACCCGCCCCTTTTCCTTGATCAGTTGCCGCGCCAGCGCCACATCGCCGGAATTGAAAATATTGATCGCCAGTGTCAGATTTGAAATCAGCTTGGTATTGAGCTCGAGCAGATCCGCCTGCCCTTCCTTGGAAAAGCTGATGTCTTTTTTGGAGCGTCGCGCCAGGGCGCCGAGCAGGTTTTCGATAATGTCGCCCATATGCTCCAGATTGGTGGTGAACATCAGTATTTCGACCACACGATCGCTTTCGGGGGAGTCAACTTCCTGCCGGGAAACACGGGTAACGTAGGATTTGATCTCGTCATAGAGCGTATCGACACGGTCATCGAGCTCGATCAGTTCCTCGACGCCGGTATAATCGTCGGTGCGCAAACAATCGGAAACCCCCCGCAGCATGGTATCAACGGTTTCGGCCATGCGGCCCACTTCGCGGGTGGCGCAGGCCAGCGCCAGCACCGGTGTGTTGATCGAGTTTTCATCCAGAAAACGGGGCTGGTCATCGTCTGCCTGGGCGGCACTGGGTTTGATGATCCGCTCCCACAGCCCGGCGGCCACCGAGGTGAGCGGCACAAAAACCAGTGCCAGTGAAAAGTTGAACAGGGTGTGGAAATTGACCACCAGACGGGCCGGATCTTCGCTGATCTGGCCAAGGAAATCGGGCATCAGCCCCAGCAGCGGCACAAACACAATGGCACCGATGATTTTGAATCCGGCATTGCCAAAGGTAACGCGCCGGGCCAGATCGCCGTCGCTTAATGTGGCGACAATTGGCGGGATCACCCCGCCTATATTGGCCCCGATCACCAAAAGGAACGCAAGGTCGATTGTGATAACCCCGCCGACCGAAAAGCTCATCACCAACAGCACAATCGCCAGACTGGAATGGGACAGCCATGTCAGCAAGGCCGCCAACAGGATGGCGATGATCGGCTCGGAGCTGATCGAGCTAAAGATTTCCTGCAAAATAACCGAGGTGCGCAAGGGCTCGGAGGATTGCACAATCAGCGATAGCGCCAGCAGCATCAGGCCAAGGCCAAACACCGCCCGCCCCAATTGCCGGGTTTTTGAGCGCCGTTTTGGGCCGTGCAGCACCAGCCCGATAAGCACCAGAATATAGGGCATCAGCGACAGATCAAACGACAGCACCTGCGCCACCAGTGTGGTGCCGATATCGGCCCCGAGCATCACGGCCAGCGCTGCCGGAAGGGCGATAACCCCCTGCGCGGCAAAGGATGAAATGATCAGCGCGGTGGCGGTGGAGGATTGCACAATCAGGGTCACGCCAATGCCGCTCAGAAATGCGCTGATCCGGTTGGAAACCGCCCGCCCGACAATCCTGTGCAGCTCCGAGCCAAAGGCACGGGTGACGCCGGTGCGCACCATATAAAGCCCCCAGAGCAACAAGCTGACCGAGCCGATCAGCCGCATCAGGGATTCGGTGGCGCTCATTGGGTGATCTCCAGAATTTGCCGGTGTAATGCCGGGGTGGCGGCGCTTATTACGCGCCCGTCTGACCGAAGCGAAAGCGGCCGGCCTTGCCAATCGGTGATCACCCCGCCGGCGGCCTCGATGAGCGCGCAGAGCGGCAAATAGTCATAGGGCTGGAGATTATAGTCGACCACCGCATCAATATGCCCGGCGGCCAAAAGCGCATGCGGGTAGCAATCATAGGCAAAGCGCCGGGTGCCGCCGCATTGGCCAAGCCGCGCAAAAACCGCGGGATCGCCTTCGCGCATATGTTCGGCCTCGTTTATATAGAGGATAGCTTGCCCGAGATCTTGCCGGGTGGATGTGTGAATGGCGCTGCCATTGCACGCCGCCTTGCCCGGAAGCCCTGTATATATTTCGCCGAGCGCCGGCATGGCGACCACGCCTATTTTCGGGGTGCCGTTTTGCAATACCGCCAGCAAAAAGCCAAAAGTGGGATAGCCGGAAAGGAAGGAACGGGTGCCGTCAATCGGGTCGAGTATCCAGACGCGGGGCTTATCCAGCCCCTTCGCCCCCTCTTCCTCACCAAACAGCCCGTCATCGGCGAAATCCCGCGCCAGCCTTTGCCGCACAAAGGCCTCAATCGCTTTATCGGCCACTGTTACAGGGCTTTGGTCGCTTTTTATATCAATCCCGAAGGAGCCGCGAAAATAGCCCATCGCCACATCGCCCGCCTCCTTGGCAAGGTTGCTGGCATAGGCTAGAAGCTCGGAATCAGGGATGTTTTGCAAAATAGCGCCGCCAATGATAATAAAAGTTGCGGGCCGCAGGATGCGCCGGTTTGCGACATTTTGCCAGCGAAATCGCGCTGCGCTTGCGTTTTTTGGAAAATGGAGCCATATACACGCAAATTTGTTGATTTGAGGGCTGGCTGGATGCTCAGAACCAAAATAGGACTATTTTTGCTGGCGTTGCTGACCGCCTGCACACAGCTTACCCCGATGGAGGCGACCCTGTCGAGCTCGGGCTATACCCCCAAAGATGTGGAGTGCCTGAGCGAGGCGCTATATTTTGAAGCAAGGGGCACCACCATAGACGGTGAACGCGCCGTCGGCGAGGTGATCTTGAACCGCGCGAATGACAGCCGCTTTCCCGGCACTGTATGCGGTGTTGTTGACCAACGGTATAATGGCACATGCCAGTTTAGCTATCGCTGTGATTCGATTCCGAATGACAAATTTAACGAGCCTGCCTCCCTGGCTCAATCCCGCTCGATTGCGTTGGAGCTGCTGTTGAACCGCGGTGAAGATATCACAAATGGCGCCTTGTTTTTTCATGCTGCCAGCGTAGCGCCGGGATGGTTCAATACACTTTCAAAACGCGGGCGTTTCGGCGGAAATATCTTCTACCGCTAGCCCGGAAAGAGTGTTAAATCTCTGGCATGGCCAAGCTATATTTTAACTATTCGACCATGAATGCCGGCAAGAGCACCATTCTTTTGCAGGCATCTTACAATTATAATGAAGGCGGCATGGAGACCTATCTTCTGACCGCCGCATTTGACGACCGCGCCGGAGAGGGCAAAATTGCCAGCCGGATCGGGATTGATGCCCCCTCGGACAGGTTCTCCAAAACCAG